>Ga0316204_10007949_pt1 | contig 15106 bp, 10 predicted proteins | sample 6monrhotite_MG_2_FD_205661 | JGI IMG/M metagenome (GOLD analysis project Ga0316204, IMG submission 205661) | Microbial mat bacterial communities from mineral coupon in-situ incubated in ocean water Damariscotta River, Maine, United States -... | ecosystem: Environmental > Aquatic > Marine >...
TGGGCCAAGTGAAATAGGCGACATTGGTGTGTCATATGGCTGGTACGATGAAATTCTCAGAAGTCCCTCCTTATTCGTACACCTGCCGTTCGCTGCATCGTGTACGAACTGGTAAGATGCGGACAAACCGGTCCTTCGAGATGTTGGGATGAATGGCTGCTTTTGTCATGCTGCATGTGCAGTGGAATGCGGCAAGGGCGGAAACCGGAAGTTCGCTGCAAACGCAGAACTTCTGTGTTGTACCTCCTAAAGCTGACATTCGCGAGCTTTACGAGCGGCGCAAAATCAATACATCTAGAGTTGTATACTCACAAAGTATCACTATCTTGTGCTGATGGTGTTTAGAATTCTGACTCTTTCTGGTGGTGGCTACCGCGGCCTTTATACCGCTCAAGTCCTGGCTGGATTAGAGGAGGAGAGCGGAGACGTGCCGCTACACCGCCGCTTCAATCTAATTGCCGGGACTTCTATTGGTGGCATTCTCGCTTTGGCAATAGCGTCGGGAAAGACGTCGATGAAGGAAGTGGCGGCCGCGATGGAATGCCAAGGCTCGGCCATTTTCGGCAAGGATAAGCCGCCCAAAGGCAAGATGGCGCAGTATCTCGACTATTGGAAAACTAAGAGCGCTGCACGCTACGATCCGGCTCCGTTAAGAAACTTGATCGTGGAACTTGTCGGCGAGGACACTTACATCGGGGATCTCAAGCAAAAGGTCCTGGTGCCTGCCGTGAACGTGACCAAGGGCAGCCCACAAGCTTTCAAGACACCGCACCACCCGCGCCTTGTCCGTGATTGGAAGTTACCTCTTGTGGATGTGGCCATGGCGACATCGGCGGCACCTTCATATTTTCCGCTGCATACCATTGGAAGCGAGCGTTTTGCTGATGGCGGCATGTACGCCAATAGCCCTGATGATTTGGCCATTCATGAAGCTCAGTACTTCTTGGATCAGGAATTGGGTGACGTAGAGGTACTGAGCATCGGTACAACGACATCAAAATTCAGCTTTCCAGCTAGCGTAGCCAGCGACATGAGTTGGCTAGATTGGATTCAAGAGCAACGGGCAATTTCTGTGATGATTGCGGCGCAGCAAATGAATACGGATTTTGTCATGCGCCATCGCCTTGGAGACAGATACATCAGGGTTGACGCAGAGCCATCAGCTGCTCAGCTTTCCGATATCACCCTGGACAATGCAAACCCCGATGTGGCTAAGGACTTGATTGGGTTAGCAGAAGCTTCTCTGCGTGACCATCTACCCACGATTAAGGCTGCAGGGGTATTCGACCATACCGTGGACGAAGAAGACTTTCTCCAGCGAGAGGAAGTTTCGCTGTATTTTAAACGTTTGAAAGGTTGAACATGGGCACTGCGGCAACCCTTTTCCACAGCACGTCAAATCGTGAGAATACTCTTTCCTATCGAATTCGTCCTTCTGAGCAACAGGTGCAAGACCAGCAAGAACGATGGAACGACCTTGCCAGCGAACTTAAAGAAGGCCTCAAGTCAGAGTTCAGCAAACCTGTCTCTTCGTGGTTACAAGGGTCCTACAAGTTTGGGACGCAAATCAGACCTGCACGCTTGAACGAAGAATTCGATATTGACCTCGGCATGTACGTAGAATGGCGTGGAAGTGCTCAAGACGGTGATGTCAGTGCAGAACAGCTGAAAGACAAAGTTCAAGACATCCTTACAGACTATGCCTCCGACGATGCCAATGATGCTTCCGAGGTGACAGCGCCGAAAAAGCGTTGCAACAGAATTCGGTTTACTGAAGACTTCCACATCGATGTTCCTAGCTATCATCTTGATCGTGAAGACGATGCGCGCGAGCTAGCGACTGAAGGCGGTGAGTGGGAAAACAGCGACCCCAAGGCAATCTATGTTTGGTGGAAGGATCAGTTTGATGGGAATGAGCGGGACCTAGCCAGACGTCTGACACGCTACCTGAAGATGTGGGCGGCTCTGACTTTTGAAGAGGCGTCTAGGCCGTCTTCCATTCTCCTCACGGTGCTCGTTGCTAGAACGCTAGATGCAACAGTTACGGACAATTTGTCGGGTGATGATGAAATCTTACGCGCCGTGATTAAGAGTATCCTAGATCGTCTGAATAGTTCGAGTGTCGTTAGAAATCCAGCAAACAGCGCAGAAGACCTCAATCGCCTTTCTGAAGACGACTTTGAAGTTCTTCTGGTAGAGTTGGAGAAATTCCTAGGCATCGCCGATCGAGCGCTCGACGCTATCGACGAGTACGAGAGTGCGGATGTTTGGTCAGAAGCGTTCCGGCATTTCTTCCCCTTCCCGGAAGAAGAAACGCAATCCGAAAGTGCCAAAGAGGTAAATGGTGCCGTTTCTGTGTATCGCTGCGACCCCGATATTGCCGTTGCAGCAACGGCAGGAAATCGACGGTGGAGCGGGTTTAACGAAATCGGACCGATCCCGAGAGGATGTGAGCTCTCATTTTCTATCTTGGAGCCTGAGAATCTTCCTGAAGGTTGCCAAGTATTTTGGACGGTTCGCAACGAAGGCTCAGAGGCCGAGTCAGTGAACGATTTAGGGCACGTCGCAGGGACAGGTCTCCGAAATACAGAAAGCAGCGCCTATAGAGGAGACCATTTTATGGATGTCGTCGTCAAACTTAACGGGCGGCAGGTGGGAAGGCGGCGTGTGAAAGTGCGTGTTTCTGGCCTAGGCATTCCTCTGCGAAACCCGCGTCGGCCTGCGTGGACGAAGCTTCGTAGATAACTCTCTCTTCGCTAAGCGTTTCGCTGAGATAGCCCAAATACAAACGTGCTAGAACCAGCGTCGGCCTCCCTAACGTGATGGGAGCGTGTGAATGTTACGGGGGTTTCTTCTAGCGTGGCATTTCCCGTGTCAGAATGACCTTCGGATTGAAAGAGGCAAGTATGGGCAAGATTGAAAAGAAACTTGAAGGCATGATTTCTGAGCTTCCTCGCCGGTTGGTGCGCAAGAAGCTGAAAAAGAAGCTTCGAGCAGAAGGTGTGACGGATAAAAACGCGATTGAAGCTTTCGTTGAGCACGTCATGGGTGACAACGACGGTAGCTTTGTTTGGGATGATGGCGAGGAAGGTCCACCGCGCCAAATCAATATCTCATTCACAGAAGAAGACCAAAACGAAATCCTTGAAGCCTTGGAACGTTTCAATGAAGAGCTTCCTGATGTCGTTGATACCGCTCTGCAAGAGACGGCCAAAACCGTCGCGAAGCGACTTAAGGAGGACTGGAAATGGCTCAAGATCGACTACAAGCATGAGCAAGCCCACTTCAAGGATCGATTAGACCAGAGATGGAAAAAGGGACTCGATCCTCTCAGGATGATGTTGGTGGCCGCGCGTGATTTGGGACAGGACTACGCGGATAGGCTAGGCCGTTCAAAAGCCAAAAAGGGTATCGAAACTCGGATGGCGATTTCAGCGCTTCACATCCGTGCGTGTCAAACCACGCTTGAGATTCTGACTCTTATCGAGAACGGTTTGCCGGACGGTGCCTATGCGCGTTGGCGAACGCTCTACGAATTGAACGTGGTCGCTTACTTCATCCACCAAGCGGGCGACGATGCGGCGAGCCGCTATTTTGCGCACGATGTCGTCAGTATGAGAACAAACCTTACCAATGAGTTTCGCTTTTATGGAGAGACTTTTGACAGGGACAAGCTGGACGAAGAAGGAAGAGAGCTTGAGGACGAATACAATGCGTTGATTGCCAAATTCGGAAAACCTTTTGCATCACCCTACGGATGGGCCGCCGACTACCTTGGCCTCAAGAAACCCACCTTTCAAGACTTGGAAAAGGCAGTGGACTGGGGAGCGCTTCCGCCTGAATACAAAATGTCCAGCTTCAAGGTCCATGCCGGTGTCGCAGGAACCTTTCGGACGCTCAGTACTGTTGGTGGACCGGGACACATGATAGCGGGCGCATCAAACTACGGAATGGATACGCCAGCTATTCTGACTGCGCAGTCGCTTCTTCAAATCACTGTTCTAGTGTTCAAGACGCCACTCGATATTGAACTTGCTGCACAAATGCAGAGCCTAGCTCTTCTGAGGGATCGCGTAGCAAAAAACTGCAATCGGATTGCCGACGAAATTGAAACGGAAGAGCTGGGGAAATTTGAAGAACCTGAAGGCAAGTATGGTCCAGGTGAGAGTGGGCGGTAACGACTGTGTTTTATTTGCAGTGTCTGCTTTAAAGATGCTGCATCGCAACATCACTCCACTCAGTTAAGGTCAGCAATGGGCCAGGAGCGACGGCGCACTTAGACGATCACGCATGTGCGTCCTGCTGCGCCGCCGGATCGCTGCTTGGAGCCCTTAACCGTCGCCTGCAGGTGACGCGATGGGCCTCGCTGAAGGCCATAGCTTCCCATTTCACGTGACCGTCCACTGCCGTCTCTTGTGCCGATCAAGTTCGTAGGGCCGCAAGGTCCCTGTTTTTGAATTCAGGGCGTTAATTCGCTCTTGCCGCAATTAGGCTCAGATCCAGAAACCAGGCCCTGTACCGGTCCATGATACAGTCGACATCGCTGCCACAACGGTCTCGCTGGTTGATCCAATTGCGCTGCTTCTGCACCAATGCGGTGCGATCTTCGCCGCCGCTCACATTCCGAAGAACAGAATAAATGGAGCCCAAGGCCCTGTCCTCCAGCCACAGCTCGAAGCTGCCGCAGATCGCCCGTTCGGTGCCAGTCGCTGCTTTGGCGCAATCGTAGCCCGGCCCGGCAATGCCGACTGACATACCGCCGCTGTGCAGGTCCATCGCAGCGCTCGTGCACCAGTCTTTCAACGGCATGCTCACTTTTGTCGAATTGATCCTGCTACTCATTTCCGGCACCAAGCTGGCAAACAGCTCGCCCCCGAAAAGTTCATGCCCAAGTCTGAGCCTTTCGCCGCCCTGTTCCTGCAGGAAGGCGGCGTCGAGACCGAGGAGTGGAGCGCAATCGCCGCTCAGACCAATATAGGTCGCCGATTGCCAAGCGAGACGCCGGGGCGTCGGCCTCTCCTCCGGCATTATAATCTGCCCACCCTCAGTAACAGCTGTATCGATGTCGAGGCGTTGAGCAATAACCGGGGTTATGGGCAGGACGTCATTCGGTCCAGCTGTCGTGAAATATCGAATTGCCTCCCTCGAAAGCCCCACATGCGTGAGGAAAGAGCCAATGTCGGCGTTTGCGACACCGGACTCCGATGCAAGCGATGTCCCATCTGCCAACGCCTGGGTGCGGTAGGCTGCGTGCACACCGATCGTCGACGTGCTGTCCATTATTCGGCTGCCGCCACTGACCCAGATCACGGCGCAGATCGAATGGCATTCGGCCCCCGGCGCAACGATCGTGGCAAAAGCGCGTTGCCCAATTTCCGCTGCGATCGCTAAGCCTTCGTCCACGCGACCGCCTGGCGAGTGGAGAAAGACAATAGCTCTCTCGGTTCGTTGCGAAAGATTATAGAACCGGTCGGCGTCACCGCTTTCAATTGGTCCCGTGATGTCGATGATGGAAGGTTTAGTGGCTTCCCCCTGCGTAATCTGGATGTCGGCCGCTGATGCAGAGGTGTGTCCGACAAGAGCAAACGCGGCAACGGCTAAGAAAGAGGTGTTCAAAATCTTCATTCGGGGTCACCGAGAATAGGGTGCCTGGGTAGCGGCAATAATACAGTTCTTGGCCGGTCGCCGGGCATCGGTCAACCACTTCCAGCAAAAATAGTCTTCTCGAATTTCGACTGTTTAAGTGTCCGTAGAGAAAAGCAAATCTGGCCTCTTATCGGACTTTGGCTGTCCTGTCTCCGCTGCTCGCCGCCATGGATGTCCGGTTTTGGGGAAGCTGCACCGCAGCGACAGGCGAGCTGGCCGATGGCCGCTTTGGGCCGTTCGTGTCGACCGACAGAAGGGGCGGAGAGCGGCCTGTGACGATGCGGCATAGCACCTGCGGCAATCTGCGAGAGCCGCCGTTCGTGCCGCGCCCCGGCGGAGGTAAGATGCGCCGCTTGAGATCGTGGTGCGGCAAATGCTGATTACCCAGTCGATGCAGCGCCACGGCTTGATGCTCTACCCCGCTGTTTCCGTTTCTAACTTCGACTTTCTCCCAGGTTCTGCTTCCGAGGGGAACCAGAAGGCTGTAGCATGGACGCGCTTCCGATCCCCGTGATCGGGACGTGGCGCATCGGCCAGTTGGGATCTTCGATGAAAGATCACACTGTTCCCTAAGGGCGCCATGCTCCCCCACAAGGACGGGGCGGAAAACGATCCTTTCATCGGGGAAGAGAATGCATAGACCTGTCATCGTCGCCATGTTGGCGACGCACAAACGTATTCATCTACTGCTGCAACGCTCACTGCCATCTGTTCTCAGGCAGTATCGGATGGCTGAACGTATCGTTGTCATCGACGATGGCAAGGATCAGCATCTACGGGATCAGCTTGCCGAAGCTGCACCCATCGCGGAGCTTCTGGACAATCGTCGAACGAAGGGGCTTTCCGGTGCGTTGAACACGGGACTTGATCATCTTGCTCGAGATGTCTCGGATCCTTCACATGTCTTCGTCGCTTTTCTGGATGACGATGATTGTTGGAGTCCCGACCACTTGGCGAAGGTTGAGGACTCCATCCGTGCCGGGGCAGAAGTCATCGCAGCGCCGTTCTTGCGGATCGAACGGGATCGAGATCCACGCCAGTTAAATCCGCCGACCTCGCTCTGTCCCGATGAATTCATGGCGGGCAACCCCGGAATCCAGGGCTCCAACCTAGTGGTTCGGCTGGATGTCCTTCTTGAGGCGGGAGGCTTCAATGAAGCGCTGCCGTCATGCACCGACCGCGATCTGCTGATACGCCTGAGCCGTCGGCCCGAGGTGCGTTATGTCGCCACGGCCAATGCAACCGTCGAACATCATGCCTGCGACAACCGTCAGCGGCTCTCCCTTCCAAGCTCACCGGAGAAGTCGCGCGGTCTTGAGATGTTCGACCTCATTCACGGGCCTTTGATGACGGAAGGGACCAGAAGAGAACATCTCCGACGGGCTCGTGAGCGTTTTGGCTGGAAGCCCAAGTCTCGAAAGGTAAGCCGCCGGTCCCTACGCGCCTCTGAGACGCTGACAGAAGTCGACACTCCACCGCTTGTGGTTGGGATCATCGTGGACGACCGCCGAATTCCTTCGGCCGGAAGACTGCTGGACGACCTTGCCAGCAGGATTGAGGAGGAGGAACTTGAGGCCGTCGATGTTTTACTCCTGGGGAACCGGCCCGAAACTGGCTCGGGAAAGGCGTTGACCCGACTGGTAGAGCGGCTTCGCCCGAAGTTGCGGATCAGCGTCATCGATCGTGCGGATGTCAGATCACTCATCCAATCGGGCGATCTGCAATTGGCAGGTGACGATCATGACGGCCGGTTGACCATAACCGACGCAAGAACGGTGCTGCAGTCCGCGCTCTACCACATGGCTCGCGAACGCAAGGACTGTGCGATATGGATCCTTGACGACGATATGCAGTTGGATCCGCTGGTCGCCACGCCTGAAGGTGCCCGACCCACTCAGCTGTCATTGCGAACGTCGCTTAGTCAGATGCGTGTACTTGGTGCTGACATCTGCATAGGTTCCTACACCGGGGCACCTCCGCTGCCATCTGTCGCTTCGGTGAGGGGACAACTGGTCGATCTGATGTGGAACCTGCGAAGGCTCTCCGCAATTCCGGCGAACTCGCCCGTGCCTGCATCAGAGTCGCGTAACGAGCGCCTGCGTGAAGGTCGACGCGATTACTACTATGACCTGTCCCGAATAGAGACCGACCGGCTTGAAACACCTTTTGCGTTGGGGCCCGCCTACTCTGCCGAGACCTGCGGCGAGGCCTTGAACCGGCTTGCCGGAATGATACCGCGGATCCTTGCTGGTGAAGCGCCACTTCGACCGCTGCTGGCAGACGCCCAAGAAATGGCCGAGTTCAGGAAGAACGACGCGATCCACCGTGGCGGAAACACCTTTATCTTTGATCCTGAGGTGCTCGCAGATCTTCCGAACCTGTCGCCGACGGTCGGAGGCCGCCCCACCCGAAGGTCGGACATGATCTGGGCGCTGCTTCAGGTGAGACACTGTGGACGGACGGTGGGCTCGGTTCCAGTTCCGGTTCGTCATGACAGGGGAGATCTGCCGGCACCTACCGCACTGGATCAAGCAGGTATCGCCGATGACATCCGCGGCTTCGCGATCTTCAGTGCGATGAAGGACTCCGACGATCCGGATGATATCACATCACGCGTTGAAAAATTCGAATCGGAACGCCTCGCTGCACTCCGACTTTCATTTTATCGGGTGCGCGGTATCGCGCGCGAGCTTATGGGATGGAGTCAGTCCGCTTCCCTGTCCCCGGCGCAATCACGGGCCTTCAGAACCCAAGCCGAGGACTTGCTTCGGCTGTTCTCCAACGAGTCGTTTCAAGAGATTGACCGTGCGGTCCGCGCCCTTGGGCCCACAGAAATCCGGTCTTTTCTGTCGGGGCTTCCTGATCGGATTTCTGCGCATGCCAAGAGAGTTCGAAAGTCCGAAGGGATACCGCGGCTTCTGAGTGAACAACGTGCATGTGCCGCGCGGGATGCAGTCATTGCACTCGCTCATTCCACGGCGAAGCTGCGCCTGCTGGGTCAGGGAGACGAAGGCGTCGCCCTTACCGACGGGCAGACGCTTTGGAAGCTTTTCGATCGGTGGCGACCCGAGCAGTCAGCCGGCGCGGCACCAGTCATCGAACGGTTCATCACGCAGGGTTCAGAGTCCACAACCCTTCTTCGCCCCACGGCGATGTCGCGCACTGCCGTCGGCTGGCTGCTGGAAATGCCGTTCATCCCGTCCGATCCTTGGGAGGGTGGGCGAGGCCCGGGACTTGTGGAACTGCTCGCTGACCTTCACCGCATGAAACTGGCCTGTCGAAACCTGCATCCAAAGAACCTGAGGATAGATGGGGATGCAGTGCTACTGATCGACTATGGCGCAGATCTGGTCCCGAATGATGATCCGGAAGCCGACGGCCTTGAGTTCCGTCGCATGTGTCGCCGCGCATGGCTTTGCTGGCGGTGGTGGTGGCGCGGCGACCTGGACGAGCTGATGCGTCGGTCGCTCTGGGAAGTGGACATGCCTGAGCTTGATGGGCACGAAGGCATTGTCCGCGCCGTCCGCGAACGCCTGGGTGTTCGTCGACCTCCGGACCCTACGATGACCAGAGCAAAGGAGCTCCGGTCAGCACGCGTGCTTGATTATGGGGCGGGAAAGGGCAAGCAGGCCATACAGATGGCCAAGGCCGGCGCTCAGGTCGTTGCATGGGATCCCGATGAGAGCCTTTCGCACCGCCTGGATGGTCTGCGTGAACACGGCGTGCATCAGGTAGCAACGGCAACCGAAGCGGTCGCTGACGGTCCATATGATCTGGTGATCTGTCGACGCGTCGTCTGCCTGCTGGATAACGAAGATCTTGCCTGCGCCTTGAATGACCTGCGGTCCTCGGTAAAACCCGGAGGAAGGGTGCTGTTGTCGCTTTGTCACCCCGCCTACGCGCACAGAACGCGGGTCGCCGAAGGCGAGCCAATCTCACATCCTTGTGGATGCCGCGCCGCGCCCTGGAAGAAACGGTCAAGACTCACAGGACGAATCCTGAATGAGGTCCATCGAAGCGAACCAGAACTGCGGCGCCACCTCGCACGAGCGGGGTTACGAGTTGTCAACCGATATGAGCGCCATTGCACCGAGTTCGAGAGGTTCGAGACGGTTGCCGACCTATTGGTCCTTGAACTCGAACCCGCGCCGGTGCCAGCCGTGTCCTTGTTGATCAAGGCCTGCGCCATGGATGCCGAAGCGCTGGAGATACATGTTCAAGACATGCTGTCGGCGCTCGACGGCGCAGAGACGTTTAAAGAGACTATTTTGGCACTGGACACACGCACCGCCAGCTTCCCCCGCCAACATACGACCGGCGACCTTGAGGCTGTTCGCGCGGCGGCGCACCGCCTGCTGGATACGGGCGACATTGACCAGATTGTTGAAACTCCTTCCGAACCGTCCACGCTGCGCGATCTCAACCGTCGCTGGTTCGGTTTGGATGTCGCAGTCACTCACAGCGCAGGAGGAGCCGCAACGGCCGTCCTATTGTCGGGATTCGAAGCTTGCACCGCACCGCGCGTGCTCCATGCAGATCTGGACATGATGATTGGCCGCAGAGATCCGGCCAGCAATCCCATCGCTGATCTGTCATCCGTGCTCGACAGGCATCCCGACGCCATTACGGCAAGCTTTCCTGTGGCGCGGAGCACCGGCCTTGCATGGACATCCGAGGGGCCGGACGGGCCGTGGCGCGTCGAAAGCCGGCTTGGCCTCGTGGATTTGCAGCGGATGTTTCAGGTGCTGCCCTTGCCCAACCGACTGGACCACAACGCGGTTCAATTATCTTGGCATCGCGCACTGGACCAATCGGTTGGTGAGGGCCGAGGTACATCTTGGCGCGGTGGTGGAGGTGGATCCTTCTGTGTTCATCCACCGAACTTTCGGAAGCGAAACCTCGACGAGTGGGAGGAGGTTCGTCTTGCCGTCGCACGCGGCAATTTTCCTGAGGTTCAGGAAGGATCCATCGAGTGGACAGGCACCCTTTCCGAATGGCGATGTCCGGAGCGCAACGAGCGTTTCGTGTTCGTCATCTGCGGCCGCAACGTTAAGCCTGAAAGGTTCCGTCGTTGCTGGAACTCGGTCCTTCGCCAGAACCGGGGCGACTGGGGCGCGATCGTTGTCGATGATGCCTCGACGCCCTTCATCTCCTCCGAGATCGCCCACATCTTGAAGCCCCACCCGAAGAGTGTCAGTTTATTGCAACGTCGTCGTCGTGCGGGACAGTTGGCAAACCTCGTCCATGCAATCCGATACCTGTGTGCCCGGCCAGATCAGATCATCATCACCCTTGACGCGGATGATCATCTGATAGGTGCCGATGTCCTGGATAGACTGGCCTCGGAATACGACAGCGGGGCGGACCTTACTGTTGGATCGATGCTGAGGACGGACAAGTGCTCCGACTATCCCGTTCGACTGGACGACCCACGTCGGCATCGTGGGGGGAACGTCTGGCAGCACTTGCGGAGTTTTCGGAAATCTCTGTTCGACAGTGTGCCGGATGACCGGCTTCGACTGGATGGTGCATACGTCGAGCTTGCCTCGGACTGGGCCTTCATGCTGCCAATGGTCGAACTCGCTCAGAAGCCGATCTGGATCCGTGAACCGCTCTACCTTCACGAACCGGGCGACGCGCGAAATCCATCACGGGCAAAAACAAGAGAGGATGTGATCGCCCGACTGATCGAGCAGCGAATGATCAAACAGGAGGGCGCTGGATGAAGTATTCGCAGCGCCGCAAGGTCGTCTCGGTCATCGGCGACTCCAATCTTGCACCTGACGATATGCGTCTGCAGTTGGCCCACCAGATCGGACGTTTGCTTGTCGATCGGGGCTTCACAGTGATGACCGGAGGCATGGGGGGCGTGATGCACGCAGCACTCCAAGGCGGAAGAACCTCAGAGGCTTGGATTCCAGGGTGCTGCATTGGGATGATCCCAGGAACTGATCCCGATGACGATAGTGTTTCCGACGCCGCCGACCTGATCATCCCGACAGGACTCGATCACGCACGGAATCTCATCGTGGCGCAGTCCGATGCCGTGATCGCTGTCGGCGGCGGAGCTGGCACTCTTTCCGAAATTGCGCTCGCTTGGATCCATCGTCGTCTCCTGATCGCACTTCGGTGCGACGGATGGAGCGGTCGTCTTGCCGATCAACGGATTGATGGAAGGAGACGCTATCCAGAGATCGAGAACGATCAGGTTTACGGCGCTGACACCGCCGATGAGGCCGTTGCGCTCGTAGAACTGCATTGCATGACCTACGGCAAACGGCATCGTGGTATCGCTCGACGATGACTGTTGTGAAAACGTGAGCCACAAGAGGCGTGAATTTTGCTCCCCAACATGCGTTGAGGCTAATCGCTACGCCAAGCCCCGGTGGCCGCTTCAGAGAATGCCGCGCGTTGAGCTGACCGGCAGCTTGGGGCCGAGCACGTCGCTAACGCAGACGGTCGACCCTGACCTTGTAAAGGTCGCTATCTGCGCATAGATGCCGCTCACGCACGACGCAGCATCCGGTAAAGAGGGCTCGAAACTGCCGTTCGCTGTAGCATGCACCGATGTCGTCAATGCGGACGAAGCCGACTTGCGCTGCGGCAACCCCAATTGCAGCTACCGCAAACCTCAAGTCACTTGGGAAAACCCGCCTTGATTAAACGCTCGCGCAGCGTGGCCATTTTTTCTGGATCTTTCAGGGGAACACGATCTAGATCCTCAACACCGATTCCAGGCAGCGCATCCAGAGCGGCTTTGACAGCCAAAGCCGCATCTTTTTCGCGGCCAAGCGCAATTTGACTGGCTGCAAGAACAAAATGTGCGAAGAACCAACTCGGCCTGCGGTGTATGGCGCGCTCGGCCCATTCGATTGCGGTCTCGAAACGACCCGCCATGTAATGTGCCAGCGCAAGGCCAGAGAAGCGGAAGAAAATGCTCGGGTCCAAGGGGTTGGAGCGGATTGCGATGTCCTGATTGGCAATGGCCTCATCTGACCGTCCCAAAATACCGAGCAAAGTGCCAAGGCTGCCATAGGCCAGTGAACAATTCGGGTTCAGGGCGACGGCGCGTTCCAGGGCCGCCAGCGACTCCTCGTATTTGAACAGACCCCAACAACTGATCCCCAATGCCCAGTGCGCGTATTCATTGCGGTCGTCCAACCGCGTGGCGCGCCGTGCCAGCGCGTAGGCCGTTTCCATGGCTGGTTTGACGTCCGCGGCGAAGCCCATGATAGCGATGTGGTGATTGATCAGCGAGAGCACCATGTTCGCCTCTGCGCTTTCCGGATCAAGGGCCAATGCGCGTTCCAGCAGTGTCTTGGCATGTGCATAGCTTTCGGGCGTGAAATCATAAAGCAAATGCCAGGACCGCATCGTCAACTCCCAGACCGTCAGGTCGGGGCGGGACGCACGTTCAACCGGTTCGGGGATGGTGCTCAGATGAACGGTGGTCTGGATCGAGGCTACCACATTGCGGGTGATCTCATCTTGCAAGTCGAAGACATCCTCAAGCTGCCCGTCATAGCGCTCGGACCACAGATGCCCGCCTGTCGTGCCGTCGATCAACTGCGCCGTTACCCTCACCCGGTCGCCAGACCGCCTGACGCTGCCCTCCAGCACAAACCGGACGCCAAGGTCTTTTGCCACGCGCCGGACATCAACGCTCGACCCTTTGTAGGTAAAGGTCGTGTTGCGCGCGATGATGAAGAGCCAGGGAGACCGCGACAGGGCGGTGATGATGTCGTCGCTGATCCCATCGGAAAAGTATTCCTGTTCGGGATCGCCCGACATGTTCTCAAAGGCCAGAACGGCGATGGAAGGTTGCTCTGGTCGCGCCGGAAACGCATCGTCCAGATCGCCCTTGGTGGCCTCGGCAGCGCCAAGCCTGTCGCGCAGTTCCAGTTTCGATGACACGCCCAGTTTCCGATAGATCGCCGCCAGATGGGTCCGCACCGTGGACGGCGCAAGACACAGACGGTCCGCTATCTGCTGATAGCTTTCGCCGCTTGCATAGTCTTGCGCGATTTGGCTCTCGCGATGACTGAGCCCGCTCACTTCCGGCGGCTCTTCGGTCACGGAGTGGCCTGTTGTATGGCTTTGATCATGCGGGCGTTTTCCAGCGCGATCACGCTTTGGGCCGCAAACAGCTGGGCAAGCCGGGTGCTTTCATCGGAAAAAGGACGAACAGTCTGGCGATAGATAGTGAACGCGCCAACCAGAGTGTCTCCGGCAAGCATCGGGATCGCAACAAAGGATCGCGCCCCGCCGAGATCCGCAGTGGCATGACGCAAGGGATCTTCCGTCCGGTAAATTGCTTCGGATTTGACATCGATGATATTGATGACCGTTCGCTGCCCATCCATTCGGCCCAGGCCCGTTTCGGGGCTGACCGCAAAGACACCTTGATCGTCTAGCCACGCCTTGAACGGTCTCGGAATTCCCATAGTGTGGTTGGCAAGAAATCTGCTGTCCTGTTGATATTCGAACAGGATTCCAAATTCCGCATCGCAAAGCTCAAGGGCGTGGGTCAGGATCAAAGGCATCACAGCGTCCAGGTCGCCCTGTGCGGCGCTGATGATCCGCAAAACCTCGCTCAGTGTTTTTTCACGGCTGATGGCTTCTTCCAGACTCAGCGCCAATTCTGACACAACCATTGCCAGTTCCGATGGGCTGCGGGGCTCTGGCGCTTCGCCTTTCAGCCGGGTCGCCAATTCCAGTTTTGAGGACACTTCCAGTTTGCGATAGATGGTTGCCAGGTGAGTGCGGACCGTACTGGGAGCGATGCACAAGGTGTCGGCGATCGACTGATAGGTCTGTCCGCCCGCATAGGCCTGTGCGATCTGCACTTCCCTTTGGCTGAGATCGGCCAGCTCTGACACCTGAGAACTCCCCATAAAATAAAGACTTGGATGAAGTGTGGTGAGAACGCGTTCAATAAGCAATCCTGCAAATGCAGTAGGTTGAATACTGCACGCTAGCGCCCGATTTTACCGCATCTGCACGATACCCGGCGTCCCGGGCGCTGACCTAGGGTCGGTCCATCAGATCAACACGAAGGATGGACAGATGACACATTTTGAGACGGCGACCGCATTCTTTGAAGCTTGCGAAACGGGTCAAGGATGGGACGGCTGCAAGGCCTTTTGCCACGCGGGGGCAAGCTTTTCCTGTCAGGCGGATGCACTGGCGGAGACGACAACCCTCGCCGCTTATGCCGACTGGATGAAGGGGCTTTTGACGCCTGTGCCGGATGGCCGGTACAAACTGACCGCCTTCGCGGCAGACGAGGCGCGCGGCACCGTTGTCGCGACTGCTGAATTTCACGGCACGCAAACGGGCGAAGGCGGACCCGTGCCACCCACTGGGAAATCTGTGGTCTCGGACTACGCGTATGTCATGCAGTTCGATGGCGACAAGATCAGCCATATGACCAAAATCTGGAATGACGTACACGCCCTGC
>Ga0316204_10007950_pt1 | contig 15105 bp, 12 predicted proteins | sample 6monrhotite_MG_2_FD_205661 | JGI IMG/M metagenome (GOLD analysis project Ga0316204, IMG submission 205661) | Microbial mat bacterial communities from mineral coupon in-situ incubated in ocean water Damariscotta River, Maine, United States -... | ecosystem: Environmental > Aquatic > Marine >...
GGGCTGCTGCGACTGCAACCCGATGGCGGTATGATCGATCTTTCCAGATTGCCACTGCCGGAAAGGTGTGACGCGCTGTTGCAAATGCTGGTCCCCGATGGCGAGATGCGGCTGATGTACGAGAATGCCGGTTACGCGATGCGGTTCAACTATGACGCTGAACTGCTGCCCTCTTTGGTGATCTGGATCAGCAATCGTGGCCGTGACGAAGCTCCGTTTGATGGTAAATTCCGGACCATTGGCATCGAGGCCGTCGCAGGCGCGTTTGATTTGGGTCCAACGGTTTCCTGTTGGTCTGATACCCCGATTGCGCGCGAGGGCGTTTCCAGAGAGGTCACGCTTCTGGCGGGCCAGGAACTGACCACCACAAGCACCATAACAATCGAAGCGCTTTAGAAAACATCGGATCAGAGGAGACCAGAGAATGGCGAACTATCCCACCAGTGAAACCGACCGCCGGGTTGATGCGGGGGCTCTCGTCGCCGTGAGCGACGCAATTTTTCAAGCCTGCGGAATGGGAATAAAGGACGCAGCCCTGCTGGCGGATTCCTTGGTCCACGCAGATCTACGCGGCGTACATTCGCACGGCGTCCTTCGCATACCGGACTATGTGCACAAAATGAATGGCGGCGGCGGCGTTGACCCCACAGCTTCCCCATCGTTGATTTCACAAAAGAACGGCGCCATCGTGGTGGACGGTAACAACAACATGGGCCAAATCGGCGCATCCTTTGCCATGGATATCGCCATTGATGCGGCACGCAAAAACGGTATTGCGCTCGCGGCGATGCGGGGGTCCAATCACTGCGGTGCGCTCGACTGGTATACGTTACGCGCCGCCAGCCAGGGCATGATCGGCATTGTCGCATCAAATGCGCTGCCCACCATGGCTCCGGTCGGAGGGCGCGACAAGATCGTCGGCATGAACCCGATTTCCATCGCCATTCCGGGCACCAATGAACCGCCGGTGGTGCTTGATCTGGCTTTTGGCGCAACAGCGCACGGCAAAATCCGAGTCTATCACCAAAAGGGCCTGCCGATACCCGATGGTTGGGCGTTTGACGCTGAAGGTGAGCCAACAACCGATGCTGGGGTGGCACTGAACGGGCTGATCCAGCCAGCGGGCGGGCACAAGGGTATCGCGCTGGCAATGATGGTGGGGATGTTGTCCACCCTGCTGTCGGGGGCGAAATACGGCACCGGGCTGGGCGATATGGTGCAAGGGCCGATCGCCGGCAATGACGGGCAGTTTTTCATCGCAATCGACATTGCCGCATTCCGGCCCCTGGCAGAATTTGGGCCGGATGTCGATGATATCGTTGCCGAAATTCACAACTCCGCCCGGCGAGACCCGACCACTGCCCTGCTGGTACCCGGTGAAATGGAACGCCAGTATGAGCAGGATTACGCCAAAGCCGGCATCCTGTTGCCGGCAGAGACGCTGGATGACATCAAGGCCACCGGGCAGAGCTTGGGGCTGGATGCATCCCAGCTGGCAGCATTGTGATGATTCTGGACATAGAAACAAACCCATTTGCGCAGACCGGCATTGAACCTGAGCTTGCGGAATTTCTGATCGCAATTGGGGCAAATATCCGACGGGATGTCGGCGATGATACATCCCTTGCCGCCCTGCGACAGGCCTCGCGCGCGGCCCGGATCGGCTGGTCGCTGGCGGGACCGGATGTTCCGGTTGTTATAACCTCGGACTATGGTCAGCCTTCGCGGCTCTACCGTCCTGTTGACAGCCAATCCTCATCGCTCATGATCTATTTGCATGGTGGCGGCTGGACTTTGTGTGATCTGGATACCCACGATCGTGTGATGCGCAGCTATGCGCTACGAACCGGCAGTAGTGTGCTTGGACTTGACTACCCGCTTGCCCCCGAAGTGAAGTTCCCGGAAAACCTGCTTGCGTGTGCCGACGCCATCGAACGCGTTATTGGAAATGCTGCAGCAATTGGCGTTGATCCCGACCAGGTCATCCTGGGTGGGGATTCCAGTGGGGCGAATCTGGCGCTGTCGGTTGCACTTCACCGCCAGAATGTTGGCCTTAGACCCCTGGCTGGCCTGGTGCTGAACTACGGCGTATTTGATAGCGATCTGACCCGACCCTCCTACAGACGTTTCGGCCTGCCGCCCTATCTGCTGACCGGTGAGCGTATTGAATTTTTCTGGGCCAACTACCGCCGCTCGGACGCCGACCTCGCCGATCCGCTGGCTGCGCCCTTGCGCGCAACACCCGCAGCACTTGCCCCCCTGCCCCCGGTGCACTTGACTATTGCCGGACAGGACGTGCTATTGGATGAAAACCTAGCGCTGGTCGAAAAGCTGCGTACTGCCGGTGTGGACGTCAGCCATACGGTCTATGACAACGCGGCGCACGGGTTTCTGGAAGCCGTGAACTATTCTCCGGTTGCCGATCGGGCATTGGCCGATACCGCGCGTTGGGTGAAACAACTGGCCGACTGATCCTGTCCTTTGAATGATTGTGGCGCGGCAGTTTGCGTGCTGTCAGGTGGGACATGCAGCTTTCTGGCCTGGGGTTGATCATTCGGGCGCGCCCGAGGCATGGGCGCCAGCCTTTCCTGAAGCGAGACCGCCCGGGTGCGTTCGAGCGCCAGATTACATCCGCACAGCCTGCCAGTACCGTTCAACTACGTCAGTTAAATGGCTATCCATTGCATTAGCGGCTGCCTCCGGGTCGCGGGCTTTGATCGCCTCAAAAATAGCACTGTGGTATCCGACGATCTCTTCAAATGGCGTGCCGGTATCTGCGGATGTGACCCGCTGATCCTTCAACCACCCGGAAAGCGCCGTGTTCAGGCCCTCAAATATCGGATTGCGAGAAATCTTCGCGATGGCCAGGTGAAAGGCAACATCGGTCTGGACAAAAGTTTCCAGGTTTTTCGCCGACCGGTTTGCGTCAAATGCTTTGGACAAATTGGCAATATCCGCGTCCGTCGCGACGATCGCCGCATGGCGCGCTAGGCCAATCTCCAGCAACGTGCGCGCAGCCTGCATTTCGCGCAAGCCCTCGGGGCGGTTCAGGAAATGGCGCACCGACCCGGAAAGTTCGGCGAATATTCCGTCAGCCGTCGGAACAGAAACCCGCGGAACGGCGCCCGGGCGCGACGTTAACAAACCCTGGCGCTGAAGCGAAAACAATGCCTCACGAACGCTCGAACGACCCGCATCAAACTCTGTCATAATCTGGCGCTCAGCCGGCAACCGGTCCCCGGGTTTGAGCCTTCCGGAAAGAACCAAAAGCTCAAAGTGCTCGGCAATTTCCTGGTATTTTTTACGTGCCATTATACGACCGCGTCCTTTGCCTCTTCAAGTGAGACCGAAGTATTGTGTAAATCGTAAAACAATTCCAGTTTTTTCCGCATTTTAGGCCGCAACGGCGATTGAAATCGAACAAACGCTTTTAGCAAATTTGTCATACCAAATTTCCAAAAATTCTATTTGATGCCAAAGCTGGTTGTGAATCTTTCGACTTTGTTCTTCGAGTTGCCCATGGAAAATCGCCCCGCTGCCACGCCCGAATCTGCGTATGATCCAGTTGCCCGTCGTGGCGATTTTTGGAAATTGAATCCTGACAGTTTAAGCAACCCACCGGCACAACAAATTCAGAGCAATGTAAGTTTCGATTGCCAATACCGCTGGTATTAGTTAGCGCCCAAATCCAGCTCTTCCGCCCGGTGGCAAGCCACAAGGTTGGTTACACCTGCTACCGGTTGCAGTTCCGGGCTTGCGCTGCGGCAGATGTCTGTCGCAAAACGACACCTTGTGTGAAACCGACACCCGGGGGGGGGGTCCGCAGGATCGGGGATTTGCCCTTGCAGTATTTCGCGTTCCCCTTGCTGCTTGCCATCCACATCTGGCATCGCTGACATCAGTGCGGCGGTATAGGGATGGCGCGGACGCGCGAACAAATCATCCTTGGTTGCAACCTCGACCAGCTTGCCCAGATACATCACCATGATCCGATCACACATATAGCTGGCAACACCCAAATCATGGGTAATGAACACGTAGGTCAGCCCAAGCTCACTCTGCAACCGTTTCAGCAGATTTAGCACCTGCGCCTGAACCGACACATCCAGCGCCGATACCGGTTCATCGCAGATGATCAGTTCAGGGTTCAGGCTGAGTGACCGGGCGATACCAATGCGCTGGCGCTGCCCGCCACTGAATTCATGTGGGTAACGATTACTGTCATCACCGCTCATTCCAACCAGTTCCAGCAGTTCACGCACGCGTGCAACGCGGCTGGACCGCGAACCGATGCGATGGATATTGAGCGGCTCGGCGACAATATCGCCGACCGACATGCGCGCATTCAATGACGCGCGCGGGTCCTGAAAAATGACCTGGCAGTCACGCCGGATAGGTTTCAGTTCACTTGCTCCCAACTGGGCCAGATCAACCGCATCCTTGCCTTGCTGGCGCAAAACAATCTCACCTTTTGTAGGCTCAATCAGCCGCACAAGCACTCGCCCCAACGTGGTTTTACCTGACCCGCTTTCGCCCACAAGCCCCAAAGTTTCGCCGCGTTGGACATCAAACGACACATCCTCCACGGCTTGAACATTGCCCACGACCCGGCGGAGAAAACCCTTTCGCACTGGGAAATATTTGGTCAGCCCCCGTACCGTCAGAATTGCGTTTTCATCGCTAGTCATTGGTGTCTACGTCCTCTCGCAACCAGCAGCGCACATCGTGGGCGGCTTCAACTGCTTTCAGATCCGGTAATTCTCCGGCACATTTCTCCATTGCCTCCAAGCAGCGAGGCGCAAAATCGCAACCCTTGCGCACCGAAGACGCCGACGGCACCGTGCCGTCGATCTGTTGCAGCATAGTGGTGCTGCCGATGCGCGGTATGGCTTGCAGCAGCCGCTGTGTATACGGATGGCTGGGGTTTTCGAAGATGCGGTCCACAGATGCGTGTTCAACCATCCGCCCAAAATACATGACACCGACCCGATCAGCCACTTCGCGCACCACGCCCAAGTCATGGGTGATAATGATCAGCGCCATGCCAAGTTCGCCCTGAAGTTGCTTGATCAGATCCAATATTTGCGCTTGCACAGTTACATCTAACGCCGTTGTCGGTTCATCCGCGATCAGCAGTCGCGGGTTGCAGGACAGGGCAATGGCGATCATCACCCGTTGTCGCATGCCCCCGCTCAACTGGTGTGGATATTCATCCACTCGCTGCTTTGACGCCGGAATGCCCACGAGGTCGAGCATCTTTATCGCCCGCAACCGAGCCTCGTATCTGTCCACACCCTGGTGCAGCATCACCGATTCCATGATCTGGTCGCCAACAGAGTAAACCGGATTGAGCGAACTCATCGGTTCCTGGAAAATCATCGCGATATCGTTGCCACGAATTGCCCGCATTTTAGGTCCGCGCGAATCAAGGCCTGCCAGATCCAGCGCCTGCCCGTCCGCCTGGCGGTAGAGTATCTCACCACCGGCAATGGCGCTTCTGCCCCCAGGCAGCAGCCCCATGATCGACAGTGCTGTGATCGATTTTCCGCAGCCGCTTTCGCCGACAATACCCAGGGTTTCACTAGGCTTAATCGCAAAACTCACACCCTCGACTGCGCGCACCAGACCGTTGTCGGTTTTGATGTGGGTCTTGAGGTTACGCACCCGCAACAACATGTCATCCGGTTCATTGTCCATTGCAACCACCATTACGAATAGGGGTCAACCGCATCGCGGATGCCGTCGCCTACGAAATTGAATAACAGTGCGGCCGCTACCAGAAACACCGCCGGTGCCAACAGCCAGGGATAAAAGCTAAGCACTTCCAGTTTTTGGGATTGTTGCAGCAGCAGGCCCCAACTGATGGTGGGCGGCTTTACCCCCAAGCCAAAGAAACTAAGCGTGCTTTCGAAAATGATCACCACCGGGATGCCCAACGTGGCGGTGACCAGCAGGTGCGGCATGACACTGGGGATCAGATGCTTGCGCACGATCCAGAACGTGCCCGCCCCGGCCGCCTGGGCAGCCAGCACGAACTCGGTCTCGCGCAGTACCAGCACCAACCCGCGCACCTCTCGTGCCAGTCCGGGCCATTGGATGAACCCGTAAATCACGACGATTGAAATCAGCACAAAGACCGACGGCAGTTGTGGCGGCACCGCAGCCGCCAGCGCCAGCCAAAGCGGGATTGGCGGGAACAGCCGGAACACTTCGATGATCCGCTGCACTGCCATATCGACAAAACCGCCAACATAACCTGACAGCGCCCCGATCACCGCCCCGAGTGTCACCATCAGCACAACCCCCACCAGTCCGATGGTCAGCGTCACGCGCGAACCATAGATGATGCGCGACAGCATATCTCGGCCCCGCAGATCGGTGCCTAAAAGATAGACCGTACCTTCCTTGGTACCAAACAGATGTCGATTAAAGGTGAACCCCATGAACTCATATCTGTCGCCTTCGATGAACAAGAAAATCTCGTCGCGCAGTTCCCGGTTTTCCTCATAGACAAATGTCAGTGTCGCAGGGTCGCGTTTGCCCTCCAACCGATAGACGAACGGGCGAACATGGAAATTGCCCTCATTGTCAAAAAATCGCACAACTTGCGGTGGCGAAGTCAGGTATTGTGACGCACTACGATCCGGCGCATAGGGAGAAACGAAACCGGCGAATATCATCGAAAGATACAGCAATCCCAGAATGATCAATGAGCCAAGCGCCACTCTGTTGCGGCAGAATCGACGCAGCATCAGCCGCCGCATGGACAGCGGAGGCGGATTTTTTTCGGAGGCGACTGCAATATCCATAATCACTCTCTATTCCAGCCTAATACGCGGGTCAGACCACGCCAGCGCCAGATCGGCCAACAAATTGCCGATTAGCACAAACACCGCCAGGATCAGCAAGATCGCCCCGGCCACAAACATGTCTTGGCCCAGCAAAGAGCGTAAAAACAGCGGGCCCAATGTCGGCAGATTCAACACCACTGACACGATGATGACGTTGGAAAACAAATCAGGAATAATCATGCTCAACCGGCTGATCAGCGGGTTAATTGCCACGCGCGCGCCATGTTTCAGGACGACTGTGCGTTCTGACAAACCCTTGGCGCGGGCGGTGGCGATGTATTGTTGGTTGAGCACGTCGATCAGGCTGCCGCGCATGATCCGCATGGTACCGGCCATGCCGCCCAGGGTAAGTACCCCAACTGGGAACCACAAATGGGCAAGAAGATCGTTAAAGCGGGCAAAAGACCAAGGCGCATCGCGAAACTCGACAGAATATAAACCGCCCACCTGATCGGCATCAAATATGAACACGGCGGCAAAGACGTATAGAAGCGAAGTCAGGAACGGTGGCACCGCCAGCCCTATGAAACCGAGGAACGTAAAGCTGTAATCAGCAATGCTATACCGGTGCGTGGCCGAATAGATACCAATGGCGATTGCAAGGCTCCACGAGAGAACTAATGAAACGCCGCCAAGTAAAATTGTGAACAGAAAGCCGTTGCCAATCAGGTCGGCAACCTGGGCGCCCTCAAACATGGCGGAGACGCCAAAATCTCCAACCAGGATACCTGATAGCCAATCCCAATAACGGACCAGAAACGGATCGTTGAGGTTATATTGCTCCCTTAACAACTCGGCACGGGCCAAAGACCCACTATCACCTGCCGACATCATCTGGGAAATCAACGTGGAAACAAAATCACCGGGAGGGAGTTGGATAATGGTAAAACTGATGAACGACACAACCAGAAACATCGGCACCAAGCTTACCAACCGGCGTAGAAAATAGTTTAACACAGCTTTGGCCTTTCGGTTCGAAGCGGATGGTTGAACGCTAGCACAGCGGCGTCAAATCGCGCCGTCGAACCGTTTAAAAACACCCCAACAAGGGTGAAGCAGAACGAAACTACACCGTGGCGACGCGGGCCGCCACGGTGTTTGATCAAGGAATCTACTTCTTAAAGTAGATTTGCTCGGGGCGCATCGGGCCTTCTAGAAGTCCGAATGACACATCGCGCATTGCCTCAGCCGGCATGTTGCCCAGATTGCTGTTGTAGATAAACGCGCGGCGATAGAAGCCGACATAAATGTTGAACGCGTTTTCTGTCATCAGCTTGTTCGCGCGCTTCATCTCACTGACACGGGTATCGTAATCCATACCACGTGCGGCAAGCAAAATGTCGCTAAACTCTTTGTATTCGGCGCTGAAGGGTTTCTCAATAGCCTTTTGATGCCAGAACGGGAACCCCTTGGATACAGGCACCCAGTCCTCCAACTTAGAAAGAGGCGCGGTTGAACCCCAGATGTCGAACACGTGCAGGTCCCAGTCCAGGGTCTGACGACGCTCAAAAATCAAGTCCTGCTGCTGGTTGTTCATGACCAACCCGATGCCAATGCTGGCGGGAATGGTTTCGACAAGGAATTCAGTGATCGGCACATAGAGGTCGTGGTTCGACACGTCCACAACCAGTTCGATTTTGCTTCCGTCTGCGTATTCGCGGATCCCATCACCGTTGCTGTCCTTGAAACCGGCTTCGTCCAGTAGCGCGTTGGCTCGCTTGGTATCAAGTTGGGCAAACATCTGACCAGCCTCAGCTTCGTAATACGGAGAATTCGGGCTGAAAGAAAAGGCCGTTGGATCCAATAGATCCAAAAAGAACTGTCGGTTGATCGAGTCACGATCAATCGCCAGCGACATGGCTTGCCGGAATTTGGTATTACGAATGAGGTTACGTTTGTTCTCATCGGCATTGTCATAGTTCATATAAACAGACATGCCCGGCGTGTTGTTAAACCAACCAATGCTTAGGTCTCGACCTTCTTTTTCCTTCAGAAACAGAGGCAAATGTTGGTTGCCGACCCAGGTTCCATCATAGTCGAATTCGCCTGAAATATTGCCAAGCGCAACCGATTGGCGATCCGGAACAATGTTGTTTTCAACAAAGTCCATGTAAGGCAGCTGATTACCTTTTGAGTCAACTTTCCAATAATAAGGATTTCGCTCAAGCTTGATGAGCGTGTTGTCGGCACTGATGGAATCCATTTTCCATGCGGCGACCGTAACTTCGTTGCGGCCCGACCACCAAGGTACCCACTTGTTGATGTCCTCATATGTCGCATCTGAATTGTAACGAGGATGGGACTTGGAAAGAATATGTTTTGGCCAAGCGAACGTGTCCTCGACTGCTGCAAGTGATTGCAAAGCATATTTGAACGCAAACGGGTAGGTGAATTTGATTGTATACTTGTCGATTTGCTCAAATTCCGGCGCAACGCCAGGTGCCACGAACAACGCGGAATGAATGGGCAAGGAAGTATTAGGGTCTTCCATGATATCTTCCCAGAAAAACGCCACATCGTCTGCGCTGAACGGCGCGCCATCTGACCAGCGAATTCCCTGGCGGATATTCATTGTTAGTTCTGTTCCGTCATCGCTAAACGTCCAGGACTCAGCCAGATTAGGGCCGGGTGCCGCCGCGCTTGGGTCGGGGAATGAAAATGACACCAGCGGCTCGCGGGTCACGTTCACGAAGAGAACCGGAAACAGCAGCGCTGATCCTCTTTTCAAGGTGCCGCCATATTTGCCAACTTCGCTAAGCGGTTGTACCACAAGCGGATTGGCAGGCAACCTTTCTTCCAGTGGCGGCAAGCTTCCCGCCTGCACCAGTGTTTGGAGCATTGGGGCTTCTCCGGCCATTGCTCCCCAGCTGCCGATCGCAAGACTCACGGCAACTGATAGTCCAAATATTCGATTTCGCACAACAATTTCCTCCCATATTTCGAGTGATTATTCACAACGATTTTGCTGCTGGGGACGATAACGGTCTGACAGGTTTAAGGCAAGATTTTTTTACAAAATTTTCCGATATGGAACCAGATCGGGTATTATGCGGACGCATTTGACTCTGACTTAAAACTTCGGACCTGTTATTCTTGCAATGAAGCAGGCTGAACTTCAGATTGCAGCGACGAGGACGCAAGTATTTGCAATTGCGATTGAGGTTTCCTGGTTCTCTGCCAATCTGCGGCAGTGACAGAGCCCGACGAACGCGTGTTCCACGATCCACAATCGGGCGATGACGACGAAGCCGTAATCCCCAGATAGACGCTTGAAGATTTCAAGTGGTGGTCCGCCGTACTCTTTAAAGTGCGGCTTAAATTTAGTCGAATTGCGTCAGCGTCAGTCGCGAAACATCGCCTTCGATTCTATGGTTTCTCGCCCCCACTGCCATCTCGCGCCCCTCCGCTCTTGGTGGACCTGACAGTTTGGCACTCAATGCTCCAACGCTATGCTCAATGCCTGGACCCGTAAGCACACGCGACATGTCGACCGAAGGCCCGTGGTCTCCAGGCTTTGGCAAATACAGTAAATCAAAACTGGATGAAATCACCCAAATTATACCACAGATATTGGTGATCGATTCACGCGAATATACGTAACTTACTGATAAATATTTATTTCAGACCGAAACGACGGTGTATCTCCAGTGCTGCTGGTATCGGTTTTCGGTTGGGCTCTTAGCAAAAAAAATTGGGGTTTTTCTCAAAACCCACTCTCACATATTGTATTTATTCGTTGTCATTATATATTTTGGTATCCTAGGTTTGTCCACAAGTGTTCCGCTATCCCCGGCAATGCGATCGGGATGGAAAACACAGAACCGGCCAGCGGTTGTGTGACAAGTTCGGCCGTGTTTTGCCTGCGAATTGCTGTGGTGATCAAAAGGTCCTGCAACCGGTCACCGCCCAAACAACAGCTTGTTACAAGCCGCACGGGCAGATCAATCCGCATCCGCTCCCGCCCATCTGGAGCCAATTGTACCACTGCGCCCCCCCCATAGAGAGCTGTCCAGATATTGCCCTGAGCGTCAACGCACAGCCCGTCAAAAACCCCCTCGCTCCGGTCCTGTTTGGCAAGTTCACGGCGCGCCCCAAGCACGCCAGTTGCCAGATCACACGCATAGGCCCAGATCGTATTGATATGGGAATCGGTGAAATAGAGTGTGCGCCCATCTGGGCTCCAACCCAGTCCGTTCGGCGCAACCGGATCGTCCAAAACCCTTTTGACGCCACCAGCAGCGTCGATGCGATACAGTGCGCCGGGTTGTTGGCGATCATGGCTCAGCCAACCGAGCCAGAAATTCCCCAACGCATCAACACGCCCGTCATTATACCGCCCCTGATTGCCTCTCGGGCCGCAAATGCTGACCGGATCGACAAACGGTTGCAACTTTCCGGTCACAGGATCAAACAAGCACACCGCTTCATTTTCCAGCGCCACGATTAGCTGCCCGCTCCGGCACAGAGCAAACGCCCCGACCGCCGAGGGCATCGGCCAGTTGCCGGTTTGACCCTTGCCCGGAACCATCCGGTAGATCGCCGGGCGTATAACGTCGATCCAGTAAAGGGCCTTTTGCTCGGGGTGCCAGAGCGGGCCTTCGCCAAGAATGGCGTTGGCTTGTTGCAGGCAATCAACCGGGGCCGGGCTCACGCGAACGGACCGTCATGGACTGGCGCGGCCACGCTCAGCAATTCTTCAGCGCGCAGTTCGGCCCAGAGATCAGTCGGGGTTTTTTGGGCCATCAGGTCGACATTCTGAATGATTTCTTCGGGCCTGACCGCACCGGTCACAACCGAGGCTACCCGGGCCTTGCCAAGCGGAAATTGAATAGCTGCCGCAGCCAGTAGCGTGTCGTGGCGCGCGCATACCGCTGCTATCTTGCTGACTTTATCGACTACGGAAGGCGGCGCGGCGCGGTAATCGTGGGTGGCGCCCGGAGTAGCGCTGGAGGGCAGAATACCGGATTTAAAGGGACCTGCGATCAGAAAGGAAAAACCCTGCGCCTCGGCTAGCGGGAACAAGTCATCCAGCCCTTCCTGTTCCAACAGGCTGTAGCGACCGGCCAACATATAACAATCCAGTTCGGCATTTCTGGCAAACTGAACGCTTGGCCCAACCTCATTGACGCCAACGCCGATCACTTTGATCTCCCCCGCCCTTTTTAACTCCTGCAACGCTGGTGCTGCGCCCTCGATCGCCTCCTTGAACCGCGCATCAAAATCGTCGCCATGATGAGCTACGTTCACATCGTGGATCAGGGCGATATCGATCCGGTTCATGCCCAGACGATGATAGCTGTCCTCGACCAAGAGCATAACCGCATCATAGGTGTAATGGTGTACAATCTTGAAGCCTTGCATGCTTTTCCAATTGCCCCGGCGGCTGTTGTCGTTGTCCGCACCTAGACATATCGAAAGCGCGCCGTCTTCGGCCCCTTTTGCGCCGCCCGAAACTGGAGCATCAGCGAAACGAACGCTGTTGGGAAGTTGCGATGCCACATGGCGTGCTGCTTGTGGGGAGTTGGTTCCCATGTCCGCTATGAGGCAATCCACCGCCAGGCATTCTGCTGCCCCGCTGTGCAACAAAACATCAAATACTGCATCGGCGTCGTGTAAAAACAACAGCACCACAGAGGCACCTTTCACCGCTTCACACGGCGATAGCGCCAAGGCCGCGACATTTGCGATTTTGTCCGCGGGGGCAAGGGCGGTGCGGTTCCAGGCAACCACTTCATGGCCCTTTTCGGCAAGACGCATGACAGCGCGCCTACCCATCAGCCCCAAGCCCAGAACACACGTCTGTTGATCCACTTCATCTCCCCCACATGTTTTGGTATGACTTCAAATTGGCTACCTGTCAACACTCTGATCAACAGAGAAATACCAGTTAAATCACACAAAACGCGGAGAATTGACAAACAAACCCTCTCAACTGGTTGATAGATTTTTATTTTGGTATCATAAGTGCCTGACGATTTCGCACAACACCAGAATACGATCGCTGAGCCGCTACAAATTATGGCCGCCACTTCAAAAAGGGCCTTCATCAGGGAAGGGTCGGAGTGTAAAAATAAACTGGTCGAACCATTCGCCACGCCTAAATTTAAGTCTTGCATGCGCCCTTGCCTCAAAACAAAGATCCATTTTATGGAGCCGGCCACATCAACATGCTCGGTCACTATTCCTTCACCTTGGCGGAGTTCATTCGTACCGGTATTATGCGGTGCAAGGTGAACGTGCGTTTTGTCCGGTCAATTAGGACATGATTCCGATGATTAAGGGTATATTCAGGTTAATTAGAAATTTTTAGGCCCTTGATTTTGCTGTATTAAGATTCCGAACAATTAGGGACTTCGACATCAGGCAAGCGATAATCCATTCGCGGGCGGTCGCCATGCCTAAGGTTGCCGTCCCCGTATCTGTCCAACTTCCTGAGCAGCTGATCGACGTCCTTGCCGAGCACGGTGATGAGTTGCTCGACAGAAAAAAAAGCGGCTTAAGTGAAATCGAGAGCGGCAACATACATGAGCCGACCGGCAAGCAATGTCAGGATTATTTTCAGTCCAATCCGAAAAGCGCGCTCGGGCACACGAAGCAGAACGTGCTTGCCAATCCAGGTGCCCATGTAGCCAAAAATAATGAGTGCGGCGAGCAACGGAACGTAAGGACCAAATGCAAATCCCAGGGTTCCAAATGCGATGATTTTCAAACCGTGCTGCAGTGTCATGAGTGCGGCGTGGGTGGCGACGTATTGATGGCGATCAGGACAGGCCGCGCTTACAAACGTTGAAACAAGAACACCGGTGGCACCGACAAACATAGTGGCGAGAGACGCTCCAAAACCAACCGCGAAAAACGATCGATTACCGGGGGCCGAGGATTTGAATTTCGGTACCCAGACCGCGTAGAGAATGAAGACGGCCAAAATCAGTTGCAGCAAACCGGTTGGTAAAGAGATGACCAGCTTGGCTCCCAGCGCTGCTCCCAGAATAGTGCCGACCAGAAAGTAAGGGATGATTGTCCGTAAAACATCCTTCCACATCAGCGCAAGACGCCCGGCGTTAGATCCCAACTGGACGACACCGTGAACCGGTATCAGGACGGTTGGCGGTAGAATTTGTGCCATGATCGCTAGCACCAAAATTCCGCCACCAATTCCTAGCGCAACCGTAATAAAGCTGCCCAGAAAGGATACACCACAGAGAATGATAAATTCGGCGGCGTCGAGCCCAATGCTGCCGTAGAGAAGGTCGTAGAGTTGTTGCAATCTGTTTTCCTCAAATTTGGACCTCAAGCACTATCCGCCAATTGCCCTTTAGGCAACCCCTTACAAAATGGCAATTAGGCCACCCTTTCCGCCGAATTTTGTTTTTGACGAACCAGATTAAGAGCTGACCCCGCTCGAAACCAAGCCAACTGGCTTCTGCTGTAAGAATGGTTGAACCAGATCGTTTCAGTCTGCCCATCCGTATGCGCCAGGACCCCTTCCACCGGTTCTCCTGGTGCCAGATCGGACAGGTTGATCAGGCTAATGCGATCATCCTGTCGAATACGATCATAGTCGAAAGTGTCTCTAAATGTGAGCGCCAGTAGCCCCTGCTTTTTTAAATTGGTTTCGTGAATTCGTGCAAAACTGCGTGCGATGACCGCGGCCCCACCTAGCAGACGTGGCGATAAGGCGGCATGTTCGCGGCTGCTACCCTCGCCATAATTGTCATCGCCAATAATAACCCATTTGGCACCCGCTTTTTTGTAGGCTCGGGCAACAGCGGAAATTAGCTGGTCGGATTGTCCGCTTATCCCATTGACCGCCAAACCAACCTTGCCGTCATAGGCACTCTTGGAGCCCATCAACAGATTGTCGCTGAATTTATCCAGGTGGCCTCTTAAGGAAAGCCATGGGCCAGCTGGTGAAATTTGGTCCGTCGTTGTTTTGCCTTTCGCTTTGGTCAATATGAAACAATCGTCAAAGTCCCTGCTGTCCCATTCTGGCCAGGGTGTTAAGCGCTGCAATCGAGCGCTCTCTGGATCAATTTTTACTTCTAGATTTAGGCCGTCTTCGGGTGGGTTTTGAAATGCGGATGTGTCATTTATAAATCCAGTGACTGGAACCTCATCGGCGATTTCCGGCGGTTGCAGCATAAAGGCCTCCCCGTCGGCACCGATCAATTCATCCGTCATTGGATTGAAAGACAACCGCCCAGCCAGCGCCAGGGCGGTCACGATTTCAGGGCTGGCGATAAAATTCATGGTT
>Ga0316204_10007952_pt1 | contig 15103 bp, 17 predicted proteins | sample 6monrhotite_MG_2_FD_205661 | JGI IMG/M metagenome (GOLD analysis project Ga0316204, IMG submission 205661) | Microbial mat bacterial communities from mineral coupon in-situ incubated in ocean water Damariscotta River, Maine, United States -... | ecosystem: Environmental > Aquatic > Marine >...
AACACCTGGGCTCCGTCGAAAACCGTCCACGTGTTCGCAAGGTCTTGCCTCCTGATGTCGCCTTGCGGCGAGGCATCTGACGTCGCAACACCCTCTAGTGTGCGGCGCTGGGACGTCGCGTTCCTCACAGGGTCCTCTTCGCAGTTGGCGCGCGCCATTCGGCGCGTTTGGAGCCGCTCTGGAAGAGAAAGGTGGGGGCTCAGTGAGGCCACGTCATGATCCGCAAAGGTACGCATCCGCAGATGGCGCGCCCTGCGGCGCGTGCAAGCCGGCTCGGAGCCGATCTGAAGCCGCTCCGGAGGAGAGGAGGAAGATGCGGACTTAGCGAGACCTCGTCACGAGCCGCAGAGGGAGGGGGACGCGGTGCATGAAAGCCCGCGCCCCGAACCACCTCGCTGAGCCGCCCCCGGCGATCTCAGCCCGTGTACATCTCGTCAATCAGGCCCTGGTAGGCCTTGATGACGTTGCGGCGCTTCAGGCTCATCTTGGGCGTCAGCATATCGTTATCGACGCTGAACTCCTCCGCGACCAGGCGGAAGTCCTTGATGCGCTCAAAGCCCTTGAAGATGTCGGTGTGCTGCGAGTCGATGGCGGCACGAATATGGGCGCGAACCCCATCGTCCTTGCAGAGCGCCTCGGGGGAGCCGCTGAAGCCCGCCGCCTCCAGCGCCGGGAAGTCCGGCACGATGATGGCGACATTATTGAGCTTGTTCATGCCGTAGACCATGGCCTGCAGGATGCTGCCGTTCAGCTGCAGCTGGTCCTCCAGGGGCGCGGGCACCACGTACTTGCCGTTCTCCAGCTTGTACTGCTCCTTGATGCGGCCGGTGATCCAGAGGTAGCCCTCGCCGTCGAGGCGACCCAGATCACCGGTGCGGAAGGAGCCGTCGTCGCGGATGACCTCGGCGGTCTTCTCGTCGAGGTTGTAGTAGCCCTGCATGATGTTGGGGCCCTTGATGATGATCTCGCCCTGGTCGCCCATCTCGTTGTCGACGGCGGCCGTGTCGATGATGACCTCGACGTGGGGGATGGCCTTGCCGACGCTGCCGACCCGGCGGTGCTCCGGGGTGTTCATGGTGGCGATGGGAGACGTCTCGGAGAGGCCGTAGCCCTCGAAGATGATCACACCCACGTTCTCCAGGAACTCAGCGACCTCCTTGCTCAGGGCCGCGCCGCCGGAGAAGGCGTAGCGGAGCTGGCCGCCCAGGCGCTCGCGAACGGTGGAGTAGACGAGCTTGTCGAAGACGCCGTGCTTGAAGTTGACCCAGCCGCTGGAGGAGCCCTTCGCCTCCAGGGCCTTCTTCTCGTTGGCGGTCGCCATGGCGAGGGCGAAGATCTTCTGCTTGGTGGGGGTGCCGGCGGCGACCTTCTTGTTCAGGCCGTCGTAGATCTTGTTGTAGAGCCGGGGCACGGCGAAGAAGACCGTGGGCTTGATCTCGCTGAGCTCGTCGACCAGCGTCTCAAGGGAGCCGTTGATGGCGCTCGCGCCGCCGAAGGAGAGCAGGGTGTGCAGCTCGCAGGTCTGACCGAAGGAGTGGGCCCAGGGCAGGAAGCACAAGCTGACGTCGCCGTCGCGCATGGGGAAGATCGCCTGCACCGCGTTGACGTTGCTGGTGAAGTTCCGGTGCGAGAGGACCACGCCCTTGGGCTTGCCGGTGGTGCCGGAGGTGTAGATGAGGCCGGCGGTGTCGGAGGGGTCCGGATCCAGGGCGTCGACCGGCGAGCCGGCGCCGCGGGCGATCAGGGCGGCGAAGCTGCGCTCGTCGGTGTCGCCGTCGCCCTCCAGGTTGATGACGTGCTCCAGGGAGGGGATCTCCTGGGGGAAGGTGCGCACGCCCTCGGCGATCTTGGAGTTGGCGACGATGAGCGCCTTGGCGCCCGAGTCGCGCACGATGTACTCCCAGTCCGAGCGCTGCTGCTTCTCGTACATGGGGACGAACACGGCGCCGCGGCCGTAGGTGGCGTAGGCGGCCACGGCCCACTCGACCCGGTTGTTGGAGATGACGGCGACCCGATCGCCGGGGCCGATGCCCAGGTGGGCGAGTCCGCCCCGGAACTTGTCGACCTGCTCGCCAAACTGACGGAAGGTGATCCAGTTCCACTGGCCGCTCGAGTCCTTGGTGCCGAAGCGCTTCGAAGTGGGGAAGCGATCAACGGACTTCGAGCAGAGCTCGACGAGGTTCTTGAACTGGGCAGGCTGGGTCATCGCTCAGGGCTCCTGGTTTCAGGGATTCCGAGTCTGATAACCCGCTAATCAACGACGGGGCCGCCCCAGTCGGCGAAGGCCGCGAGCAGCACTCCGGACACCCTCGCGGTGAACGGCATGTGCAGGGTCTCCAGGGTGTCGCTCGTCCGGTGGTAGTGGGGGGTGGACTCACCAGATGTCGGGAGGTTGTGGGCCTCCACGCAGTCCATGGGGGAGATGGCGGGGAAGCCCATCTCCTGGAAGTTGGTGTGGTCGTCGCCGTAGCAGTAGCTGTGGTGAATCCAGGCCTTGTTGGCGACGCCCAGTCGGTCCGCCCAGTCGGCCATGTGCTCGACGAGGTGCGCGCTCTCGTCGTCGCCCAGGATGTCCATCGCGTCGTCGTCGCCGAGCGGCCAGTAGCCGATCATGTCCGGCGCCATCACGCCGCGCACGTCGACCCCCTCCAGGTCCAGCCAGCCGGACATGTGGGCGCTGCCCTCGCTGCCCTGCTCCTCGGCGCCGGTGAGCACGAACCAGAGGCTGTGGCGGAAGTCGTGGGGCGCGAGCAGCCGGGCGGCCTCCAGCACCGCGGCGACCCCCGAGGCGTTGTCGTCCGCGCCAGGAGCGTCTGTCGTGGGGGCGTTGGAGGTGGAGTCGTAGTGAGCGGAGAAGATGTAGACGATCTCCGGGCTCTCCGAGCCCTCCTTGCGGACAATCAGGTTGACCGCCGAGCGGGCGCCAAAGGTGAAGGGATCCTGCTCGACCACCAGCCCGGCGGCCTCCAGCTCGTCGGTGATGTAGGTCTGGGCCGCGACGTTGCCGTCGGACTCGGTGTAGCGGGTGCCGAGATCCTGGAGGGCCTGGATGTGCGCGGTCAGCGCCGCCTCGTCGACGGCGGCGGCGAGGTCCAGGATGAACGCATCCGGATCCGCTGTCGTGTCCCCGGGGCCTGTATCCGTGGTCTCGCCGTCGGTGTCCCCGGTCGTGTTCGCGTCGCTGTCAGTGCCGCTGTCAGTGCCGCTGTCAGTGCCGCTGTCAGTGCCGCTGTCAGTGCCGCTGTCAGTGCCGCCGTCGTCTCCCGCCGTGGTGGCGCCGCCGTCGCTGGAGGTGTCGGTCACCGTCGCCTGCTGGGGATCCCCGCCGCCGTCCTTGTCGGAGCACGCGGTCAGGAGGGTGAGCGGGGCGATGAGGGCGAGGAAGTGGAGGGCGTGCATGGCGAACACGTATCCACGCTCAGGCCCGCTTGCCGCTCTCTCCGGTCTTCACCGCGGCGCCGACGAGGTGGGCGATGCGTAGGGCTTCGGGCACATGCCCCCGGTCCGTCAGCCGCGCCAGGACGGCGGGGACGGGCTCGGGAGGGGAGCCGGCGACCTGGAAGGTGAAGCCGCCGTCCTGGTGAATGGGGCCCGCGCGCCGCACGAGCTCCCGCCGCCGGTCGACGTCTGGAAAGCGGGCCAGGGCGGCGTGCACGCCTGGCAGGTTCGGCAGCCGTCGCATCACGGCCACGCAGGGCCGATCCAGGCGCTCCGCCAGCTCCGGCAGGTCGATGAGGTTGAAGCCGCCCACGGTGAGACCGTCGATGATCACGACGTGCACCTGGTGATGGAACTTGCTGCCCAGCAGCATGCCGGCGATGGCGTCCGTGGCGTCCGAGCCGTCCCGGGTCGCCTGTCCCCAGAGCATGCCCTCGAAGCGGGTGTCGGAGCAGACGATCCCCGAGAGGCTCACCGGCCCGTCGGTGATGGACTTGTCGAAGGGGGCGTCGTCGAACCCCACCACCCGGATGGAGCGCTTGCGGAGGAGGAGCTGGGCCAGCGGCTTCATCCGGTCTCCTTGTCGTGGGGCGTCCGATAGCGACGTGGGCGAGGCTGGTCCATACGCTCCCGGTATTCAGGGCGCGTAGAGCTCGCAGCCGCTGCTGTTGAAGTACGACACGTCGTGACCGAGCACGTGGCAGCCGACCTCGCTCAGGGCGTCGTTGTAGGCAGTGACGCGGAGGGTCCAGCCGAAGCGATCGCTCTCGGTGTCCGCGCAGTTGAAGAGGGTCGTCTCGCCGCTGGCCAGCTCGGAGGCGTCGGCGACGATGTCGAGGAGGAGCTCCCAGCGCAAGCTGCCGTCCTCCTTCTCCACGCCGTCGGGGAAGGCGTGGGTCTCTTCCCAGCCGTCGCCCGCGGTGTGGGCGACGGTCGCGGTCATCGAGGCCGCCCCGTCCCAGGTCTGGGTGTAGAAGCTGGCCTGGACGTCGCCGAAGCAGCCCATGCCCGAGGTGACCCACTGGACGTCGCCGCTGAAGCTGCCGGCGGCACTGTCATCGCCACCGTTGGGCCCCGGCGTTCCCTGGCCGTCGTCTCCCGCGCTGGCGGTCGCCTCGCCGGTGTCTGGGAGCGGCTCCCCCTCGACTGGGGGGAACTTCTCAGAGCAGCCGGCGACGAGGACGAGGATTGGGACGAGGACGAGGTGCACGGTACGTCTCCGCGGGGCCACTGATCTACCACGCCATCGCCAACAAGCAGGCGAGGGGACTGGTTTTTCGGGGAATCGATGAAGCGCCGCGGGAGATGTGTCGAGTAGTCTCCGTGACGGGGCGAGGATTCTTACCCGGGATCCGGCACTGTCGTGGTAAAGTGGTGAACCGGAGTGGCCATGTTCTTGACTTCATTGATGATTTCATCTGCAGTGGCAGCGACACCGGGGAGCGTTCGTACAATCGACGGTCTCGCCTGGGAGATCGCGGCTCTCGAACACGAGATCGACGATGTCCTGATCGTCGGCGTCGAGGATCCCGACGCTGAGCGGATCGTTCGTCGCCTTGAGCGCGAGATCAGCGGCGAGGTCATCTTCATCCCCATGCGCCCATCGGCCGTGGACGCGAACAGCGGCCGCTGGACCGTCGAGCATGTGCTGCGCGTCCGGGGAGAGGGCTGCGGCATGCTGGTCCGCGGCGCCTCCAGCGTCTGGGCCGTCGATCAGGTCGGCGGTCGCTGCAGTGACCCGGCGCCGCTCGCCGTGGTCGCCCAGTCCGGTCCGACTGAGCTCGCCACCGGCACCGCCGGCGTGACCGTCTTCATCCCCAACCCCACCGTCAAGCAGGCGGATCCGGGCTACCTGCGCGCCTACCAGCGCCAGAGTCTGTACCGCGGCATCGACTACGGCGGCCCTTGGGGCGTCTACGATGGCTGGGGTCGGGCCATGAACACCCGCGAGTTCGCCAAGGCCACGGGCGACGACTTCACCCTCGACCGCCTGCGGCGCGAGCGCTTCTGGTCCGTCGCGGGCGGCGCCGCCCTCGCGGGGGTGGGCACCGCCATGATCATCGGCGCGGGCTACATCGATCAGCAGATTCAGCCCTACGAGATCGACGTCGGGCCCTTCGAGATGCCTGGCGCCAACCACGGGGATCGGCGCAACCGCGCCCTCACCGGCGCCGGAATCACCGCCGTCGGGTTGGTGATCCCGCTGGGCGTCAACGTCAAGCAGCGGAGCGCCGCCAACTACTACAGCGGCCTCGAGGCGGATCTGGCGATCGAGCGCTACAACGACGATCTGCGGCGCTCATGGAGCTTGTCCGAGGAGGCCGTGCGCGACCTGGACCCGCTCCAGATCACCCGCTGATACCCCCTCAGGGGCGCACGGGGCCCATGTCAAAGGCCCTGAGCCCCGCGTCGGTCTCCACCTGGACCTCCAGCAGCTCCAGGTCCATGGCCAGCTCGGTCACGGGGATCACGGGCTCCTGACTGCCGAGGGTGTCGCACCACACGCCCTGTAGCTCCAGCCCGCCGTCACCCGGTCGCATCACCGCGCCGTCCCGGCAGCCGCTGTCCGCGGCGTCGAAGAGCACGCCGGTGTCGAGCAGCTCGAAGGTGAAGAGCTCGTCCTCGGGCGAGAGCAGCGTACCCGTGGCGCCGGACTCGGTGACCGAGGCCTCGAAGGTCCAGCCGTTGACCTCATCCCGGAGCTCCGTCGAGAAGAGATCCGCGTCGGTGAACCAGCGGCTGTGGGTGACCAGGGTGTCTTCGCCGCCGGCCACATAGGCCAGCGCCGAGTCGCCCTCCACCGCGACGCCGATCCAGGCGTCGGTCTCATCCAGAGTGCCGACGAGGGTGTACACGTCAGGGGCGCAGCCGAGCAGCAAGAGCAACATGGGGGATCCTCCGTCAGCCGCAGAATATCCTCAGGGAGCGGTCAGCGCGTGAGCGCGGCCTCACCGGACAGAGTCAGGAAGGTGGTCTCCCGCTCGAAGACCAGGGTCGCCGCGTCGTCTGACCAGTCGATCGTGCCGCCCTCGCCCTCGCTGGTCCAGGGATCCTGCACACCGGCGCTGCCGGCGGAGTCGATGAGCACCCAGCCGGTCCAGCTGTCCCCCTCGACCGCCGCGTCGTCGGGGTAGGGGGCCACCGTGAAGGCGCTCCCCAGCAGCCGGTCCATGCCCGCCTGCTGATCCGGATCGTCGTCGGAGGGCTCACAGGAGGCGAGGAAGTCCAGCGACTCGCCGCCGCGGGTCAGGCTGGTGGCGCAGCCGAAGCGCCACGCGTAGTCGGTGCCTTCGTAGGTGCCGCTGGCGTCGACCGCGAGGCAGCCGCTCCAGGTGCCGTCGAGGGGGTCGGCGGCCGCGGCGCCGCCTGGGATGTCCAGGTCGGCGCAGAGGTCGTCGGCGTCACCGCAGGCGAGGAGGAGGAGGAGGAACATCGGGCTCCCGGGTATCAGAAGCGGAAGTAGTAGAACTGCTCCGCGTCAGGAGCGTAACCGACGGCGATGAGCGCGATGAGGCCCGCCCAGAGCAGGCCCACCGCCAGGGGGCTCCGGATCGCTCGCAGTCGGCGGTCCAGGTCCAGCCCCCGGAGGATGTGCGCGGTCGCGGCGACGCCCAGCAGCGCCAGGATGACCGCCACCCGCCCCTCGGGCCGCGAGAGCAGCGGACCTCCCCAGGGCGAGAACACCCGCTGGAGGATCACCCACGCGTGGCTCAGGCTGGGGGCGCCGAAGAACACCTGCGGGATCACCAGGAAGTAGGTGAACAGGACCGCCGGCGCGTCCGACCAGGCGTAGGGCTTGCCGCGGTACCAGCGCGTGCCCCGCTTGTTGACCCAGGCCCGGTAGAGGCTGTCGTAGACCCAGTGGACGAGCCCCCAGACGAGGAACTTCTCGTCCGCGCCGTGCCAGAGTCCGATGGCGAGCATCACAATGAGGCTGTTGAAGAGGGTGCGGTTCCGGCCGAGGTTTGAGCCCCCGAGCGGCACGTAGACGTAGTCTCGAACCCAGGTCGTCAGGCTGATGTGCCAGCGGGTCCAGAACTCCACCGGGTTTCGGGAGAGGAAGGGCCAGCGGAAGTTCTCGCGCAGCCGGATCCCCATCATCCGCGCGAGCCCGATGGCGATGTCCGAGTACGCGGAGAAGTCGAGGTAGAGCTGGAAGCTGAAGGCGTGCAGCCCCAGGAAGAGCTCCAGCGGGGTCGCGGTCTCGGGCGTGCCCCAGACGTCGGCCACGAAGACGGCGAACCAGTCCGCGAACACGGCCTTCTTGACGAGGCCCCAGAGCACCCGGGTGGCGCCCGCGATGAGGTCGTCGGCGCTGCGGCGCTGCTTCTGGCTCAGCTGCGGCAGGAGCTGGCCCGCCCGCTCGATGGGCCCCGCGACGAGCTGGGGGAAGAAGGCCACATAGAGGGCGACGGCGGTGAAGTCCCGGGTCGGGGTGAGCTGCCGGCGGTACACGTCGATGGTGTAGCTGAGCGTCTGGAAGGTGTAGAAGCTGATGCCCACCGGCAGCGCCACATCGGCCAGCCGGACGGAGGTCTCCAGCGCGGAGATCGACAGGCCCTCGACCCCGACCGCGCCCAGGAGCGCCCCGGCCCAGCGCAGGAAGAGGCCGCTGTACTTGAACACACCGAGCATGCCCAGGTTGCCGGCGACGCTGGCGAGCAGCCAGGCCTTGCGGACCCCGGCCCGGTCGCTGGCGTGGATCCTGAGCGCGGCGGTGTAGTCGAGGGCCGTCGAGAAGGCGAGCAGCAGGCAGTACCAGGGCTCGCCCCAGCCGTAGAAGAGATAGCTCGCGCAGATGAGCCAGAGGCGCAGCGCCCGGCCGCTCAGGGCCGCGTGGCCCAGGAGCACCAGGGGCGCGAAGAGCACGAACTCCGGTGAGTTGAACAGCACCGGCGCTACCGTGTCAGCGCGTCGTCGACGCGGGGGCCGAGCCACGCCGCGAAGTCCGCGTGTCCGCGCGCGTCGAGGTGGGTCAGGCTCAGGAAGCGCTCGGGGGTCACCGCGTCGGCCGCGTCGACGATGCTCGCGCCCGCGTCCGGCTGCCAGCGGGCCGCGGTGCGCTCCACGAAGGCTCGCCGCGCCGCGCGATCCGCCTCGCTCGCGCCGGGACCGAGGGGCTGGCCCACGAACAGCACCGGCGCCCCGGCGGCCTGCCGCAGCGCGTCGAGCAGCGCGTCGCCAGCGCCCTCGCCGCGGTGCGCTCCGAGCGTGTTCCCTCCTGCGCCGCCGCTGCCTCCGCCGTCCTCTGGGGTCTCCTGGGCGACCTGGGCGATGCCCTTCTCCAGGAGCGGCAGCCGATCCCGCAGGCGCACGAGCCCGGAGCGCGCGCGGACGTGGTCCGTCCAGCGCAGCCCCACCTGCGCCCGCAGCCCGGCGATCAGGGGCTCGGGCAGCCGGCGCGCCGCGGCCGGGTCCGCCAGCAGATCCCGGAGGTCATTGGCCCGGAAGCCCACGCGCCAGGTCGCCTGGGCCTGGCTGAAGGTGCCGCTGCCGGCCACCACCAGCACGAGATCGGGCTCGTGTCGCCCCGCCTGCGCCGCCAGCACCGCGAGCTCGGGGCCGCGCGCCGCGTTGAGGGACCAGTTGTAGACCGCCGCGTCGCCGCCCTCCAGCAGCCGCCGCCTCAGCCGCGAGGGCCACGTCAGCGAGGGATCCTCCAGCTCCGGCGCGAAGCCCTGGGAGTTGGACAGCACCACGACGAGCCGCTGCCCGGCCGGCCGGTCCCGCGGCGCGGTCCAACCCGGCCAGCCGTAGCGCACGGCCGGGTTGCGATCGGTCAGCGAGCAGTGGAGCGTCGACGGCGGCAGCGCCCTCGCGAGGCCCTCGGCAGCCAGCAGCGCCGCGACGGCGACGAGCAGGGTTGTGAGGAAGCGGCGCATGTCGGTAGCCTGTCAGGGATTGTCTGGGTCCAGCGCCGCTGAAATAGTCAGCGGCGGCGAGGCGTTCCAGGCTCGAGCGGAGAGGTGCCCATGGGTTTTTTTGATCGTGTCGCCAACGTCTGGAAGGGCAAGGTCTCGGACCGCCTCTCCCAGATGGAGAACAGCAACCCCGAGGCGGTGTACGAGTCCGCCGTCGCCGAGCGGGAGCAGAAGTATCGCCAGCTGAAGAAGGCGGCCGCCGGTATCGCGCAGCTCCGGGACCAGACCCGCGAGGAGCTGGAGACCTCCGAGCGCGAGCTGGCGGAGGTCATGCCCGCCATCGAGACGGCGGTGGGGGAGGGCGACGACGACGTGGCGCTCATCCTGCTCCAGCAGAAGGACACGCTGACCTCCAAGATCCCGAACCTGCAGTCGGAGCTGGCGAAGCTGGAGAGCCAGGCAGCCGAGACCATCGAGGGCCTGCGCACCTTCAAGGGCGAGATCGACAAGCTCAAGCGGGAGAAGGAGGAGATGCTGGCGCAGAAGGCCAGCGCCGAGGCCCGCATCCAGACCCAGGAGACCATGAGCGGTCTCTCGGCCGACACCGACGTCAAGGCGCTCGCCAACGTGCGCGCCCACATCGACCAGATGCACTCAGACGCCAACGAGGGGCTGCTGGACAGCGACGGCGTCAGCATGCGTCAGAAGGTCGAGCAGGCTCGCGGGCGCATGGCGGAGTCCAGCGCGCGCAACCAGCTCGAGGAGATGAAGCGGCAGATGGCTTCTCGCAAGGGCGGCGACGCGGTGGTCACCAAGACCCTGGACGCGCCGGCGCCAGCCGAGTCTGCCGCGGGCTCAGGTGGCTCAGGCAGCACTGACAGCGCCGCCGACAGCGCGCCGGACGAGGACGCGCCGCCGAAGCGCAGTCTGTAGCGCTCACTGCGCTCACTGCGCTCACTGCGCTCACTAAGCGGAGACCTCAGCTCTTGGCCGGGGTGCTCTTGCTGGAGGACGTTCCGGTCTTGCTCTTGGCCGCGCTGGCCTCGACGCGGAAGCCGCCAGAGCTGCTGACGCCCGACTTGGAGCTGACGCTCGACTTGGAGCTGACGCTCGACTTGGAGCTGACGCTCGAGCGGTTGGAGGTCGGGCGGCTGGTGCTGGTGGGGGTGGAGCGGCTGGTGGAGCGGCTGGAGGTGACGGCGCGGCGGTTGTTGTTCTCGGCGCCCTGGTTGGTGAGGCGCAGGGCCATCTCCATCATCCACTCAGACAGCGCGGCCCGGTCCACCTTCTGATCGTGCAGCCGGTCGAGGGCCTGATCGAGGGTTCCGTTGACCTGGTCTACGGCGCGGTTCAGGTCGTCGTTCAGGCCCTTGGCGCGGCTGTCGAGCCGATCGCTCATGACCTTGCGGGCCTCGTTGATGTCCTCCTCGATGCCGGTGTGCCGCTTGTTCATCCGGGAGGCCAGATCGGTCAGCTCGCGGCCCTGCTTGCTGAACTCAGCCCGGAGCTCGACGAGGGCGTCGTCGTGCTGACGGCGGGCCCGCTTCAGAGCCTGGGAGTGCTCGTCCCGCTCCGTCGCGATGCGGGTCTCCAGCGTGTCCACGGCCCGCTTGAGGGCTGTCGTCTGAGCATCCTCCATCTCGTGGACCTTGTCCTCCAGCAGCCCGAAGCGGTACTCGATCTCGCGGAGCTGGTTGCCGAACAGCAGATCCTGCACCTGCGTCAGGTTGCCGCCGCTCAGCCCCTCGAGCTGGCTCTCCGCGGAGGCGGGCGCGCCGATGATGACCTTGCTGTTGTCGGAGATGCCGTTGGCGTTGGACATTCGTACTTCCTGGCGTAGGTGTGGGCTGGCCGGCCGGGCCGGCTCTCCACGGTAGTACAAATTCTCCGGAAGGGAGGAGCAGAATCCGGTAGCGGAAACGCGAAAACGCCGCAACTCCCTGCGATCAGGACGAGTTGCGACGCCAGTTCGCCGACGGGGGCGGGGGCGACAGCCTACTTGGCGGAGGCGCCCTTGTTGGCGGAGGAGGTGGTCTTGTTGGAGGTGACCGAGCTGCTGCTGCTGAGCCCCGCGGGGCGGCTGCTGACGTTGCTGCTGACGTTGCTGCTGACGTTGCTGCTGCTGGGGCGGGTGTTGGTCGACGGCGTGGGGGTCGACTTGCGGCTGGAGGTGACAGCGCGGCGGTTGTTGTTCTCGGCGCCCTGGTTGGTGAGGCGCAGGGCCATCTCCATCATCCACTCAGACAGCGCGGCGCGATCGGCCTTCTGATCCTGGAGGCGATCGACGGCCTGATCGAGGGTGCTGTTGACCTGGGTGACGACGCGACCGAGGTCGTCGCTCAGGCCCTTGGCGCGGCTGTCGAGCTTGGTGCTCATGACCTTGCGGGCCTCGTTGATGTCCTCCTCGATGGCGGCGTGCCGCTTGTTCATCTTGGAGGAGAGCTCGGTCAGCTCGCGGCCCTGCTTGTCCAGGCTGGCCTTGAGCTCGGCCATGGCGTCGTCGTGCTGACGGCGGGCCCGCTTCAGGGCCTGGGAGTGCTCCTCGCGCTCGGCGGCGATGCGGTCCTCCAGGGAGGTCACGGCGCGCTTCAGGGAGGCGTGGTTCTCGTCCTCCATGGTGTTGACCCGGGTCTCGAGCATGGCGAAGCGCTGCTCGATCTCGCGGAGCTGGTTGCCGAACAGCAGATCCTGGACCTGGAGCAGGTTGCCCGGGTTCAGGGTGTCGGGAGCGGCAGGGTTCTTGGTGACGTCAGACATGTCACTACCTCGTGATGGAAGGGGGGGGAGGTGGGAGGGTAGGAAGGAGGGGGGATACGGGGGGAAGAACGGAGGGGAGAGGTAGAACCGTACAGGACCATTATTACCGGTTGGCGGCTGTTCAGCACGAACTCATCGCCGGCGGTGGTGACCCTGACGGATTTGCTGCGACGGCGGCCATGCCGCTGCTGGACGCCTGAGGCGCAAAGCCCCCAGGAGACAGCGGCGCGGTGGATATCGCCGATGACTCTGGGGGCATGGATCCGGGAGCTGCCGCGGGCCTGTTCGTGGAGGCTGCGAGCGCTGGCCGGTCAGCGATGCTGGGCACCGCCTGTGTGGTTGAGCGGCGCTACACCGTGGAGAAGATGACGTCTCCAGCGATAGGATCGGTGTCGCCGGCGTCGCTCGGAACGAGCAGGTGGCGGAAGCGGTCGAGGTTCGCCACCAGCATCGGGCGCATCTTCATGAAGGCCTCCTTGGACGCCCACCGACCCACAACGCAGACCTTGTTCTCACCGTAGCGGACATGGCGGATCTCGATCATGCCGGGCACGCCGCCCTGCTCGGCCGCGGCCTTGAAGTTGCTGGCCATGATGCCTTGCCACTCCTCGAACTTGCCGGCTTGGATCTCCATGCGAACGACGTTCATGAATTCCATCTTGGTCTCCTTGGTTGATGTTGAAGGGCGCATCGCGGGACGCGCCTGGTGACTCATACGGACAGCACGCTGTGCACGGGCGGCCGGGTGAACGTGTGCCAGAGCAGCGCCGGCGACAGGGGCCGCTCGCGGTTCCAGGGGAACAGGCTGACAATCCGCGCGGCAGGGCAGTAGTCGGCGAACACGGCGAGGAGGGTCCCGACGGCCTGAATCGCGGCCAGGAGCTGGAGGGGGGGCCACAGCGCCGGGAGCATCACGAGGATGTAGAAGACCCGCACCTGGACTGGAAACGCGCTCCAGGTGCCGCGCTCGACCCGGTACACGAGCAGGTTCACGACCGACCAGGCCAGCGCGCCCCACAGCGCCGGTGCCCAGAACACGCCAGGGACCAGCAGCAAGAGCGTCAACAACCAGAACCAGCGCGCGCGATCCCAGACCATGAGAAGGTGACCTCCAGGACTGAGAGAGCCAGCGCGACCGCAGAGTGTGCCAGGCTTTCTCGCGGCCCTCGGAGTTCGGGGCTCCCAAGGAGTCGCTAACCCCCCAAGACGTCTCCGCGTCGGCGAACAACGCTACTCATCAGAGCCGTACTCGTCGTACTTCTCCATGCGGCCGGAGACCTTCTCGACGGGGTACTTCACCGCGTTTCGGGCGAGCTTGGAGGTCATCGCATCGGCGAGGTCGACTCCAGTGCGGTCCGCCAGCGAGAGCAGGCAGATGAGCACATCCGCCATCTCATCGGCCACCTTGGGCCCGCGACTCTCCACCGCCGGCTGCGGTCCATCGTCCTCACACCACAGGTAGAGCTCCAGCAGCTCGGCTGCCTCGACGGACAGCGCCATCGCCAGATTTCGGGGGCTGTGGTAGCGTCCCCAGTCCCGATCGCGGTTGAAAGCGCTGACCCGCGACTTGAGGTCAGCGAGCGTCGTGAGGTCGTCGGACAAGGTATTCCCGGGTGGTTCTCGGGCGCTTGGAGGTTGCCCGGTGCGGCTCAGGTGGCCATATCAGTAAGAGAAGGAGTGTAAGATGACTTACGCCATTAAGCCGGCCCTGGAGGCTCTAGCGAAGCATCTGGACGAGCAGCTGGATGCGCTGGCAGGGCTCGATGAGCGCGCCGCCGAGGCGCGCGCGGCCGAGCTGTTCGATGAGGTCTGTGACGCTATCTACGAGGCCTGTCGAGGCTATCTCCCCCACGATCGCATCGGCATCGCGCTGCTGGAGAACGACGGCCAGATCCTGCGCGCCTGGTGGGCTCGCACCGAGTACGAAGGGGTGGACATCTACCGCGGCTACTCCGCGTCCATGGACGCCAGCAGCAGCCTGCAGCAGATCCTGGACACCGGCGAGGCTCGCATCCTGAACGACCTGCGGCTCTACCTGCAGGAACACCCTCAGTCGCGCCCCACACAGCGCATGATCTACGAGGGCATCCGCTCCAGCCTCACCGGCCCGCTGGTGACCGAAGGCCGGCCTCTCGGCTTCATCTTCTTCTCCAGCCGTCGCCCTGACACCTACGACGCGTCCCATGTGGTGCTGCTGGCGAAGATCACGGCCCAGCTCTCCCATGTGTTGGGGCGCAGCAGCCTCGCGCACCTCTCACGCTGAAGGAGCCCCCATGTCCATGGACACCCTCCCCACGAGCTCCGTCGAGCTTCAGATCCTGACCTTCAAGGAGGGCCTGCTCTCCCGCGTCGCCCACGATCTCATGCTGCGGGTCGACACCCTCACCGTCACCGGCGATCCGGAGTCCGGCGCCGTGGAAGCCTCGATCGATCCGCGCTCACTGCGCGTGATCTGTGCCATGAAGCGGGGCCGCGAAGATCACAAGGCGCTGAAGGATAAGGACAAGGCCGAGATCGAGAAGAACCTTCGGGAGGATGTCCTGGAGGTGGGTCGCTTCGGTGAGATCACCTTCTCAGGAACGACCTCCAGCGATGCGCTCGAAGGCACGTTGACTCTGCACGGGGTCTCGCGGGCGGTTCGGGCGCCGCTGCGGGTCGAGGGGGCGTGGCGGGTGGCTGAGATTGAGCTGGACCAGCGACAGTTCGATATTCGGCCTTACCAGGCGATGATGGGGGCGCTTAAGGTGAAGCCTGCTGTTCGGGCGAGGATCAGGATGCGCTGGCCTTGATGTTGCCTGGTTTGTCGGGTCGGTTGTCGGTTCGGCGGATCGTTGGTTGTCGGTTGTCGGTTGTCGGTTGTCGGTTCGGCGGGTCGGTTGTCGGGGGCGTTGGGTTCGGCTCGGCTTGACGGATGTTTTTGGTGACGCTTCGATCGGTCTCGGCAGTCGCGGGCTCGGTGTTTGAGCGTCACGTCGAGGCGCCGTCGTTCTGCCTGTTGTGTTGTTGGACTTCCCGGTCGTGATGGGCGGCGCGGTGCCCCTGGGTAG
>Ga0316204_10007953_pt1 | contig 15102 bp, 15 predicted proteins | sample 6monrhotite_MG_2_FD_205661 | JGI IMG/M metagenome (GOLD analysis project Ga0316204, IMG submission 205661) | Microbial mat bacterial communities from mineral coupon in-situ incubated in ocean water Damariscotta River, Maine, United States -... | ecosystem: Environmental > Aquatic > Marine >...
CATCCTCGGCAAAGCGTACATCGTGCAATTCGCGATCAATGCCAATCGCATCGAGCGAGCCCAGATAGAGGTCCTGCAAATCGGCCGGGCTGGGCTTTAGCAGAACCTGAAACTGGTAGTAATGCTGAAGCCGGTTGGGGTTTTCGCCATAGCGGCCATCGCCCGGACGGCGTGAGGGCTGCACATAAGCCGCGCGCCACGGTTTCGGCCCCAGGGATCGCAGCGTTGTCGCCGGGTGCAGTGTGCCAGCGCCCACTTCAACATCATAGGGCTGCAGGATCGCACAGCCCTGATCGGCCCAGTAATGTTGCAGGGTCAGGATCAGGTCCTGAAAAGACGGTGCGCTTTTGCCGGTCATGATGCCCGTTATTCCTTGATTCCGGCGCGGTGTCGCCGGTCTTGAAATTCGCGCGGACACTATGAAAGCGCGCCTGCCATATCAAGCCGCACTAGCGGTGATGCAGGCTGCGCAACACGCCGAACAGAAATGCACCAAAAACCAGCACGAGAATGATGATACCGAGCATGGCCGCTAACCCTTCAATTTCGCCTGAATTTCCAGCAGATCCGCCCATGCCTTGGCTTTTTCCTGTGGGCGGCGCAGCAGGAAGGCCGGGTGGAAGATCGGCATGGCGTCGACATGTTCGCCCGGCTCGAATGCCTCGTCCTTCATCCGGTATTCCGCCCAGCGGCCCCGCAGGCGCATAATGCCTGTCGTGGAGCGCAGCAAGGCCTGGGCAGCGACACCGCCGGTCAGGACCAGCACTTTGGGCTTAATGAGGGCGATATGGCGCTCGATCAGGGGCAGGCAGACGGCAATTTCCTCAGTCGTTGGATTGCGGTTTCCCGGCGGGCGCCAATTGACGATGTTGGAGATGTAGACATCCTTGTCGCGATCCAGACCAATCGCCGCGAACATCTTGTCGAGCAATTGCCCGGAGCGTCCCACAAAGGGCTCGCCCTGCTCGTCTTCCTCGCGGCCCGGCCCCTCCCCGACAATCATCAGATCGGCCTTTGGGTTACCGCGCGCAAATACCATTTGCCGGGCCGTGCGCTTCAGCGGGCAACCATCAAAGGCGTCAATCGCGGTTTTGAGCGCGTCGAGCGTCTTGGCCGCACCCGCGACTTTGCGCGCATCCTCGGCACTGCCGCCCGCATCGCCATACCCGGCGGCCTGCGCTGCAGCGGCGGTCGCTTTTGGCGCGGCCTGTGGTTTGGGTACGTCACGTTTCGGTTTTTGGGGCACAGGCGCGCGTGATTTGGGCAGCGGATCAGACTCAATGCCCATCTCGGCCCACCAGGAGGCGAGGCTGTGATAGGCTTTTTCGCGTGTTGGCTGCGGGCTTTGCATGGACGTGCCGGGACTCGTGATCTAACTGTAGGAACAGAACCTAATCCAAGACGGTGCTGAGACGAAATGGCTTCGCCAGCACACCTCAAAAGGGGCACGCATATGGCCGATACGGGCGTTGAACGGGAATCAATGGATTATGATGTGGTTATTGTGGGCGGTGGACCAGCCGGTCTGTCAGCCGCAATACGCCTGAAACAGAAGGCCGCCGAGGCCGGGGCAGAGCTCAATGTCGCCCTGCTGGAAAAAGGCGGCGAGATCGGCGCACACATATTGTCGGGCGTGGTGATGGACCCGAAAGCCCTCAACGAGCTGATACCGGACTGGAAGGATCAGGGCTGCCCACTCGACACCCCCGTGACCGACGACAAATTCCTGGTGTTGAGCGAAGGCGGCGCGACGCCTTTGCCAAATTTCGCCTTCCCACCCCTGATGAGCAATCACGACTGTTATGCCGGGTCACTGGGCGCGGTGACCAAATGGCTTGCCGATCAGGCCGAAGCGTTGGGTGTCGAGATTTATCCCGGTTTTCCTGCCGACGATCTGGTGATTGAAGATGGCATCGTCAGAGGCGTCGTGACCGGCGATATGGGCCTGGCCAAGGATGGCAGCCACAAGGATGGCTATCAGCCCGGTATGGAATTGCGCGGCAAATACGTGCTTATTGGTGAAGGCGCACGCGGTTCGCTCGCCAAGAAATTGATCAGCGACTACAAACTCGATGAGGGCCGCGAACCACAAAAATTCGGTATCGGCCTGAAAGAGCTTTGGCGCGTCAAACCGGAAAACCACAAGCCGGGCCTCGTTCAGCACACAATGGGCTGGCCGCTGGACAGTGAAACGGGCGGTGGCAGCTTCCTCTATCATTGGGGCGACAATCTGGTTTCGGTCGGCTTCGTGGTTCATCTGAACTACAAAAACCCCTACATCTCGCCCTTTGGCGAATTCCAGAAAATGAAAACCCATCCGAAGGTCAAAGGTGTGTTTGAAGGCGCGGAACGCCTCTCCTATGGCGCGCGTGCCATCACCGAGGGCGGATACCAGTCCGTGCCAAAACTCGTCTTTCCCGGCGGCGCGCTGATCGGCTGTTCAGCCGGTTTCGTGAATGTCCCGCGCATCAAGGGCAGCCATAACGCGATGAAGACCGGCATGATGGCTGCTGAAGCCGCCTTCGATGCAATCAGCGCGGGTCGAGCGGGCGATACGCTGGACGCCTATGAGGCCGACTATGCCAGTTCCTGGGTCGCCAAGGACCTCAAAAAAGTCCGCAATGTCAAACCGCTGTGGAGCAAATTTGGCGCGGTATTCGGCGTGCTGTTCGGTGGCATGGATATGTGGATGAATACGCTGTTCGGCGTGTCATTCTTCGGCACGATGAGCCATGACGGGACCGATGCCGAGGCATTGAAACCGGCATCGAACTTCACACCGATTGATTATCCCAAGCCTGACGGCGTCCTGACTTTTGATCGCCTGTCCTCAGTGTTTATTTCCAATACCAATCACGAGGAAGATCAGCCCGTTCACCTCAAGCTGAAAGATAGCGACTTGCAAAAAACAAGTGAGTGGGAGGTTTTTGCTGGCCCGTCGGCACGCTATTGCCCTGCAGGTGTTTACGAATGGATTGATGACGAAAAAACCGGTGACAAAACCTTTGTGATCAATGCCCAAAACTGCGTGCATTGCAAAACCTGCGACATCAAGGATCCGAACCAGAATATCAACTGGACAACGCCCGAAGGCGGCGGCGGTCCCATTTATGTGAATATGTAAACGGCACCGTAACTTGCCAGCCGCCAGACTGAAGGTCAGCATGCGCACCATGATCAAGATACTCCGCCTGCCCATCCTGCTCGGCCTGAGCCTGACCATCAGCGCCTGTTCGGCAACGACCGGAAACTCGGCACAATCGATATTTGGCGCGGAACCGGAAGAGGAGCGCTCCGCCTATGGCGCTTTTCTGGCCGCACGCGTAGCCGGCAGCAGCCGCGATACGCGCAATGCATCAGATTATTACGCGCGGGCCATGGAACGCGCGCCGCAAAGCGGTTTTCTGTCAGAACGCGCCTTCATTGCATCCCTGATGGCTGGCGATACAGGCCGCGCCATTGCAACGGCGCGCGATGCAGCCAATGCCGCCGACGAAACACGCCTGGCACGCCTCTATCTGGCCACCGATGCCATTGCCGACCGGCGCTATAGCCAAGCGCGCGAATGGCTGAATGCGGAAGGTTTTGGCCCGTTCAACAGCTTCCTGGCAGAGGTTCTCGATGATTGGGCACGCGCCGGAATGGGCGATGTCGATGGCGCAATAGCCCGCGCCGAAGCGGCAACGCCGCCCGGATTTGCAACCGCCTTTCATACCCTGCACCGCGCTTTATTGCTCGAACAGGCGGGGCGCGATGAAGAGGCCGGTACAATTTACAGCCTTGCCCTGTCGCAAACGCCCTTTCGCCGCATGGCGGTTGAGCTGCTCGGTGCCAATCTGGAAAGGCGTGGCGAGCGGGCCGAAGCGGCCGGACTGTATCGCGGTTATCTGATGTCGGAGGCCAATGAGCCGACAATTCGGGCGGCTCTCGAACGCGTCGAAGCCCGACGCCGCGCCCCGCGCGAACCCAATCTGCGCCAGCGCGCCGGTCTGGCCATGTATGGCCCCGCAGCCCTGTTCGCGACGCAGGCGGAGATGGATTTGTCGGTAATTTATCTGCGCTTTGCCCAGCGCCTCGACCCTGAATACGCCACCACGCGCCTGCTGCTCGCATCAACGCTGGAACGGCTGGAGATGTATGAAGCGGCCATCGCGGAATACTCCGCTGTTCCTGAAGGCCCTTTCCATCAATCAGCCCAGATTGATCGCATCTATCTGCTGGCGCGCACCGGCGAGGAGGACGCCGCCTTTGCCGAAGCCCGGCAACTGGCCACGGAAAGCGACAGTATCGATGCACGCACGCTGCTGGCAGATTTGCATCGCTGGCGCGGTGATCTCGATGAAGCTCAGGCAGGCTATGGCGCCGTGATCGCAGAGCGTCTGGCGCTGGGTCAGGTGCCGACCTGGCAACTCTATTATTTCCAGGCTGGCGCGCTCGAAACGCTGGACCGATGGGACGAGGCTGAGCCGCTTTTCCTGCAAGCGCTGGAAATCGCGCCGGACGAGCCGCAAATCCTGAACTATCTCGGCTATGCCTGGGTGGTTCGGGGCGAGAATATCGAACGCGCCTTCACCATGATTGGCCGCGCCGCAGCGGCGGAGCCGACCTCGGGCTATATCATCGACAGTCTGGGCTGGGCGCATTATGTGCGCGGCAATTATGACGAGGCTGTCCAGCATCTGGAACGTGCCGCAGCGCTGTCACCGGACAGCCCGACGATCAATTATCATCTCGGCGATGCCTATTGGCAGGTCGGACGTTATCTCGAGGCGCGCTTTCAGTGGGAGCGCGCGCTTGAACTTGAACCCGAGCCCGAGGAAATCGAAGGCCTGCAAGCGCGACTGGAATCGGGCCGCGTACCGGCTGAGGGCGAAACCGCTGTTGTTGAAAGCCAGGTGTCACAAGAGCCGTGATCGAGGAATTTGCGCCGGCCAAGGTCAATCTGACCCTGCATGTCGGACCGGCGCGCGCGGATGGCTATCATCCCGTTGACAGCCTTGTGGTTTTCGCCGATCGGGGCGATCGATTGAGCGTTTCGCCCGCGTCAGATTTCAAACTGGCCATTGAAGGCGAAGGGGCGGAAACCCTGAACGCCGAAGCCGACAATCTTGTTTTGAAGGCCGCGCACTTATTACATGAAGTCGGCGGACTGTCCGCTTCAACCGGCGCACATATTCATCTCAACAAGACCATACCGCTGGGTTCCGGACTGGGCGGCGGATCGGCCAATGCCGCAGCCGCACTGCGAGCGCTCAACACGCTTTGGAGCCTGGACTGGCCAGTGGAAAAACTCGCTGATCTGGGCGCGCAAATCGGGTCGGATGTCCCGGCCTGTGTCTGGTCGAAACCCCTGCACATGACCGGGCGCGGCGAGCAGGTCACCTTGTTCACAGAATGGCCGGAATTATGCGGCGTGCTGTGCCTGCCCGGATCGTCGGTTTCAACGGCCCGGATATTCAGCGCCTACGATGCCAATCTGCCGGACGCCTTGCGCCTGTCGGCTGTTACACCCACCCATGATGTTGAGGCGGCGCTCGCCATGGTGAATGCCGGCACCAACGATCTCGAAACTGTCGCGATCCAGCAGGCGCCTGTCATCGGCCACGCCATCACGGCGCTGCGCGGTGAACACAGGCCTGCATTGGTGCGAATGTCAGGATCAGGTTCAACGGTGTTTGCGATCCATAATGCGTATGAAACTGCCGAGCTGGCGACCAGGGCGTTGACCCAAACATACCCCGATTGGCGTTTCGTGCCGGTTCGTCTGGGCGGCACCTGACAATGCCCTTATCGCCGCTTCGTCAAGGCTGTAAGAGAAGGCCATGATCGCCCTCGCCCTTTCAGCCCTAGCCGGCTTGTCGATATCAGCCCTGACCAGCTGGATTGTTGTGCGCGCAGGTGTGCTCGACCATCCCAATGCGCGCTCCGCCCATACCCAACCAACACCGCGAGGTGGCGGTCTGGCGATTATGTCCGGCCTGGGCGCGGGCGCGCTGGTTTTTGCCATGATGGGCGAGCCTGGCTCGGACTGGATCGCCATTCTCGGCGCATCGCTCGCGGCGGGCGCGCTGGGCCTGGCCGACGATCTTCTGGCGCTCAACGCCAAGGAAAAATTTGGAATATTGCTGGGAATTGCCTTTGCCGCAGCCATCGCAATCGGCCCGGTCACGCAAATTGACCTTGGCATTTACGATCTGCCGATTGGCTATTGGGTTGGCATTGCGGGGTCGGCCCTGTGGATTTTCACCGTGATCAACGCCATCAATTTCATGGATGGTTCTGACGGATTGATCGTTGCGGCCCTGATCCCTGCGGGGCTCGGCCTCAGCCTGATTACGGGCGATATGATGGGCGTGCTGCTTGGCGTATCCCTGCTCGGTTTTGCGGCCTGGAACAAGCCGCGCGCCCGCCTTTTTCTGGGCGATGTGGGCTCGTTATTTGTCGGTGCCATTTTCGCATGCACAGCACTGGCCGCGGTCAATGAGACCGGCGAAATCAGCGTCTGGATTGCACCGCTATTGATTCTGCCATTGCTGGCCGATGTCCTGCTGACCCTCGCTGCAAAGCTGAAAGCCGGCAAACGTCTCGCCGAAGCCCATCGCAGCCACGCCTATCAATTGCGTCTGCGCATGAAGACGAGCCATTCTGCCGTTGCCGGGTTTTTCGGATTCGCCGCTGCAATGCTGGTCATTGTCGGTTTCGGAGCCGTGCGGGTCGGGGGCATCGCACCCCTGGCAGCCTTTGTGGCAATTGTCGGCGTTCTGACCTGGTATCAATACCGGATACGCAGCCGCGCCAAGGCAGCAGGACTTGATCTGAATGAATAAGGCGCTGCTTTAGTAAACCCGTTCGACGACGAATTCGGCCAGGTCACTCAAGGCCTGCTTCCAGACATTATCCGGGAAAGCCTTCAGGGCATCACGCGCCGCATTGGCATGAATTCGTGCGGCATCATGCGTCGCTTCGAGCGCGCCGTGTCGCTCGATAATCGTACGCGCCGTGTCGAAATCACCGTCGCGCTGATCCTTGTTGGAAATCACGCGTTCCCAAAAGGCGCGCTCCTCGTCATTGGCTTTCTGCAAGGCCAGGGCAACCGGCAGGGTGACCTTGCTCTCGCGGAAATCATCACCGGTATTCTTGCCCAGATCCGTGTCAAACCCGCCATAATCGAGCATGTCGTCGACCAATTGGAAGGCAAGGCCAATCTCGCGGCCATAGCTATCAAGCGCGGCGATCTCGTCTTCAGAACGATCCGCGATAATGCCGGAGACTTCAGCAGCGGCTGCAAACAGGGCTGCCGTCTTGGCTTCGATAATCGCACGGTAGGAGTCGACACTGACATCAATATCACCGGCGGCTGCCAGTTGGCGCACTTCACCTTCGGCAATGATGCTGGCCGCGCGCGACAGCGAATGCAGCGCCTGCAGGGATTCAGCGTCCACCATCAGCATGAAGGAGCGCGCAAACAGGAAATCACCGACCAGAACGCTGGGCGCATTGCCCCAAACGACATTGGCGGCCTTCTTGCCGCGCCGCAGACCACTTTCATCCACGACATCATCGTGCAGCAACGTTGCGGTGTGAATAAATTCAACAGCCGCCGCGAGCTTGAGCTGGGCGTCGCCCTCATAGCCCAGCATGCGCGCGCTCGCGAGCGTGATCATCGGACGAATGCGCTTGCCACCTGCCTCAACAAGGTAATGCGCCAGTTTCGGGATCAGCGGAACAGGACTGCCCATCCGTTCCAGGATCAGCTTGTCGACCAGTCGCATATCGTCATAGGCGAGTGATGCGAGCCGCTCGGCCGCATTCAAATCGCGCTCAGCGCTCTTGTTTGCCTTGACACTGATATCCAAGTCTTGCCCCTGAAAGCCTTTGGCGGGAGTAATGCCAACAATAGGAATGGCGAGGGCGTGCGGCAAGCACGAGACTCCGCGCGAATAGTCGCACAAGGATGAAATCACCGTGATTGAGATTTTGCGAACCAACAACCCGGTCAAATTGTCCTTTGCCCAAGCGGTCATGAACGAAATTGGTATCGAGCATTTTACCCTCGATGACGGCATGTCGAGCCTTTATGGCGGCGGATTGCCCTTTATCCGGCAACGCCTGATGGTCGATGAAAGTGACGCCCACGCCGCGAAGACCGCTCTCGCGCGGGCCCTCGCCGAAAACGAATCCTGAGGCCATGTCCACGACCTGTGACCGATTTCTGGATGGACGGGTCGTCGTCAATCAGCCCACTGACGGGTTTCGTGCCGGAATAGATGCGGTGCTGCTGGCCGCTGCAATCGGGGCCAAGCCAGAACACAGCCTGCTGGAATTGGGGTGCGGGGCCGGCACAGCCATGCTCTGCGCCGCTTCCCGTTTGCCGCATTGCCATTTTACCGGATTGGACATTGATCCGGACATGATTGATCTGGCGCAGCAGAATATCGCGGCCAACACAATGTCTCACCGGGTTCAGGCAGGAATCGGCAATGTCTCAACACCAGAAAATTCGGGTGTATATGACCGTGTTTTTTTCAACCCGCCCTTTTTCGATGACGCCGCAGCGCTGCGCGCACCGAAAGCCGGAAAGCAGCAAGCCTATTTGTCCGGCGACTCACCGCTAAGCGTCTGGATCAAGGCGGCCTGTGACAGTTTGAAACCCAAAGGGCAGGTTTTCATCATTCATCGCGCCGACGCACTTGCGTCCATCCTCGACGCCCTGTCGAAAGGCTTTGGCGAGATCGCCATCAAGCCTGTGCAACCGCGCCAGGACAAACCCGCCAAACGGGTTCTGATTGCGGCGCGCAAAGGCTCGAAAACACCCCTCACCCTGCTCCCACCGCTCATTTTGCATGATGATGAAGGCGGCAAATATTCGGCTGAAGCCGATGCCATTTTGCGCGGTCGGGCCGAGATAACGATGGGTTAGCCCCGCCTGTAAAGATTCCCGGCCCAGTCTGGTGAATCTCGAACAAAGTGACTCCGCCTGTGGATATTAACCTATTTGTTCTTGTTTTGTTCTCTTTTCTGACGCACTGTCCGGGTCATGGTGAAACGAACACTCATCGACAGAACACCCGAACCGCGCCGCGTCCCTGATGCGGGTTTGACCGAAGTTGCGTCCGGAAACCCGACGGCCTGCCTTGGGGCATTGCCCCCGCCCCACCAGCCCAGGGGACGCGGCGCGCGCTCCAATGTCACGGGTCGATATGAGACCCGCAGTCATGAAATCTTTGACGATGGCTGGACGGATGGCGATCCGGTCCCGCCGCAATTGCGCACGGTGACCATCAAGGATTCGTCCCGCACCATTGTGACGACGAACAATTCGCCCGACATTTCATTCAGCCACTCCATCAACCCCTATCGGGGATGCGAGCATGGCTGTGTCTATTGCTATGCCCGGCCCAGCCACGCCTATTGGGGCTATTCACCGGGTCTGGATTTTGAGAGCGTCATCTTCATCAAGCCGGAAGCCCCGGCCCTGCTGGAGAAATTATTTCTCAAGCCGCGATATCGCCCTGAACCGATTGTCATTGGGGCGAACACCGATCCCTATCAGCCGCGCGAACGCGAATTGCAAACCACGCGCGAACTCCTGAAGGTTTTTGCCCGCTTCAATCACCCGGTCAGCTTCATTACCAAATCGGCGCTTTGCCTGCGCGATCTGGATATTCTGGCCCCGATGGCCGCCAAAGGCCTGGTGCGCGCGGCTGTGTCTATCACGACGCTCGACCGCAAGCTCGCCCGTGACATGGAACCGCGCGCGGCCACGCCCGCCAAGCGTCTTGATGCCGTTCGCGGACTGACCGAAGCAGGTATTCCGGTGACCGTGATGGCTGCGCCGATGATCCCGGCGCTCAATGATCGCGAGCTGGAAGCCATTCTGGATGCCTCTGCGGAAGCCGGGGCGACATCAGCCGGTTATGTGCTGTTGCGCCTGCCGCTGGAAATCAAGGACTTGTTCAAGGAATGGCTCGCCACAACCCGTCCGGATTCGGCCAGCCATGTCATGTCACTGATCCGCCAGACACGCGGCGGTCAGGAATATGATGCGAGCTGGGGCAAGCGCGGGCGCGGTGATGGACCGTATGCCAAGCTGATCGCTGCGCGCTTTCGCAAGGCCGTCAGTCGCCTGGGGCTGAACCGACCGGCACCCGGCCTGCGCGTCGATCTGTTCGAACGCCCGCTCGGTACGGCGACTCAGGCGAGTTTGTTTTAATTCGCGCTCTCCTCTCCCTTGATGGGAGAGGTGTCGGCGAAGCCGACGGAGAGGGTGGGAAACGCGGTCTTCAAAGCCGCCCACCCCTTCCGCCTCGTATTCACTCGGCACCTTCCCCATCAAGGGGAAGGAAGAATCGTGTGCGTCATCACCTGGCTTGTCCGTGTGATCTCTATGAGTCAGAGATACGCTGAACATAGCTTTGCAAAGCCGGGGCATGACGCAGTTGACCGCATCACCAATCATAGCAGGCATTGACGAGGCCGGGCGCGGACCGCTCGCCGGTCCGGTGGTCGCGGCCGCCGTGATCCTGGATCCCAAACGCCCGATAGACGGTTTGAACGATTCCAAAAAGCTCTCCGCTAGACGCCGTGACGCGCTGGCCCGTGAAATCCGCGCACATGCGATGTTCGCTGTCGGGATAGCTGAACCCGAAGAGATTGACCGGATCAATATTCTTCAAGCGACCATGATCGCCATGCGCCGCGCGGTATTGAACCTCTCCATCACGCCATCACGCGCCCTGATTGACGGCAATCGTGTGCCGGATGATCTGCCCTGCCCCGCAGACTGGGTCATTGGCGGCGACGCCATAGAGCCCGCCATTTCAGCGGCCTCGATAATCGCCAAGACGGTACGTGATCAATTGATGATCGAGGCCGAAACGCGCTTTCCCGGTTATGGTTTCGCCGGGCACAAGGGTTATGGCGCAGCGAAACATCTCGACGCGATCCGATCGCTGGGCCCGTGTGCCATTCACCGCTACAGCTTTTCACCCATCCGTCAGCACAGCGCCGCTTAACCCACCGTTAGGCATCAACGCCCAGAATCCAGACCAGAAACCGGATGGAAATGGGCGTTCACAATGAAATTACCGATCAATCAAGTTGTCGAAGGCAATTGCGTTGCCTCCATGAAGGCGATGCCCGACGCATGCGTTGATCTGATTTTCGCCGATCCGCCCTATAATCTCCAGCTCGGCGGCGAATTGCACCGCCCGGATAATAGCCGCGTGGACGGCGTTGATGCCGATTGGGACCAGATCGGCAATCACGACGATTACGATTTGTTTTCCTGTGCCTGGATGGAGGAAGCCAGCCGCATCCTCAAACCCGATGGCGCGATCTGGGTCATTGGCAGTTATCACAACATCTTCCGGCTGGGCACATTCCTGCAGGATATGGGCTTCTGGATCCGCAATGACGTGATCTGGCGCAAGTCCAACCCGATGCCGAATTTCAAGGGCACGCGCTTTACCAACGCCCATGAAACCCTGATCTGGGCGACCAAGACCAAGGACGCCAAGCCGACCTTCAATTATGCCGCCATGAAAGCCTTGAATGATGGCGTACAGATGCGTTCAGACTGGACCTTCCCGATCTGCTCGGGCGGTGAACGCCTGAAAGCCGAAGATGGCAAGAAGGCCCATCCAACCCAAAAACCCGAAGCGCTCTTGCACCGTGTCCTGCTGGCAACCAGCAATCCCGGCGATATTGTTCTCGATCCCTTCTTTGGCACCGGAACCACCGGCGCAGCGGCCAAACGCCTCGGTCGTGATTTCATCGGTCTGGAACAGAACCCGGCCTATGCCAAGCTCGCGCGCGAGCGCATTGACGCCATTGAGCCGGGATCGGCTGACGCGATTGATGTCACCAAATCAAAACGCTCTGAAGTCCGCGTTGCATTCGGAACTCTGGTTGAAACCGGCATGGTGAAGCCCGGTGCCACGCTCTACAACGCCAAGGGCAAGGCTTTGGCCCGCGTGCGTGCGGACGGATCCATCAAGGCCGGAGAGACCACCGGTTCCATCCATCAGGTCGGCGCCCATCTTCAAAGCGCGCCCTCGTGCAATGGCTGGACCTATTGGCATATCAAGACCGCCAAGGGCTTTGCACCAATTGATGTTTTGCGTGCCGAAGTGCGCGCCAACATGGCTGCCTGACACCTAAATTGCCGCGATCACCTTCTTCATCAGGCTGGGCATGGCGTATTGATCCAGATCAGTGCGCGCGGCCCATACGCCCGTCGCTGGTGCCCAGTTTTCAGGTGCGTCCGCCTGCCAGACCTGCATCTCAAGTGCGAAATGTGTGAATACATGCCGGATCGAACCCGCTTCGCGCCAGTTTGATGCAAAAGGCGGCACGATGTCGTCTGGAAGCGATTCATGCCAATCGGTTGATGGCACTTCCATCATTCCGCCGAGCAGCCCTTTTTCGGCCCGTTTGCGCAGCCAGATCGCGTCGCCGCGCGTTACGACAAAAGCCACACCCTGCCGCGTTGGCCGGGCTTTCTTGGCAGTTTTGCGCGGATAGTCGGTTTCCACACCGCCCGCATGCGCAGCGCATTGATCGGCCCACGGGCAAATACCGCAGTTTGGTGAGCGCGGCGTGCAGATCGTCGCGCCCAGATCCATGATCGCTTGCGCATAATCGCCGGGACGGTCCGGGTCCGCGATTGCGCCGGCCAGTTTGCGAATCTCCGGCTTGGCTTTCGGTAACGGGGTTTCAACGCGCCGCAAACGGCTGATGACGCGCTCGACATTGCCGTCCACCACGCTGGCGGGCTGGTTAAACGCCGCCGCGCGGATGGCATTGGCCGTGTAATCACCAATACCCGGCAGGGCGCGCAAATCGTCCAACTCACTTGGAAATTCGCCACTCAATTCATTAGAGATCACCTTGGCACAGGCGATTAGATTGCGCGCCCGCGCATAATAGCCAAGCCCCGCCCACTCGGTCATCACCGCGTCAGGATCGGCATTCACAAGGTCCTGGATTGTTGGCCAAAGCTTCAAAAACCGATGCCAGTAAGGCGTCGCATGCGGCACGGTGGTTTGCTGCAGCATGATCTCCGACAGCCAGATCGCATAGGGGTCTGCAATCGCACCGCTGGCGCGGTCTTCGGGACGAATTCGCCAGGGCAAAGCGCGCCCGGACCGGTCATACCAGTCCAGCAAGGCCCGGCGCAGTCTCTTTGTTTCGCTGTTCGAGGCGGATTGCCGCGCCATATGTGTCTGCCTTGTCACTTGTGTACGCCGGTAAATGGGGCGACGATTGCACCATGACCAGAGCCCCTCGATCGTCAACGGTGGAAAGCGCTGCGGCCCGTTACCTGGCCGAGCGGCGTGGGCGTGCGGCATTCAGGGGGGCGCCGTCCGTTGCCCGCGCCGCGGCAAAGATACTCAAACCGCTGGCCAATCGTTTTGGCCCCGGTGTCGATACGCTCAGCGAACACTGGGCGGATATTGTCGGCGAGAAGGTTGCCGCCTGGAGCGCACCCGAAGCGATACGCGGCGGTGTCCTGCACATCATCGCCAAGGGGCCTGCGGCCGCGATTGTTGAAGCGCAGGCGCCGCGCATTCTGGAACGGGTCGCCAATTTCGCCGGTGATCGGGCGCCCAATCGCCTGCGTGTTCGGCAAGGCACACCGCACACGTCAACGCAGCACCGCAAACCCGTCGAGCGCGAAATCACCGGCAAGATGCACGAAACACTGGTGACGCCGGGCGCAGACCGGTTAAGTTCGGCTCTGGACCGGTTTGATCGCGCCGTTCGCAATAAACGAATTTCAGAGGAATGAAGCCATGTTGACCAATCGCCGGATTTTCACAGTCGCCGCTCTGGCCGCTGCAACCGCTCTGACTGCCTGTGGCGGTGGCGGTGGCTCCACCGATGCGAGCCGAGGCAATTTCGAACGCGCGGATGATCGGGCCAAGGGCGTGGCCACTGCGCCGGTCACGCTGGTTGAATATGCATCAGTGGCGTGCGCCCATTGCCGGGACTTCCATGAGAATGTCTATCCCATGCTCAATGATGAATTTGTTGAGACCGGACAGGTTCGCTTTGTCTTCCGTGAAATGATTACCGGCTCTGCGCCTCTGGCGGTCGCGGGCTTTATGCTGGCGCGCTGCGCACCCGATGACCGGTATTTTGACATGATCGAATTGCTCTTCGATCAGCAGGTTTCCATTTTCCAAAGCGCGCAACGCCCCGGTGGTGCGCGCGAAGAGTTTCGCTCCATTGCCCGTGCCATTGGCATGAATGATACGGAATTCAACGCCTGTCTCGCCAATGAAAATCTCAGCCAGGATGTGCGCGATGCGCACCAGCAGGCGATTGATGACGGCATCGACGCGACGCCGCGCTTCATCATCAATGGTGAATTGCTGGAATCGCGCCGCGGTGATGGTGGACTGATTTACACATGGGATGGCGAACCGATCATGATTGATGGCGAACCCCTGCCTGCACTGGTCGATGAAGATACGTTCCGCCAGTTGATGACCTATTTTGTTGCCCAGAACACTCAGAGCGCGGCCTCTGACGGCGAAACCGCTCCTGACGAAGGATAAGGCATGATGATCCGCACGACCCTATTGGCGATATCACTTCTGTTTGCAGGCGCCGCGAGCGCACAGGATGCAAGTGATCGTGGGCTTGAGCGCGTCGGCGACCACGCTATCGGGGCCGAAGACGCTCCGGTCCTGCTGATCGAATATGCGTCGGTGGCCTGCCCGCATTGCGCCACCTGGCACAATAATGTCTGGCCAATGGTCAATGAGGAGTTCGTCGGTACCGGTCGTGTGCGCTTTGTGCTTCGCGAAATGCTGACCGGCTCTGCGCCTTTGGCACTGGCCGGCTTTATGACGGCGCAATGCGCGGCCGACGATCTGTATTTTGACGCCATTGATTTGCTGTTCACTCAGCAGGCCGCGATCTTCGAAGCCGCACAAAGCGAACAGGGCGCGCGCGGTGAATATGTCCGGATTGCCCAGGCTGTAGGCATGAGCGAGGCCGATTTTGACGCCTGTATCGGCAATGACCTGGTCCGCACCGCCGTCATTGCGGCTCATGAACAAGGCTCAATCGACGAGATTGCCGCCACCCCGA
>Ga0316204_10007954_pt1 | contig 15101 bp, 12 predicted proteins | sample 6monrhotite_MG_2_FD_205661 | JGI IMG/M metagenome (GOLD analysis project Ga0316204, IMG submission 205661) | Microbial mat bacterial communities from mineral coupon in-situ incubated in ocean water Damariscotta River, Maine, United States -... | ecosystem: Environmental > Aquatic > Marine >...
AGTGCAAGAGAGGCGTTAAGAGTTTTGTCATTAAATACTTCTATCCAGCTTTTAGAAGGGAGGTACTCAATAGGCTCATTGAAGGCAATCGTCTCAATAGTCTTTAATCTGCCATCGGGTGAAATGATAGAAAGTACAGCGGTGTCTTTAGATCGGACCTTGTGCAGAACAAGTACACCATACCCTAGAAAATCTCCATCTTTAGAAGCACGGAATGTTTTGTATATTTTTGTCTTAAGTTTTACCTTAGCCAGTGCTGTGATGACTTTGGCTTCTTCGTTTGTCAGTAGGAGGCTTTTTTTCTCAATGGTACTTTCATCTCCAAAATGAAGCTTCATGGCATCATACGGCGAGATCAGAAGCTTGGCTTGTAGACTCAGTGCAAAGAGTAGAAGTAGAAACGTTTTCATGATTGTCGGCTTTCTTTAAAGTTATATCAGAAGATGGGTCTTCCCATCTATCTTGATAGTTGAAAAAATTTGAATGGTCTTTAGAAAATAAAACCAAGGCTTAGGCTTAAGATGTCCTGATCACTTTTTGTGGTTGCACTATCTTTATACTCTGTCATAGCATAATCCATTTTCAGTACAACCTGCTCATGTGGAAAGAAGTTTAAACCAACCGTTGTCGTGGCACTTTCTGCGCCGGTATCAACACCAACAAATGCATTAGTAGCATCAACTACTGAGTCTGTTGGATTGATGTAATCATACTGAACAAACAGAGGCAGTTTGTAATCAGAACTGATGCGGTTCATCACATCATACTCAAGGTTTAGAAAATAACCATTCGCATCGTCAATTGACTTGTTTGCACCAATAGTGCCATCAGGAAGGGCCGCAGCGGCAATCTTGTCCGTATTGTCAATCTTTGTAGCTGTATACATCGCTTTTACTTTAAAACCGGAGTTTTCGTAAGTACCGTGCATATCATACATAAGCGCTGTTGTATCTGAGACAGAACCTTGCGTCGCTGAACCGTAGTAAGTAGAAACACCCAGCATAAGACCCGGTGTTCCTATATAGTCTAAACGAGCTACAAAAGCAGCATTATTAAAAGTAGATTTTCCTGCACCTTGACGGGCTGAACGTATCTGACCTTTTTGTCCTCTATCGTCATTATTAAAGTCAAGTGCTTGAACAATACCTGCGTTGTACGTCAGTCCACTTTCACCAATAGACCCATAAGCGATCGCACCATTTGAGTTCCATGTTGAAGGGATCAGATATTTTTCAACATTGGGGCGTTGAACCGTGTTGAACAGTGTCGGCTCATGTCGAAGGTTCGTGATACCCATTGGTACCAAAAGACTACCTACTTGAACATTGAAGGCATCACTTAGCATAAAGTCAAGGTACATAAACTCGATAACCGCGTAGCCATACTCGTCATTACCAGGTTTTGCGCCACCATGCTCAAACTCAAGTTCAACATTTAAAAGAACGTTGTCACTAAAGCGGTAACCGATGTAGGGTACAAAACGATATACATCAGCAATATTATTAGAATCTTCTCTACTTGCATAATACATCTCACCATAACCACCAATAGACAGTGGCGACTTAGATGTATACACCTTAGATGCGGCAGCACCCATACCGTTATGTGAGAAGTCTGTATCTACAACATTAAAGTTAAACCCTGTTTGCAAGTTAGCAGTCTCTTCAAGAAGGGTATCTGACTTTTCAGCGTTAGCTTGAATGATCTTCTCATTAGATGCGTTTTTAGCTTCCATAGCGTCCAGGCGTTCTGTCATCTCTTGAAGTTGAGCTTTTAATGCTTCTGTCTGTGCATCTGCGAAAAGTGATGACGTTAATGCTGAAGCGACCGTTAGTGATAATAGTGTTTTTTTCATGTTTGATTTTCCCTTATGTAACTGATAATTATTATCAGTATTTTTTGTTTATGAGCGAATAATACTGATATTTATTATCAATGTCAAGGATATTGATAATAAATATCAAGAAATTTTTGAATTTAGGATAAATATTGTCTGATTTAGGTTGTTTTGTTAAAAAAGAGCCAGAAAAAGAAAGTAAGGGTATATCATAAGCCCGGATGCCAGCATGATAGGATGCAAGGGCGCATTTAGCATAAGTTTTAGTTCGTCACTGAGTTCTTCATGTATAAAGTGTTTATTTATGAGTAAAACTTTAAACATGATATCAATGCTTTTAATAACTAAGATGGCTAGTATCCAGAGGTTGTAGTGACTAAGATAAAAGAGATAGATACTAAAGATATAAGAAGGATGCATAAGGTAAAGCAGGTAAGGGCTTTTTTTATAATAAGCATATATCTTCTCTATCATAGCAAGCAAGGTGGGTGACTTTTGCCAAAAAAGTTCAAATAACTCGCACAGAATAAAAATAATAAAAAGTTGAAGTTCTAATGTCATGTCTAATAATAATACGTCATGCTTAATATAAGACTATGACCTGGCTATGATAAAACAGTTTTTACCCTTGTCTTTAGCCTCGTACATCGCGTCATCAGCCAGACTTAAAAGCTCGTCAGCGCTTAGTTTATTGTCCTGGCAAAAGGCGATACCTACACTAAGTGTGATGTTTAGACTCTTGTCTTCTATAAGCATACTCTTGCCTACACGTTCAATAAGACCTTCAGCTAAGAAGATGATGTCGTTTTCATCTTTAACATTATGGACAATTGCGGCAAACTCATCACCGCCTAAACGGGCAACCGTATCGCTTTGTCTTAAAGACTCAGTTAGACGCTGAGACACTTTTTGTAAGACAAGGTCACCGTATTTATGTCCAAACTCATCATTAATAGGTTTAAACTCATCCAAATCCATAAAAAAGATTGCGAATTCACTCTTTTGTCTTTTTGACTGTAAAATCGATTGACTTAGACGGTCCATAAATAGGGCGCGATTAGGTATGTTGGTCAGATGGTCATAATTAGCCTGATGTTCTAGCGCATCACTTAAACGTTTCTCTTTGGTAATATCAACAGCATTACCTACAAGCCCTATAATATTTCCTTCTGTGTCATAAAAAGGTGTAGTCGTTGTATGCAGGTAGACTTCTGATCCATCAGGATAGGTGACCCATTGCGGGTTGACAACGGCAACTCCGTTGTCTAAGGTCTCTTGATCAAAAGCTCTGAAATGTTTTGCCAACTCTTCAGGAAAAAAGTCAAAATCATTATGTCCGATAAGTTCTTCTTTGCTATGCCCCATAAATTTTTCAAAGGCACTGTTACAGCCCAGATACTTGAAATCAGCATCTTTATAAAAGATCAGGTTGCTGACATTATCAATAACGCTGTTTAAGATATGCAAAGACATCTTAGCCTTATCTTCTAGCTCTTTCTGCTCTTTTATATTCAAACTTTACAACCTTAGTCTATATCTAAAATTTATTTATATTATAGTTTATAGTTTTAAAAATTATCATAAAATCAGCATCAATATTACGTGTTTTATGATTTTTATAACGTTTACAACAATTTATAAAGCAGTTGGAAAGGTTTTTAACTAAGTCTATGATTGTATAATTGCATGAATTAACAAGGAAACAGATGTCACTATTTTATACAGACGAAGAGGGCGCAAATGTTTGCGTTCAAGATTTTTATCCTGATGATAATATTTATGAAGAAAAATATACTCTGCTTTATGCATTTATAAAGTTTGATGGAGATGATGAAGAGCTTCTTGAGATCGAGCAAAAACTGCTGACTCAAGCGACTAAACTTAAACTTGATTATGTTGGGTGGAGACGTATTGACGGTTGGGTTGAGTTTTATTTTTATGGCGAACAGGCAAAAGGTTTTGAAAACGCGCTTAATGAGGCACTAAAACCTAAGTATCAGTTTGAAAGTGGGAACCGTAAAGATAAGAAGTATGAGACCTATTACAAACTTCTTATGCCAAACACGCAGGAATACCATAACTTACAAAGTGAAGAGATCATTGCTGACTTAGAAGAAGCAGGTGACACTCTAGAAGAAGAGCACCGTATCGAGTATCATGCTGTTTTTATGACCTCTTCACAAAGAAAACGTTTTATAGAGAATATCGAAGAAGATGGGTTTAGCTTTTTAAACGATTTCCTTGATGAAAAAGCGGAAGATGACTTTGTATACGGAGTAGTTTTTACCAAGCTTTCGCCCGTAAGTATAGAACTGCTAAATGAACAAACAAAGATCATCTTCCCCTCACTTGAGAAAGAACATGGGCGTTATGAAGGTTGGGGAACCAATGCTGTTACTATCGAAGAGGAAAAAAATAGTAAAAGTGTGAAGTGATACTTGACACTTTTCAAATAATAAGGCATACTTTTGGAATAAATCCTAAAGGAGTTTCTTATGTCTATTAAGATGGCAAGCCTGATGCGTGAAACAGGCGAGACCCGTTCGACCTTACTTTTTTATGTCAAAGAGGGGCTGCTGGAAGAGCCTTCTAAGCCAAAACCCAATGTGCATCTTTATGACGATGACTCTATACAAAGAGTCCGTCTAATAAAAACCCTTCAAAACCAACTTCATTACTCTATTACGCAGATCAAACAGATATTTGATGATAATAAGTTTGATTTTTCTAACGGTGTAGACGTTCTTATACAAAAACTAGATCTTTTTACTGGTGTAAGCCAGAAGCATTATAAAAGTATGCAGGAAGCTACGGAGGTCTATGATCTTACGCTTAAAGAGATAAATGAGTATATTGAACTTGGTGTAGTGTCTATGCATGAAGGTTATTTTGATGACAGTGCTTGGAAAACCTTGCAGGTCTTACATGACCTTAAAGGATGTGAAAAAACAGATGAACTTTTAAAGGCCTATGTTGACTCTGCTAAGAAGCTTGCTGTCTTAGAGTATGAGCTTGGTGCGCAACTTATTGAAAATGACAAAGATGGCAGCAACACAGCGCAAGAAAAATTTTTAGATCTGGTACTGACCTTAAAACCTTATATCTTTAACTTACATACAAAACTTGAACACAAAAGGAGATGTGATGTCAAATAGCATCTGGAAGATCACAGGCTTTTTGCCTTACATCGTGGTGGCTTTTTTAAATGCCTTTACGGACTTAGGTCACAAAATAATCATTCAAAATACCGTCTTTAAGATCTATGACGGGCAAACACAGATCATCTTAACAGCTATTGTAAATGGGCTTATCTTGCTTCCTTTTATCATGTTGTTCTCACCCTCGGGTTTTTTATCTGATAAGTTCTCAAAGGCAAAGATAATGCGTTATGCTGCTTTGGCGGCAGTGTTAATTACGCTTGGTATTACAGGAGCATATTATCTGGGTGCTTTTGAATTGGCATTTTTTCTTACTTTTATTCTTGCTGTTCAATCTGCTATGTACTCTCCTGCCAAATATGGATACATAAAAGAGTTGGTAGGAAATGATCACCTGACATTAGGAAACGGGATTATTCAAGCCGTTACAACCGTAGCTATATTAGGCGGTATTTTTGCTTATTCAATTTTATTTGAAGGGTTTTTAGAAGGCCATACCTATACAAGTTCTACTGAGATCTTAAGATATGTTGCTCCTGTCGGCTGGGCCTTGGTTGCAGGCTCTTTAATCGAACTTGCATTGGCTTACCGTCTTCCTGACACGGGAGTACAATCCGATATACACTTTGATATTAAAAAATATTACACAGGTGCTTACTTGAAAAAGAACCTGAAGATCATTTCAAAGTCAAGCATCATCTTCAATGCTATTATCGGTCTATCGGTCTTCTGGTCTGTCTCACAAGTCGTACTTGCAAGTTTTCCTGCTTATGCAAAAGAGACACTTGAGATAACAAATACTATCTTAGTGCAAGGGATGATGGCCTTAGCTGGGATAGGGATAGTACTAGGCTCTATAATCGCAGGTAAGGTCTCTAAGAACTATATAGAAACGGGGACTATACCTTTGGGTGCATTAGGTATTACACTTGCACTGTTTTTACTTCCAATTTTGAAAGATCCTATGATGCTTGCTCTTAATTTCTTTGCTTTTGGGTTTTTTGCAGGGCTTTTTATTGTTCCTTTAAATGCCTTACTTCAATTTAATGCAGGTAAAAATGAGCTTGGCTTAGTTATTGCGGGTAATAACTTCATTCAAAACGTAGCTATGTTGTCATTTTTAGGGCTTACGGTTGCCTTTGCTTATTTTGGTCTCAACAGTATAGGCCTGTTTTACTTGATGTTTATTGTTGCCTTTGCCGGCGCTGTATATGTGATACGTTTCATTCCTCAGTCTATGGTGATATTTTTATTGGCGACTCTTGTTTCAAGACGTGTAAAGATAGATGTTGTCGGGCTTAATAATATTCCGCAAGAAGGCGGTGTCTTACTTCTGGGAAACCATATCTCTTGGTTGGATTGGGCACTCATTCAAATGGCGATGCCAAGACGTGTGCGTTATGTTATGGACAGAGCCATTTATGAGAAATGGTTTTTAAAGATCTTTTTAGACTTTTTTAATGTCATCCCTATTTCGTCTCGCTCGGCTAAGGATGCAGCAGCGAAGGTAAAAGAGCTTTTAAATGCAGGCGAGGTAGTGTGTATCTTTCCTGAGGGAACCATCTCAAGAACAGGACAGCTTTCTGAGTTTAAAAGAGGTTTTGAGCTTATGGCAAAAGATGCGGATGCTTGTATCGTTCCTTTTTATCTTCAAGGAATGTGGGGATCACGTCTTTCACGCTCATCAGAGAAACTTCAACGCTCTAAAAAAGCGCGTAAACGTGAAGTGATCATCTCTTTTGCAGAACCAATGGATATAAGTAGTGATGCATCAGCTGTAAAGCAAAAGGTCTTTGAACTCTCATTTAACACATGGGATAAGTATACATCCAACCTTCCATCTATGCAAGAAGCGTGGACAGATACCGCTGCTAGGCTTGGTTCTGACTTCTGTATGGCAGATTCTAAGGGTGGCAGTTTGTCATATACACGTATCTTTACGGCTACTGTCTTGTTCTCGAAGTTTGTTAAAAAACATAAAGAACAAAACATAGGTATCTTGATGCCAACAACATCTGCCGGTGCTATTATCAATATGGCGACCTTAATGGCAGGAAAAACGGTGGTTAACCTTAACTATACAGCGTCTTTAAATGCCATTGAAGCAGCGATAAACAAGGCTGATGTCAAAACGATCTATACGGCTAAGCAGTTTGTAACAAAGCTCAACGCCAAAGGTTTCGATACGGATGCACTTTTAAAAGGGTGCGATGTCGTATATATGGAAGAGTTAAAAGAGAAGATATCTAAGTTTAATGCCTTAAGTACGCTGCTTATATCAAAGCTTTTTCCGGCGTTTATCTTGAAGTTGCTTTATGTGAATAAGGTGCCAAACACGCAGACAGCTGCCGTGCTTTTTTCTTCAGGCTCTGAAGGTGAACCAAAAGGGGTAATGTTAAGCCATAAGAATTTTATGTCTAATGTGAAACAGGTCTCTGATGTCTTGAACATGAGAGATGAGGATGTGATATTGGCTTCTTTACCGCTTTTTCATGCCTTTGGCCTGACTGCGACCACATGGTTGCCAATGATAGAAGGTGTGCCGATGGTCTGTCATCCTGATCCGACTGACGCATTAGGAGTAGGAAAAGCAGCGGCAAAGTTTAATGCGACATTGATGTTTGGAACCTCTACTTTTTTTAGGCTTTATACTAAAAATAAAAAAGTGCATCCTTTGATGTTTGACTCGCTTCGACTCGCGGTAAGCGGAGCAGAAAAGCTTAATCCCGAAGTTAGAACGGCATTTAATCAGAAGTTTCATAAACATATATTAGAAGGGTATGGGGTGAGTGAGTCTTCACCCGTTGCCAGTGTTAATATCCCTGATATTTTAGAAACTGACACATTTACGGTTCAAGTAGGAACCAAGGAGGGAAGTGTAGGTCTTCCTCTTCCTGGTACAGCTTTTAAGATCGTTGATCCTAACAGTATGAAAGAACTTGCTGTGGATGAAGATGGACTTATCTTGTTAGGCGGGCCTCAAGTGATGCAGGGGTATTTAAAAGATGAAGTCAAAACCCAAGAGGTCATGGTAGAGATCGATGGAAGCACTTGGTATAAAACAGGCGATAAAGGGCACCTTGATAAAGACGGGTACCTTTTTATCGTTGATAGATACTCGCGCTTTGCTAAACTTGGTGGCGAAATGGTTTCACTTGGAAGCGTTGAAGCTGAGATACAGGCCTATATCAATGACTCTGAGGTTGACTTTTTAGCGGTGAACCTGCCTGATGAGAAAAAAGGTGAAAAGGTGATCTTGCTTATTCAAGGATATGAAAATAGTGATGCCTTGAAGAAGTCTTTAGTTGAAGCCGGTATGAACCCGCTTTATATCCCAAGTGAGGTCTTTGCTGTTGAAGCTGTACCTAAATTGGGTACAGGGAAAAGCGATTTTTCAGGGGCTAAGAAGCTTGCTATAGAACTAATAGATGCTTAGTAATCCTTACAAAAACATAGTAGAAGTAAGTGAAGAAAGACGTGTTTTTTTTCAAGCGCAAAGTCCTGAAGAGACTTGGAAAGAAGTGCTTGAATATGATAAAGAAGATATGATAAAACTTTGTGAGGCCATGAGCAAGTTAGTGTATGAGATAGGTGTGCCTAAGTTTTTAGTACATCTTGGTTCTAAGGTCTTATATCATCTTGTGTATAAGAAGTGGGGACATTACATCAACGAGAGTGATTACCTTGCCTCACAGTGCTCGAATATATCTGCATCTATGATGGCATTTTTACAAAGGCAATATACCTTGGCACATATGGGGTGTTCGGTAGTGATGCTCTGGGATGATAAAGATGAACAGATGCTCTGTTTTAGAAGTTTAGACTGGAAAGGTGCGGATGATATCGCACGTTCAACAAGACGCTTTTCTTTTGTGAACTCCAAGGACGAAGAAGTCGCACAAATAGCCGGTATCACAGCTATGGTAGGTGTGTTAACAGGGGCAAAAAAGGGAATTTCTATTGCGATTAATTATGCACCATGGAAACGCTCGGCCAAGTTTAAGTCAGATCCTACTTTTCTAATCCGCCAACTTTTAGAAGATGAAAGTATTCAAAATTATGAAGGTGCGATGATGTGCGTTAAGTCATGGGAAGTGGGTGCACCTTGTTTTATCAGTATTTGCGGGGTGAAAAAAGGTGATGCCTGTGTTATTGAACTAGGACACAAAACTCGTGTTCATGTACGCCAGATGGACGAGACGGGCTTACTCATTCAGACCAATCATTATGACCTTGAAAGTTCTCCTTTTACGCAACATAATGAAAAGAGTTACGAGCAGAAGATGAGCGATAAGCAATGGTACGACTCTGAGCTTTTGCGTAATTCACAAAAAAGAGAAAAGGTCTTAAGGCAAAGTCTTCAAAAAAGCTCAGGCTTGAGTATGCAAGAGAGGTTGATATCTGTCTATAAAGAAGTGCCTGTATTAAACTGGGAGAGTGCTCAATGGGTGCTGATGAAGCCTGCATCGGGTGAGATAGATGTGTATTCTTGTATAGATAAGTAGTGATTTGGACTGTAAGCTAAAATGTTAATTGATATCAATCTTTCTCTAACTTAAGTTTTTGTATAATTCCGACATTATTTTATGTTTTAGAGTAAAAAGCATTTTAAAGGAATATTTTGGCCGAGTACGCAAGATATGAAGATATAGATCAAGATGAACTGCAGCGAGATATTGAAGATGTCAAGGCTCAAATCGGGGCGCCTTCAAAAGAAGATTTCCATCATCTGTTAAAACTTGAAAGATGGGGAAGACTTGCAACAGTGTCTGGATTTATCCTTATGCTTATTCTAAGTCTGTTGGAATTGACAGAACTTGCTTTGGGGTCTTGGGCTTTTTGGGGTGTTGTCTTTGTATCTGCCGCACTTATAGGTGTTGGGAATGTTTCTAGATGGGCCAATGTCGCGCATCCTGTGCTACATGGTGCTTATGATAAGGTAGAGGGTGTGCCTTTTAGATATACACGTGCCGGTTTTGCCAAAGGCTTAAGACGTTATGTTGACTGGTTGGATTGGATCAAACCTGACGCCTGGGCGTATGAGCATAACATCATGCACCATTATCATCTAGGTGAAGATGAAGATCCTGATAATATAGAAGTAAATGTTGACTTAGTAAGGACTTCAACGCTTCCTGTTGGTATTAAATATCTATTTGTAGCTCTTTTAGCGGCTACATGGAAACTGACCTATTATGCACCTAACACACTGCGTATCTTAGAAAACAAAGAACGTAGAAAGAAAAACCAGATTGAAGTTAATAACCTTGAATACACGCCTTTTACTAAAAATGGTCGTGAGTTATGGAAAAACTACGTTACACCTTATTTTCTTGTCAAGTTTGTACTTATCCCTTTGTTGTTTTTACCTTTGGGCTCTGCTGCGATGGTAAATGCCCTTGTAATTATGTTGATGGCGGAAGTGATTGCCAATCTTCACTCGTTTTTGGTCATTGTACCCAACCACTCAGCCGAAGATATATACAGGTTTGAAGAGCCCCATAAGTCACAAGGAGAGTTTTACCTTAGACAGATCATGGGTTCAGTGAATTACAATACGGGCTCTGACTTTATTGATTTTAGCCATGGCTGGTTGAATTATCAGATAGAGCATCACCTTTTTCCCAACCTGCCTTTAAGTCAATATCAGCTTATGCAGCCTATTGTAAAAGAGATCTGTAAGAAACATAAGCTTGAATACAGACAAGAGAGTGTTTTTAAACGCTTATGGATGACAGTTGATCTAATGATAGGTAAAACAAAACTTTTAAGAGTGAAGGGTATATAGACCTTTACTTTTTTTAACCTTCTTTTCACTACACACCTTATATAAACCTTTTGACTTCTAGCTTGTGTTTAAACTGCAAGTATCACCTCTTTACACTATAATTGCACATATATTAGCGTACAATCTAAACAAGGAAGCACAGTGGCACTTAACAAACCAAAATACACCCTTATAAAAAATACAAAATATGCCTTAGACGGGTTCATTGACATAACTAAGAATGAGTCCTCTTTTAAGCTTCAGCTTTTACTTTTTGTAGTGATGAATATCGTAGCATGGAATCTTTCATTAGCCTTTCATATGAAAGCTATATTATCACTTACTCTTTTTATTCCCATTATGGCAGAAGTGGCAAACTCTGCTATTGAACGTGTCGTTGATTTGGTCACATTACAATACCATGAACTTGCAAAACGAGCAAAAGATGCCGGAGCGACACTTGTCTTTTTGAGTCTGATACTCACAGGTGCTATCTGGATAGTGATTTTATATATTGGATTCGTTCAATAAAAAAGGTTTTTATATGAAAATACTTTTGATGGAAGACGACCTTGTCTTACATGAGATCCTTCTGGAGCATCTCATAGATAGCGGACATGAGGTTACTGGATGTGAAGATGGAGAAGACGCAGAGACGCTGATCTTTAAAGAACATTTTGATCTTCTTCTGTTGGATGTCAATGTGCCTATTATTGACGGTTTTTCATTGGTGGAGAGTATACGTGACAATGGGATAAAGACTCCCGCTGTCTTTGTGACCTCTCTAAACACTACCAAAGATCTCAAACGCGGTTACGCCGTGGGTGGGGATGAGTATATTAAAAAACCTTTTGATATGGAAGAACTTGATGCCCGTCTTATGCAGATACAGAAAGTCTTTAAGTTAAATGATGATGTTATCGTCCTACCTGATGGAAAAAGTTTTGATCCTGTTTCGCATCTGATAAATGGCATTAAACTGCGAAAAAAAGAGTCCGAAATACTGCATTACCTTCTTCGTAATATCAATAGGGCTGTAAGTGCGCAAGAACTTATGGATAACCTGTGGGCTTATGATGATATGCCTTCAAATGCAACCCTTCGAACCTATATAAAAAACCTTAGACAGGTCATTGGAAAAGAGATGATAATCACCATTCACGGGGAAGGGTTTAAGATAGACCAGCCTGTGTAGTTTTTATCTCTCTCAGAGTTTTAAAAAGAGGTTATATTACGTATTTCTTCTTTGAGTTCGTAGCTGTAGCTACGGAGGATAAGAAAAATGTTTAAGATTGCTTCTTTTTAATACTCCCTATGGGTGAATTATAGATAAAAGTGAGACTTCGTTAGAACCTCTGCACTGTAGCTACAGCTACACTTTGAGATCCTGCCTTGTTCACATTTATCTATAAGTTTGCTGAGAGGGATAAAAACTACACAGGATGGCTACATGAAGCTTAGTGATTATGAACGCCGCTCTTTAATAAACTTTATTGTGTTATATGTTGGCTCTTCTGTACTCCTTCTTTCTGTCATTGCTTATCTTATATATGAGAATGAAGAACGTAATTCTTTAGAGATGATGCAGATGAAGATGGAACACTTTGCTGATATGCAAGGTGAAGAGATCATCAAGTCAGATATGAAAAACTCAAAAGAGTATATGCTTCCACAAAAGAGTGAGTATGAAGTAGCTCTGTATGATAAGTCTCAAAAGTTATTGGAAGGTTATGAACTTAATGGGATTGATTTTAAAAAGAAGATCTATAAGAAAGATGGAAACTGGTATCATCTCTCAAAAGCGGCCAATGGTCATTTAGGTGTTGAGCATATTGTTGTAAAAAAGAGTGGCTTTGATGCCAGTGTTCAAGACCTTAGAAAAAAAGTCATCTTTTACTGGGCGCTTGCAGTTATCTTTATATCTGTGATGGCGTATTGGTTAGGGCGGATATTTTTAAGACCCGTTAGAGAAAAGATAGATACGATTGATGCCTTTATCAAAGACTCGACGCATGAGTTAAGCACACCTGTAACGGCTTTAATGCTCTCAGTTGATTCTTTGTCTAAGCAAACACCTTCTAAGGCCTTAACGCGTATTAAACTCTCTTCTAGGCAGATTGCTGATATCTACCATGACCTTACCTTTTTACTTCAGTTAGATAAGTCTGCTAAGGTGGATGAATTTATAGATATGAAAGCCTTGCTTGAAGAGCGAATAAACTACTTCACGCCCTTGGCCGAGCAAAAACGGCTGAACTTTGTTATGGACTTACAAGACCTTGAGTTTAGCATGGAAAGAACAGCCTGTGTACGTCTGCTTGACAACATCATCTCAAATGCCATTAAGTACAACACCAAAGATAAAAATGTTTATATCTCTATTGAAGGTAAAAATATACTAATCCGTGATGAAGGCAAGGGTATGGATGAAGAAGAACAAAGGCACGTCTTTGAACGGTATATGCGTGTAGAAAAAAACCGTGGCGGTTTTGGAATTGGACTTGATATCGTCAAGCAGGTGACGGGGCGTTATAATATAGAAATTGAAATAAAATCTAAGCCTAATGAGGGTACACTTTTTACATTGAAGTTTCCTTAGGGAGACAGCTGTTTTATGACTTCTGGCATATAACCTTATTAAGAGGTCTTATTCAAGAAGTTTGTATACTTTTTAAGGATGCAATATGTCACATGTATTAATCATTGGAGCCGGTGGAGTAGGCCGTGTTGTCACACATAAGTGTGTAATGAACAAAGAGACCTTTACTAAGATCACATTAGCAAGCAGAAGGCTTGTCTCGTGCAAGACGATAGCTGATGAACTTCCATCAGGCGCGATTGAAATAGAACAAGTTGATGCGGACAACACGGATGAGTTGGCTGCACTTATATCACGTATAGGCGCGCAGCTTGTTATAAATGTAGCCCTTCCTTATCAAGACCTTACTATTATGGATGCCTGTTTAAAAACTAATGTCCCTTATCTTGATACCGCAAACTATGAACATCCTGATGAGGCTAAGTTTGAGTATAAAGAGCAGTGGGCCAAGCATGAGGACTTTAAAGAAAAAGGTCAGATGGCACTTCTTGGTTCGGGCTTTGACCCTGGTGTTACCAATGTCTTTTGTGCGTATGCTCAAAAGCACTATTTTGATGAGATCCATACCATTGATATCTTAGATTGTAATGCGGGTGATCATGGCTACGCTTTTGCAACAAACTTTAATCCGGAGATAAACCTCAGAGAAGTTTCCGCTAATGGACGTTACTGGGAAGAGGGTGAATGGATAGAGACCAAGCCAATGGAGATCAAGATGGTCTGGGATTATCCTGAGGTAGGTCCTAAGGATTCGTATCTTTTGTATCATGAAGAGATGGAATCTTTAGTCAAACACATCAAAGGTCTGAAGCGTATACGTTTCTTTATGACCTTTGGCGAGTCCTACCTGACACATATGAAGTGTCTTGAAAATGTTGGTATGTTGGGTATTAAAGAGGTTGAACACAAGGGACAAAAAATCGTACCGATGGAGTTTCTTAGAACGCTTTTACCAGACCCTGCTTCTTTGGGTCCAAGAACCAAGGGGCTGACAAACATCGGTATTGTCGCTGAGGGTATTAAAGACGGTAAAAAGAGAAAGGTCTATATCTATCAGGTAAGTGATCATGAAAAGTGTTACGCAGAGGTAAAATCTCAGGGCGTATCTTATACAACAGGTGTGCCGGCTATGATCGGTGCAAAGTTGATGATAGAAAAGAAGTGGTCAGGTGAGGGTGTGTTTAATATGGAAGAGTTTGATCCTGATATCTTTATGGATGAGTTAAACAAACAGGGCCTTCCTTGGCAGATAAAAGAGTTAGACTAATTGAGTTCTTGTCCCTTATGTTATGGAAATGAGAGTTCACTTTTTAACAAAGACGAGACAGGTGAGTACAGACTTTGTAAAAGATGTTCACTAGTCTATGTCTTAGATGAAGAACATTTGAATGAGGCTGATGAAAAAGCGCGTTATGACTTACATACCAATACACCTGAAGATGAAGGGTACAGAAAATACCTTTCTAAGGTCTCTACTCCTGTGCTTGAGCGTGTAAAAAAGGGGGGTAAAGGTTTGGACTTTGGTTCAGGCCCCGGTCCTACACTTTCGCTTTTATTTGAAGAGGCAGGTTGTGATATGAATATTTATGATCATTTCTATGCCAAAGATGAAAAGGTCTTAGAACTAAAGTATGATTTTATCACTTCGACTGAGGTAGTGGAGCATCTGTATAAGCCTAGAGAAGTACTTGATAGACTTTGGAATATGTTAGAGCCAGAAGGCCTGCTTTGTCTCTTGAC
>Ga0316204_10007955_pt1 | contig 15101 bp, 15 predicted proteins | sample 6monrhotite_MG_2_FD_205661 | JGI IMG/M metagenome (GOLD analysis project Ga0316204, IMG submission 205661) | Microbial mat bacterial communities from mineral coupon in-situ incubated in ocean water Damariscotta River, Maine, United States -... | ecosystem: Environmental > Aquatic > Marine >...
GAGCACTCGAGGCCACACACGAAGCCCTCGTCCAACAGTTCGGAATGAACGAGACCATGGAGACGCTCATGTGGCAGCTCCAGGAGCTACGGGTCTCTCAGTTCGCCGAGACGGTCGGGGCCGTCGGCGGTGTCAGCGTGAAACGCATGCGCGCCGCGCTCGATGACGTGTCTCAGGCGACGTCGGCGTAGCCCAGCCAGCGGCCCTGCTGGTAGTCATAGAGCTTGCACACCCGCGTCGACCGCAGGTAATCCCGGACCCGGATCGGCTTTTGCACCACGTCATCGGGATAGGCCGCGGCGATGGCTCGGGCGGCTTCGGGGAGCCGGTAGCAGGGAATCCTCATGTCCACGTGATGCGGGAGGTGCACCATGATCCAGTGGAAGAACAGGTCCCAGCCCGGCGGACCCCACAGAACGGTCGTGCCCTCGACCTGGCCGCGGAAGCGGTTCCACTCCTTGCGGGGCCACCAGCGGAGTTCAGGTGCGATGTGATGCACATAGACGACCCAACCGATCACCTGGCAGAACAACAGGAACGGCACCACGACGATCTTGACCCAGATCCACAGACCCGCCACGCCGGCGAACCCGACGCTCAGCGCCAGGGCGATACCGGCAAACGCGACGACGAGGGCCTCGTCTCGGCGCATGGCCTTGCGCCAGCGGGCCGGCTTCGGGAAGCGGACCATCTTCTGCCACCAGACACGATGGAGGTAGTAGGCACCGGCACCGAACGCGCTCCACTCGAGCCGATGGACCAGACGACCGACGCGGCCGAGGGCGCGGTATTCGTCCACCGTCAGCGGTTGCCACACGAAGTCGATCTCCTGGCGCAGCGTGTGGCCGTGATGAACCCGATTGTGGCCGTAGATCCACATCTCGGTGGCGTGCAGCGACGGCAACAAGGTGAGGCGGGCGACGAAGGCGTTGAGCTTCGGCGAATCGAACAGTGCGTCGTGGGCGGCGTCATGGCCGAGCACGAACAGGCCCGACACCATCAGCCCCGCGAACAGCCACAGCGGCACGAGCAGCAATGGATTGTTGGTGACGACGAGACCCCAGATGGCGAGTGCGTACAGAACCAGGTCGCGGGCGACGAGACCCAGACCTCGGATCCGAGATCGCTCATAGCAATGCTCGGGGATGATCTCCAGGACCGGCTTCAGTCCGGTCGGCTTTTCGGGGGCGACAGTGGAACTCATAGAGATACCCGTAAATGTAGCCTGCCGACCGGCAGGTAGGGAACGTCAGGGAGCGAACTCTTGCACAGATTCGTACCGGTCGGCCGCCACCGTGACCGATTCGACCACGCTGAGCGCGAGCGCCACCGATTCGTACATCGTCTTTCTGGTCCGCCACGCCCCGCTATTGTCACCGAGGCGATCGCCGAGGGCCACCACCAAGCTCATCAACTGCGCCGGGCGATCGATGCGGACGTATCCGGTGTGCGTCTCGACCAGTCGCCACCGCGAGTCGACCGCACTGCGCAGGGGCCAGGTCATCGGCCCGGTGACCCGCTCGACGGCCGCTCGCAACTCGACCAGATCGTCCTCGCCGCTCAGGATCACGAAACGAGCCGTCTCCTGACCGGCCGTCGCCATCGCCATCGGACGAATGTCCACGGCACCACCGACGAATGCCGCCGGGAGATCCCCGACCAGTGTCACGTAGGCCCGGCGAACGGGATCCATGCTCACCAGACGCCGCGGTGCACGATCTCCGCCAGCGGTCGGCGCTTGCGACCCGCTGACCGGGAGGGTCGGTCCGGCGCGGGCCGACCGATGGCAATCGCTCCAATGGCGCGCCGGTCGACCGGCACCGAGAACTCCGCCCGTACGTTCTCTTCGTGTTCGAAGAGTCCGAACAGCAGCGCGCCCAACCCTTCGTTCTCCGCGGCCAGCAACAAGGTCATGGCCGCCGCTCCCCCGTCGATGAACCAGTACGGCACGGACCAAGCGTCCGCTGATGCGCCGAGGCCCGTCTGCTGCTTGTCCGGTTCGGCGTAGCGCTGCACGTACGCATCCGGTGTCACCCACGCGATGATCAGCACGGGAGCGTTCAACAGCTCCGGCCAGGGGAAGCTCGATCGTCGGTCCGCCGGCAAGGTCGTGTCCCAGTATCGGCCCGTCTGATCGGGCCCCTCGAGCACGAGGAACTCGATGCTCGCCGTGTTTCCCGCCGACGGCCCTCGGCGCGCGGCATCGAGGATCCGATCGACGACAGCAGCGTCGACGGATTCGTTCGCGAAGGCGCGGGTCATCCGCCGTTTGCGGACCAGGTCGTCGAACTCCATGATCACCCCGACCGGGGGGATCGATCAGAGCAGCTTCTCGAGATCCTCCGCCATCGCCCAGCCGAACGCGATCAGCGCGTCACCGTTGGCGATGTCGAGCCCGTCGAGCTGGGCGATGACCTCGGGGTCGGTCTTCTCCGGCTTCGAGCTCTGGTGGTCGAGCACGGGGGCCTGTGATCCGTCACCACGGGCGGTGAAGACGCGGTCTTCGTACACCGAGGCACCGATGCCGTAGCGCTTGGCGAGCCGACGACCCCAGGCGCGTTCCTCGCCGGTGGCCTTGTGGCCGGGCCGGGGAACGATGTCGCTCAACGACTTGAAGGCCTCGAAGGCACCGGCGTCATTGATCTGGGTGCCGATCAGGACGTCCTCGTCAGGGAAGGCGAGTACCGAGCGACGGAGCTGGTCGGTCATGATGGCGCGCAGCACGGTGTCGCGCTTGGTGTTGTGGCAGACGTGGCCGGCTCCGACGATCACACTCGGCGTGCCACCGATGCGTTCGAGGGTGCAGAAGGAGAATCCACGGACCTTGCCGCCTTCACTCGCCACGGTGCAGAGCACCCATGCCTCGGCCTGCTTCGACAGCATTCCGACTTCGAAGGCATTGGACGAGTCGGCACAGAGGTCCGCCATCTCGGCGAACTCAGCATCACTCAGCGCAGTGCAATCCTTGGTTTCGACTTCGATCGCCATGCCTTGCACTGTCCCCTGCTCTGCGAATGTGACCGCACTAGTTTTCAGGGAAAGTCCGCGAATCGCAACCTCGGATGCCTAGACGAGGACGGAGTCGGGTCCGAGAAGCACCCGGAGCTCGGCAATTACGCCGTTCGCGTTGTCAACGGCATAGTCGTCAGGCAGACGCAAGATCTGCCGCTCGCTGAGATGCAGCTCGACCGGCGACTCTCCCGGGTGCGCGGCGAGAATCGACTTGAGATCGGCAATTCGACCGGGAAGCTGGTGCTCGATCGGGATCTTCACCCGCACCGGCGAGTTGTCGGAGAGGTCCTCGACGATCTCGATGTCCTGGGCAAAGAGCTTCGGCATGTCGTCGTTCTCGGTTCGTCCGCGCACGAGCACCACCGCATCATCGACGAGCTTCGGGCCGTGCTCCTGCATCGTGCGCGGGAACACCATGACCTCGACCGTCCCCTCGAGGTCCTCGAGGTCGAACACGGCCATAAGATCACCCTTACGGGTCCACTTTCGCTGCAGATTGGTGATCACTCCACCGACCTTGACGATCGCCCCATCGGGCGTCTCGGTGAGGGCGGCGACCGTGCAATCGACCTTCCTGGCGATCTGGCTCTCGAAACCCAGGAGCGGGTGATCGGAGATGTAGAGCCCGAGCATCTCCTTTTCGTTGGCGAGCTTCGGCATCTTGTCGAACTCGACGTCAGGCACCGAGGGTCGCTCGTCGAAACTCGGCCCTTCATCGAGGCCCCCGAACAAGGACATGACGCCCATGTCGTGCTCGCGACGACGCTGAACGGTGAGGTCGATGATCTGTTCGTAGACCTGCAGGAGCCCCTTGCGCGGGTGCCCGAGCGAATCGAAGGCACCACCCTTGATCAGGGATTCGATGGTGCGCTTGTTGAGAGCATCGAGCTCGACCCGTTCGACGAAGTCGACGAAGGATTCGAACGGGCCGCCTTGGGCGCGAGCCTGGAGCACCTTTTCGACGAAACCCTCGCCCACGTTTCGAATGGCCGAGAGCCCGAAGACGATGTTGCCCGGCGCGTTGGCGGTGTCGCCGGGCGACCAATCAAGGTTCGGCACCGGCGTGAAGTCGGACTCGGACCGGTTGATGTCGGGCACCTCGACCTCGATGCGCATCAGGCGGCACTCGTTGAGGTACACGGCTGCGGACTCGAGCTTGGTCTTGACACTCGTCAGGAGGGCCGACAGGTACTCCACCGGATAGTTCGCCTTGAGATAGGCGATCTGATAAGCGACATAGCCATAGCCGTATGAGTGCGACTTGTTGAAGGCGTAGTCGGCGAACTGGGCGATGATGTCGAACATTTCGACGGCGAGCGAGTGCTCATAGCCGTTGTCGACGACACCGGTGGTGAACTTCTCGCGCTCCTTCTCCATCGCCTCGCGGATCTTCTTGCCCATCGCCTTGCGGAGGGAGTCCGCTTCGGCGAGGGAGTAGCCCGCGAACTTCTGCGCCATTCGCATGACGCTCTCCTGATAGATCATCAGGCCGTAGGTGTCGCCCAGCAGTTCCTCGGCATCGGGATGGATGAACTCGACCGGCTTGCGACCGTTCTTGCGGTCGGCGTAGTCGTTGTGCATGTTGGCCGCCATCGGCCCAGGCCGATAGAGCGCAACGAGGGCCGCGACATCGTCGAACGAGGTGGGGGCGAGCGACCGGATGAGGGCACGCATCGGGCTGGACTCCAGCTGGAACACGCCGATGGTCTCGCCCCGTCCGAGCAATCCGAATGTCGGCGCGTCGTCGAGTTCGACGGCGTCGATGTCGATCTCCTTGCCCTGGGTCTGCTCGATCAGGCTGAGGCAGTCCGAGATGACGTCGAGGTTTCGCAGGCCGAGGAAGTCCATCTTGAGCAGGCCGAGGTCCTCGACCCCGTGCATCTCGTATTGGGTGACGACCGGCGACTCCTCGATCGGCTTGCCGGCCTCGGGCTTGCGCTGGATCGGCAGATATTCGGTGAGTGGCTCATTGGTGATCACCACCGCGGCGGCGTGGATGCCGTCCTGGCGGCGCAGTCCTTCGAGCCCCTTCGCCACCTCGACGACCTTGGCGATGTCGGCATCCGACGAGACCATGTCGCGCAGTTCGCCGGCCGACTTGTAGCCGTCGATGTACTTCGGATGCTCCTCGAAGCAGTACTTCAGGGGGGTGTCGCGTCCCATGATGAGCGGCGGCATGGCCTTGGCCACCTTGTCGCCGACGGCATAGGGGTAGCCGAGCACGCGAGCCGCGTCTCGCACCGCAGCTCGGGCCTTGATCTGGGAGAACGTCACGATCTGGGCGACATTGTCGCGGCCGTACATCTCCGCCGCGTAGCGGATCATCTCGTCTCGGTAGCGGGTGTCGAAGTCCATGTCGATGTCGGGCATGGAGACACGAGACGGGTTCAGGAAACGCTCGAAGAGGAGGTCGTACTTGATCGGATCGAGGTCGGTGATCCAGAGCGTGTACGCGACCGCGCAGCCGGCGGCCGAGCCTCGACCAGGGCCGACGCGGATGTCCTTGTCGCGGGCGTGCTTGATGAGGTCCCACGTGATGAGGAAGTACGCCGAGAACCCCATGTTGTCGATGACGCCGAGTTCGTAGTCGATGCGGTCGACCACTTCCTTGGTGAGGTTGTCGCCCCATCGCTTGTAGGCGCCCTCGTAGGTGAGGTGACGGAGGTACTCGGTGTCGGTGGCGAAGCCCTCTGGCAGCGGGAACTCAGGAAGCTGCGGGTTGCCGAACTCGATCTCGACATTGCACCGCTCGGCGATCCAGAGGGTGTTGTCACACGCGGCGGGCACCTCGGCGAAGAGTCGCCGCATCTCCCCCGCCGTCTTCAGGTAGTGCTGATCGCCGTGGAACTTGAACCGATCGGTGTCGGCCAGCAGGGCTCCGGTCTGCACACACAGCAGCGCATCATGGGCCTCGGAGTCGCGCTGGTGGGTGTAGTGCGAGTCGTTGGTGGCGAGGACCGGCGCCTGGATCTTCCTGGCGATCTCCAACAGCTGTGGGTTGGTCGTCCGCTGTTCGGGGATGCCGTGGTCTTGGAGCTCGAGGAAGAAGTTGTCTCGCCCGAAGATGTCCTGGAACCGAGCGGCCTGCTCGAGGGCGACATCGGTCTTTCCCTGCATGAGGGACTGAAGGACGTGACCGCCAAGGCAGCCCGAGGTGGCGATGATGCCCTCGGAGTACTGCTCCATGAGCTCGAAGTCCGCTCGAGGCTTGTAATGGAAGCCGGAGAGGTACGCCTGGCTACTCAGCTGGATCAGGTTCTTGTAGCCGACATTGTTCTCGGCCATGAGAATGGCGTGGTAGTAGAGCTTCTTGCCTCCACCGGTGTCGCCGCCGGAGTCATCGGCCTTGCCGCGACGACTCGGTCGTTCGTGGCGGGACTCGTGGGCGAGGTAGATCTCGGTTCCGATGATCGGGTTGATGCCCGCGTCATTGCATCCCCGGTAGAAGTCGAGGACGCCGTACATGTTGCCGTGGTCGGTGATGGCCATGGCGGGCTGGCCATCGGCGGCGGCGGCGGCGATTGCGTCGTCGAGACGCGAGGCACCGTCGAGCATCGAGTACTCGGTGTGCACATGGAGATGGGCGAATGAATCCGCCACGGACGCTCCTCGAGACAGGTTCGCACCACCCGCTGTGGACGGTGCTGTGGACGCCATGTGGACAAATCACAAGCGTGTGATTCGAACCTATCCCGGCGAGAAGCGCTCGACAAGTGCGGTTGGCGATCGGCGGCGCAACGAGCCGCGAGCAACGCCGAGACGCGGCAATCTCGCTTTCGGGTGAGCTACAGATATGTGCCGGGGCGGTCGTCGGGGGCATCCGACGGCCGTTGTGGCGGACCGCCGGGGCCGCCCTGACCGAGTTGGCCGCGCATGGACTGGAGTTGTTGCTGGGCGGCCATCTGTTGGGCGAACAGCATTGCCTGCATCCCTTGCACGAGGCCCTCGAGCCAGCCGACGAGTTGGGCCTTGGCGATCTGGAGTTCGGCCGCCGTCGGCGTGTCGTCGCCGTTGAACGGGAGGGCGAGTCGGCTGAGTTCGTCGGCGAGGTCTTCGGAGAGCGCCCCGCTCAGCTCCGAGACAGAGGTGTCGTAGATGTCGCGGAGGCGGTCTCGGCTGGGAACGTCGAGTTCGGTGGCGCGGAGTTCCTCGAGGAGTTGCTTGAGCATGGTGCCGATGCGCATGACTTTGGCGGGGTGGTCGATCGTCTCGTCGATCTCTTCCTCAGCAGAGTCGACAACCTCGACATCGGGGCCGTGGACGGCCTCGGGCGTCGCGGGGTCGGCGGAGGCATCGGATTCAGCGTCATTCGAGACGTTGGATTGTGGGGTGTTGGCGTCGGCCACGGGGAGCTCCTGGGGCGGGTCAGTCACGTGTGGAACGAGAGCAAGGGTACGAACATTTCGCCCCGGGTCAGCCCCCCATGACGTCCGATCAATTCGAAAGAGTTGGATTCGGCGGGGTCGACGAACCAGCGATCGTCACGGGCGACGACGGCGATGTCGCCGAGCCGACTTCGGGCGGCGTCGGTGACGGTGGGCCCGAACCAGCCATCGGCGATGACCCGGTCGACGGGCACGACCCAACCATTGCTGCCGACGGCGTCGGTGACGGCCTCGGTGAGCTCCCGGGCGCGTCCGGGCGCCGCGTGGAGCCAGCGGAACCGTGCCTCACCGGATTGGCGGCGGATCATCGGGAACAGCGAGGAGTCGAGTTCGGTTCGACCCGCGGTGCAATCGACGATCCCGTGATCGGCAGTGACGACGAGGGCGGCGCCGCGTGGAAGGTCGGTCATCAGGTTCGAGACGAGTCGATCGCATGCAGCGAGTTCCGCGGCGTAGTACTCGCCGAAGCCGTGGACGTGCGCTGTCTTGTCGATGCCGTCGTAGTAGGCGTAGACGAACGGCTCGCCGTTGCTCAGGGCCCGTCGGACTTCGACGGAGAGGGTGGCCATGGTGTGCCAGTTGTGCTGGCGCGTGCCGCGCAGGTGGGCGCGGGTGAACCCTGTCTTGCGAAATGGCGCGTTCTGCACGACGACGGGGCGTTGTCCGCAGAAGGGTTCGACCGCTTGGAAGTCCTCCGGCACGATGTGCTGACGGGCGTCGCCGCGCGGGGTTCGCCAACTGAGCGTGTTCATGACGTCGCCGTCAACATCTATTCGGTAGCCGACGACCCCGTGTTCGCCGGGCGCTGTTCCGGTGGCGATGGATGTGAGTGCCGCCGCCGTTGTGGACGGCGCAACCGTGGTGATGGCACCGCCGGCCAGCGAGGCGAGGGTGGGGGCGACGGACCGGCGATCCTGGAGCTGATCCCAGCCGAGTCCGTCGAGGACCAGGACGACCACGGCGTGGGCATCGGTCACCTCCGGGGGCAGCGGGCACTCGGCGCGGGCGTCGTCGTCCGCGCCGAGGATCGCGGGAATGATCTGGCTGACGCAACCATTCGACCAGTCAGGCAGCACGGGCTGCTGGGGATCCATCTCTGGACTCTACCGATCCTCACGAACGTCGGTTGCGGCACATGATCCATCGGAGGCCCTAGAGTCACGCCAATGCGAGTGTCGACCCGAGGTGACTATGCGGCGCGGGCGCTGCTCTCCCTGACGCTGCACACCGAGGCCGCTCCCACCTCGGTTCGTGAGATCGCGGAGCGCACCGCGTTGCCCCAGCCGTACCTCGAGCAGATCCTCTTGGCGCTGAAGGGGGCCGGAATCGTTCGCTCGAAGCGCGGCGTGGGGGGCGGCTATGTGCTCGCCCGTGAGCCGAAGGACATCCTCCTCTCGGAGATCGTGCGGGCCGTCGACGGCCCCATCACCGCCGGCGACTTCGGTGAGCCACACACCGACGGGGCCTGCGACCACGAAGGTCAGTGTGTCCTGTTGGCCATCTGGGGCGCGGCCGGGAGCCACATGCGCGACTTTCTCAACTCATTCTCGCTCGCTGACATCGCCGGCATGACGAGGGGCGAGTCGCCCTGGCCCGCAACCGTCGACGACTGAGCATCAGCCACACTGCGCCAGGCAGGCCTCGAGGTCGGCTGGTCGAGGCGAGGTGGACACGACCTCCTCCTCGGTGACCGGGTGCCGAAAACGGAGCTCCTCCGCATGCAGGAACGGCCGACCCGGATCGAGTCCGGGTCGCCCACCGTCGTACTCGCGGTCGCCGACGACGGGATGCCCAATGGCTCGCAGATGCACACGGATCTGGTGTGTTCGCCCGGTCTCGAGTTCACACCGCACGAGGGTCACCGGTTTGGGGAGTTCGAAGCGTTCACGGACGTGATAGTGCGTGACCGCCCGGCGGCCCGACTCGGTCACAGTGTTGCGCGTGGGGTTGCGGATCGATCGACCGATCGGGGCGTCGATGGTGCCGGCGTCGCTCTCGATGAGGCCCCACGCGAGTGCCTCGTAGATACGAGTGGGTTCATGGTGCGACATCTGCTCGACGAGGTCGAGGTAGGCATCCTCGGTCCGTGCGACGACGAGCAGTCCTGAGGTGCCACGGTCGAGCCGGTGCACGATGCCTGGCCGGTGGATCTCACCGACCTCGGCCAGTTCGGGATAGCGGGCCACCAGGCCGTTGACGAGTGTGCCGTCTCGATTTCCGGCCCCGGGGTGTACGACCAGTCCGGCTGGCTTGTCGACCACGATGACCGCGTCATCCTCGTGGATGATGTCGAATTCGATCGACGGGTCGGGTCGCGGCGTCGGGTCCTCCTCGACCGGCATCTCGATGTCGATGCGTTGGCCCTCTGCCACTCGGCTGCTCGGCGTCGTGGCCGGCTTGCCGTCCATGAGGACGTCACCGTCCTTGACGAGTCGTGTTGCCATCGACCGGCTCATCTCGCCGAGCGCGGCAACGAAGCGATCCAGCCGTTCGCCGTCGAACCCGGCGGGGACGACGTCGGTGCGCGTGGTCATGTCGTGCGGTGGAACGGCCTACAGACGGCCGAGGCCACCAACCTTGTACTCGACTCGCTCAGCGGCCCACGGGATGGCGCGAAGCCGTTCCTGCGGGATCGGGAGTCCGGAGGTGACGCAAACCCCGTAGACGCCCTTGGCAATCCGTTCGAGGGCGGCATCGATCTCCATGACAGCCGTGCGGGCCTGGGCCGAGAGGGCCAGATCGCGCTCTCGTTCGACGGCGAGCGTGTCGCCTTCGCCGGACTCCTCGTCGAACTGCACGTCGCCGGGCTCGCGGCCCTCGAGCAGTGCATCGGCTTCGGCCCGGTATTCCTCGGCCGAATGCAGGTACTTGGCTCGTTCTTCGATCAGTCGCGATTTCATCTCATTGATGAACTTCTTCCCGAACGGAGACTTGGCCGCCTTCTTCGCGGCTTTCTTGGCCGCCTTCTTCGCCGTGGCCTTCTTCGCTGATGTCTTCTTCACCGCGGCCTTCTTCACCGCGGCTTTCTTGGCCGGCGTTTTCTTGGCCGCCTTCTTCGCAGTGACCTTCTTCGCTGATGTCTTCTTCGCCGCCTTCTTCGCGGACGATTTCTTGGCCGTCGCCATCGACTTGGTCCTCTCGATCCCTGAATCCGGGGCATCCGGCGGGGTCAGATCGGGGAGTTTACGACCCCCATCGCGGAAAGTGGCGCATCATGGATCACCGAGCGCGGTTGCACGAACCGGAGTTCCGTGCCGAACTCAGCGCCTCCGCCCGAACCAGCCTCGTCCCGCAGGGTCGTCGTCTTGGTCAAAGAACGCGGCGAGCGCATCGTCGCCGAGGTCGACATCGTCGAACGCAACTGCATCGCGCAGCTGGTCGAGGAAGGGATCGCCGGATTCCTCGATGGGCTCGCTGAAGAGCGTCTCCTCGATGACCGGCATCGGCGCCGTGGGTTCCTCGACCATCAACTCACCATCGTCGGCTTCGGTGCCCATGGCGGGGTCGAAGTCCGCGGCGGTGACCAGCAGTGGTGGTGCAGGAGCGTCGATCTGCGCCGCGACAGCGGTTTCGTCGGCCGAGTCAGGATCGGGGGCCGTCAGGTCAATGAGACTCGCGGCGGGCGCTTCATCGATCGGAGCACTGTTCGTGGGACCACTCTCGACGGAAGCGCTGTCGGAGAAGGCGGGTTCGTCCCATGCGGCCACCGGGGCAGTCCACTGTGTCGCGTCGTCGTGCTCGGTCATGGGCTCGAGGTCTGGTTCATGGACTGCCGGGTCCGCGACAGGCGTGACGTCGATGAATTCGACGGCACCATCGACCGCGATCACCGGCGGCATCTCGATCACTGGCTCAGCGGCGAACTCCTCCACGGGTTCGAGTGTCGGCTCGATCTCGGGCTCGACAGCAGCTTCGAGAGCGTCAGCTGCAACGGTCTCTTCAGCGACGACGAGCTCGTGATCGGCCGCGGCTGCGACCGGGATCTCTGCTTCGGGCTCGGGTTGGGCCAGATCGACGCCCTCATCGACAAGGCCCTCAGCGGCCAGGCCCTCAGCGGCCAGGCCCTGGGCGTCTGCCGGGGCGAGCTCCTCGAGGAGATCGATGTTGGCGACGGCGGGCGGTACGGCCCCGCTGGTCTCAGGTGCGGGATCCACCCGGAATGCTTCGGGCCGCTCGACCAGATCGCTCAGCGCCGACACGGACGCGGCGAGAACGGAGCGTTGCTCGCTCAGGTGGCGTTCCAGCATGTCGACGTCGTCGACCAAGAAGGCCCGGTACTGCTCGAGCTCGTGAACCTCGTTGGCGAGACGCTCGTGTTCCGACGACGCGGCCGCCGCGGCCTCGGTTTCGGCGTCGGCCAGCAGCTTCCGGCGGTCGGTCTCAGCTTCGGCCATGACCCGCGAGGCGTGATCGTCGGCCTCCTTGGTCACTTCGACAGCAGCCGACGTGGCCTCACGCAACGCGATCTGGGCCTGACCCTCGGCCGAAGCGATCAGCTGCGCGGCCTCGGCCTTTGCCTCTGCGATCGCCGCATCCGCAGTGCGCTGTGCGAGCACGAGGGTGCGGGTGAGGGTCTCTTCGGTCTCGCTCGACGCGAACGAGGTGCCACCTCCGGAGGCGGCACGCGCCTCGGCGGCCTCAGCGCGCTGCTGGAGTTCGGACAGGCGTCCGTGAACCAGCGCGGCGGCCTTCGCCACACGGTCGACGTAGGCGTCGACCTCCTCTGAGTCGTAGCCCTTCCAGACCACGTGGAACTCGATGTCCTGGAACAGCGGGGGCAGTTCATCCATGGCACAAACCTAGTTTCGCGGCAGCCACAGGCCGTGGACCCTCCGCCACGGCCATGTCAGGCGATCGGACCGGTCAGCCACAGATGTTGCGCTGCAGAATGCTGATGCCGAAGATCACGATGATCGGTGTGAGATCAAGGGCCATCGTCCCCAACCGGACCGGGGGGATGGCGCGGCGAAGCGGACCGAGGATCGGGTCGGTGATCATGTACAAGAACCCGGCGATGGTGGCCGCCACGCCGTTCGGATCGAGCGGGAACCAGCTGAGGATGATCCGTCCGAAGATCGCGATCAGGTACAGCGTGAGTGCCGTGCAGATGAGACCAGCCATTCAGGTCAGCTCAGGGCGCGACGCGTGTCAGAGGGCGAGACGACGACATCGGCGGGCGTCAGGAGGTACACCTGCGTGGCGACCTTGTCCATCTTGCCGCCGAGCGCATAGCAGAGCCCGCTGGCGAAGTCGACGAGCCGGCGGCGGAGGTCACGGTCGACGCCCTGGAGATTCACGATGACGGCCTGGCCCTGCTTGAAGCGATCACCGATGCTCTGAGCGTCATTGAACGATGTGGGGCTGAGCGCGTGCGGCTTGCCGGTGTCGACCTCGACGATCCGAACAGCGGAGGCGTCTGTGGGCCGCGTCGGCGCAGGCGTGGACTCCGCTTCTGCCGCCGCCGGGCGGGCCGCGGGATTGGGCTGGATCACGCGAACCGAGCCCGACGGCTGGCGGGGAATGGCCCGAACTGTGTTGGACTGTGGCCGAGTCGGTTGCTCCGGAACGGCGCGCATGACAGGCCGATCGGCCGCCGCCGCGGTGGCGGCATCGACCGGCCGCTCAGCCTGGACGGTGGCGACGCCCGCAGGCGCGAAGTCGTCATAGTGCTCGTATTCCTCGTCGGGACCGAGACCAAGATAGATCAGCGTCTTTTTCAGCATGGACACGTTTGCCCTCCTCGCCCCGACAGGCTACTGCTCACAGCGTTCTGGAGGGTGTCATGCCGCCGCGACAACCCTTCTGACCTGGTTCAACGCTTCCGAGGACCGAAGAGCGCGGTTCCGACCCGGACCATCGTCGAACCCTCCTGGACCGCGACGTCGAGGTCGCCGCTCATCCCCATGGAGCACTCGGACAGGCCCAGATCGTCCACCAGGGACCGCAGGCGACGAAAGCCGGGGCGACCGGCTTCCGGTTCGGCGAGAATCGCCACGCCCATGAGGCCGATGACGTCGAGTCCGAGATCCCGCATCGCGTCGACGACGCGGCCGGTATCCGCGGGCGGGCAACCACCCTTCGTGTCCTCACCGGAGATGTCGACCTGGACCATGACCCGAGCGCCAGGGTCGCGTTTGGCGATCTCCGCGCCCAGTTCGACCCGGTCGACGGTCTGCCAGACGTCGACGAGGCCGGCGAGCTTGCGGACCTTGTTGCGCTGGAGTTGGCCGATGAAATGCACGGTGGGCCTGGCGTCGAGCTCGGTCAGCTTCGCCACCGTCTCCTGCGCGTAGTTCTCCCCGATGTCGGCGACGCCGGCCTCCATCGCTGATCGGACCAGGTCGGCACCGTGGGTCTTGGTGACGCCGACGATCTTCACCTCGCCTCCACCGAGCGCGTCGATCCGGTCTCGCAACCGGCCGAGACGTTCAGCGATCAGGGCCGCATCGACGGCGGTCATCGGTTCGCCTCCAAGCGGACGACATTGGCCTGCCGTCCGGCGTCACCACGGGTGCGGTGGCTGTAAAACCGCTCATCGGCGGTGTTGTGGCCGACATCGACGACTCGATCGACCCCGGCGTGCTCGAGCGCAATCATCGCCGCGGCGGCCATGTCGAGTGCCGGGTGTCCCTCGTCGGTGATCGAGCGGACGGCATCGCTCGTCACCGCCACCACGACATCCAGCTCAGTCGCACCGAACTCGTAGTGACTCGCGCGGATGCACGGACCGATCGTGGCGGTCACATGACTCGCCCCGAGGTCTCGCATGTGCTCGACCGTGGCCGGCAGGACACCATCGACGATCCCCCGCCATCCGGCATGGGCAACGCCGACCACGCCGTCGCCGATGAGGATCACCGGTACACAGTCGGCCGTCTGCACGGCCAACACCACACCGGGAACGGTGGTGACGGCCGCATCGGCCGTCGCCCCGGCTCCTTCGCCGGCGCTGGTCACGGTGAGGACTTCGTTGCCGTGGACCTGGCAGAGCCACGACCAGTCTCCCGCCATGGTGCGTTGTCGCAGAGACGAGAGCACATCGGCAGGTCGGTCGACACGAAAATCGCCGTCACCGCGGTCGGTGAACCCCATGGTGGCCGCGGCATCGGGACCCGCGGGAACGCGTCGTACAAGCACGGCTCAAGTGTGTCATGTCGCGCCGGTGATGCGGGCGCTTGCTTCCGGAGCCGGCTACTTCAGGAAGGACGGGACGTCGAAGTCATCATCGCCGAGATCGAGATCATCGTCGGTGGCGAAGACATCGGCGATCGGCACTTCACCGGTCGGCTCACCACTCTCGGTATCACCATCGTCATCGGTGCGAGTGATCGGGCGCGGCGCCCGCGCCGGAGAGTCGTCCCAGCGATCGAACCCGGCGGCGATGACCGTGACGCGCACGTCGTCGCCCATCTCATCGTCGATGACGGCACCGAAAATGATGTTGGCGTCCTGGTGGGCGACGCCGTGGATGATCTCGGCTGCCTCGTTGACCTCGAGGAGGCCGAGGTCCGGACCACCGGAGATGTTGAGCAGGATGCCGCGTGCGTTCTCGATCGAGGCTTCGAGCAGCGGGCTCGAGATGGCGCCACGGGCGGCGGCCACAGCGCGGCCCTCGCCACTCCCGTTGCCGATTCCCATCAAGGCGGACCCGGCGTCGGTCATGACCGTGCGGACGTCGGCGAAGTCGGTGTTGATGAGGCCCGG
>Ga0316204_10007956_pt1 | contig 15099 bp, 12 predicted proteins | sample 6monrhotite_MG_2_FD_205661 | JGI IMG/M metagenome (GOLD analysis project Ga0316204, IMG submission 205661) | Microbial mat bacterial communities from mineral coupon in-situ incubated in ocean water Damariscotta River, Maine, United States -... | ecosystem: Environmental > Aquatic > Marine >...
AATATTCATATACCCATGATCGAAAGTTCTGCACAGCAGACTTTATTCCGTTGGTACCATGAGGGCATAGATCTGTTTAATCAAACTGCGGGTGCAGGGTTTGCAATTTATAAACACTTTGAAACAGAGCTCAACGAACAACTGCTACAAAACGATGACCGGTTTGATCGCCTGTTGCAAAATACAGCTGAATACCGAATTGAGCTAAATCAGAAACTACTGGAAGGCAGAGATCCCCTTCTGGAAAGGAATTCCTGTAATACTGAATTGGCCGCTGAGCTAATCGAACAAATTAAACAGCATCAATCAAGTGATGAGCTGCAAGGTTATATGCAACTGCTCTTTAACGAGTATGGTGTTGAGTCTGAAGAACATTCCGCGGGTAGTTTAATCATTCGTCCAAGTGAACAGATGCGTGATAGCCATTTCCCAGGTTTGAAAGATGATGGTCAGACCATTACTTTTGGTCGTGAAATCGCGATTGAACGAGAAGACTTTGAATTCATGAGCTGGGAACATCCAATGGTGAATGAATCAATGGAAGCTATTTTGTATGGTGATTTGGGTAATGCGGCAGTAGCGACCATTAAAGTTAGTGGTCTTAAACCAGGTACTGTATTACTTGAAAGCTGTTATACCATTGCTACTAGCGCACCAAAGACTCTAAGGTTGAATAAACACCTACCACTACAGCCATTAAGATTGCTGACTGATCTCCGTGGCAAAGATTTATCCAGCGTTGTTAATCATCAAGCGATGAATCAATTGGCAAGAAAAATCCCAAAGGAGCTTGCTAAACAGGCCAGCCAGCAGTTGCGTAGTCAAATAGATCAACTAATTACTGGCTCTCAGTCGTTAGCCGCTGAACATTTACAAAAACGTATCAATCTTGCCATTGAATCAGTCAATAATTCATTAGACGAAGAAATTAGTCGTATGACAATACTGGCGAAACTCAATCCAAACGTACGACAGTCTGAAATTGAGCACCTAAAGGGATGTAAATCAGATAGCATTGACGCGATAAATAGAGCTGAAATGCAGCTCCAGGCCATCCGCTTATTGATCAGTCAATAATTCCTTTATTAGCCTTGAAAATTAGTGATTTTAACGGCAGCCCAGTGACCGGCATAACTGATTGTTTTTAAAGGAATTTATCAACACTTCTCAATATTGAGCTTATTTTGCTCAAAATTTATTCTATTACGTAGTAACGCTTTGCCTAAAACTAGTGTATGATGCGCGCCTATTGCATTTTGAACCCTATTTTATATCACTTAAATTTAAGAAAAGAGAAGAACGATGGCCGATCTAGCTAAATACAGAAATATTGGTATTTTCGCACACGTTGATGCTGGTAAAACAACTACCACAGAACGTATTTTGAAACTTACTGGCGAAATTCACAAAACAGGTGAAGTTCATGATGGTGAATCTACAACAGATTTCATGGATCAGGAAGCTGAGCGTGGTATTACCATTCAGTCAGCGGCAGTCAGCTGCTTCTGGAAAGACCACCGTTTAAACGTTATTGATACGCCAGGACACGTTGACTTCACTGTTGAAGTTTACCGTTCATTGAAAGTACTTGATGGTGGTGTAGGTGTATTTTGTGGTTCTGGTGGTGTTGAGCCACAGTCAGAAACTAACTGGCGTTATGCGAACGAATCTGAAGTATCTCGTATTATTTTCGTCAACAAGCTTGACCGTATCGGTGCTGACTTCCTACGCGTTGTTGGACAGGTTGAAAAGATTCTAGGTGCTAACCCACTAGTTATGGTACTACCCATTGGTACTGAAGATGACTTCGTTGGTGTGGTTGACCTTTTAACTAAAAAAGCACACATCTGGGACGAAACTGGCCTACCAGAGAATTTCGAAGTAACTGACGTTCCTGAAGACATGGTTGAACTAGTTGAAGAATACCGCAGCATGCTAATTGAAAAAGCGGTAGAGCAAGACGATGATTTAATGATGATGTATCTAGAAGGTGAAGAGCCTTCAATAGATGATCTTAAAGCCTGCATCCGTAAGGGTACCATTGCTCTAGACTTCTTCCCTACTTACTGTGGTTCAGCCTTTAAGAACAAGGGTGTCCAGTTAGTAATGGATGCGGTTGTTGATTACCTTCCAAATCCTATGGAAGTTAAGCCACAGCCTGAAACTGATGAAGAAGGTAATGAAACGGGCGAATTCGCAATCGTTGATCCAGAGAATCCTCTTCGAGCGCTAGCATTTAAAATTATGGACGACCGTTTTGGCGCCCTAACATTTATTCGTATCTACTCTGGTCGTATGACTAAGGGTATGACGGTACTTAACTCTGCTACTGGTAAGACTGAGCGTATTGGACGTATGGTTGAAATGCAGGCAGATGACCGAAATGAGTTAACTGACGCTCAGGCTGGTGACATCATCGCTGTTGTTGGTATGAAGAACGTTCAGACAGGTCACACATTATGTGATCCGAACAACCCAGCAATTCTGGAACCTATGGTATTCCCTGATCCAGTTATCTCGATTGCTATCTCGCCTAAGGACAAAACTTCTGTTGAGAAGCTAGGTGTTGCTTTGGGTAAGATGATTGCAGAAGATCCTTCATTCCAGGTTGAAACGGATGAAGATTCTGGTGAAACAATTATTAAAGGTATGGGTGAGCTTCACCTAGACATCAAGGTAGATATCCTTAAGCGTACTTACGGCGTTGAGCTTGAAGTAGGTAAGCCACAGGTTGCATACCGTGAAACAATTACTCAGAAAATCGAAGACAGCTACACGCATAAGAAGCAGTCTGGTGGTTCTGGTCAGTTTGGTAAAATTGATTACATTATTGAGCCAGGCGAACAAAATTGTGGTTTCGAGTTCGAATCAACAGTTGTTGGTGGTAACGTACCGAAAGAATTCTTCCCTGCCATTGAGAAAGGTTTCAAAGGCATGATGAATCAAGGTGTTCTAGCGGGATACCCAGTACTTGATGTAAAAATTACGCTTGTAGATGGTGCTTTCCACGCAGTTGACTCATCTGCTGTTGCGTTTGAATTAGCAGCACGTGGTGCTTACCGTCAATCAATGACACAGGCTGGTCCTCAGATTCTAGAGCCAGTGATGAAGGTTGATGTGTTTACTCCTGAAGATCACGTTGGTGATGTTATTGGTGATTTAAACCGTCGCCGCGGTATGATTAAGTCTCAAGAAGCCGGTCCAACAGGTGTTCGTATCAATGGTGACGTTCCTCTATCTGAGATGTTCGGTTACATTGGTCACTTACGTACAATGACTTCTGGTCGTGGTCAGTTCTCTATGGAGTTCAGCCATTACGCAGCATGTCCTAAGAATGTTGCTGAAGACGTAATTGCAGAAGCAAAAGAGCGTAACGCAAAGAAATAATCATTGTTTACAGTGATTTAAAAACCCGGTTGGTTCGCCTGCCGGGTTTTTTAATGCCTAAAATTTGCTATGCTCTCTAGTTCACGAATTAATGTATTGTTAAATGAGATTAAATGCCCAAGAAATCTTGCCCAATGTGCCTGATGATAAGAGCCTTCGTTGGCATTCTGGTAGTTATGTTGTTGGTGTTTTTGTATCAGACGCAATAATTTGATGATGCAGCATATTCAATCTAGGTTTTGGTTTATTATTGTTGCCGTAATAGTCAGTCTGTTATGGCTTGGCGGTACAGAATTATCCAATCAACTTGCCTTTCATAGACTGTTGATTATTGAGGGGGAGTTCTGGCGGTTAATCAGTGGGCATCTAGTTCATTCTAATACCTGGCACTATTTGCTGAATTTAGCCAGTCTTACAATGATAGCGCTACTATTCGGTAGTCTGATGAGCAATATCAATTGGTCCTTTGCATTTCTCTTTTGTGCATTATTCGTCAGTGGTTGTTACCTAGTATTAGCACCGCAATACACCTCCTACGTAGGGCTCAGCGCGGTACTTTATGGGGTTATCATAGTCGGAGCATTACTCGATTTAAAAGACAATAAACTAGTCGCCATAATATTATTGTTGGTCGTGACAGGCCGAGTAATTTGGCAACAATTTGATGGCCCATCAGAAGAGTTGGCTGAACTGGTGAATAACCGAGTGGCTGTTGAGTCTCATTTGTTTGGTATCATTTCCGGATACCTATTTGGACTCTATAAGCTATTTAGTTTAAACAACGATACCGATCCATCGGACCTAAGCCAGCTTCCTCCAACAGAATCAGACTAATTACATATAATGTCGCGATAAGGCCTGCTGTAATGAGTCAGTCCAAACCGGCATTACAATACCGTATTTATCCTCTATTGCCTGGCAATTCATAACAGAATTCGCTGGGCGTATTGCTGGTGTTGGATAATCAGACGTACTGATGGCATTGAGGGTATTGATTTTTAATGTTTCAAAGTTACTCGCCTGGGCAAATATTTCTTTAGCAAAACCATGCCAGGTAGTCTTACCTTTACCCGACAAATGAAATAGCTGTTGCTTAGCATTAAATAATTCTGGGTCTTTAATATATTCGCTTATCAAGCGATGTGTTGCCTCGGCAATATCTCGACTATAGGTAGGCGAACCCTGCTGATCTGCTACTACACCAAGCACTTCCCGATCTGCAGCAAGTCGCACCATGGTTTTCATAAAGTTATTACCAGTTTCACCATAAACCCAACTGGTCCTTAAGGTAACAGAACTGGCAGATGATTGTTGTAATGCTTCTTCTCCAGCTAATTTTGTTTCACCATATACAGATAAGGGAGCAACTGAATCGGACTCGATCCAACTCGAGTCTTTAGTCCCATCAAAAACAAAATCAGTTGAATAATGAATAAGCAAAGCATCATTTTTTTGACACCAATCAGCCAGACATTTTGGCAAACGAGCATTTAATGCCTGTGCAGTCTGAACATCGGATTCTGCTTTATCAACCGCAGTATAGGCTATGGCATTAACAATAATATTTGGATTTAATCGATCTAATAGCTCGTCCAACGGTCTGGCTTCGATCGCTGGTAACGCTCTATCTGCATCCGTTCGACCTACCGTGGTTATTCTGCTAATTTCTTTAATTGGCTGCAGTTTAAATACTTCTGTAAGCATTCCGCCAACCTGACCTGATGGCCCCAAAATTAATAAATGCACTCTGCTGTCATCCTAATACGCTTATATTTTATTGCTGTTATGATATCAGAAAAAAGGCGCCAGAAGGCGCCGAAGGGATAGCTGAAAGTTTCCAAAGTTCAATCGTAAATTAACTTACAATATTAGTTTATCGCGATTCTTTTTTAGGGTAGCTGGTCCGATGCCTTTAATTTTCAATAAATCATCAGGTTGTTTAAACGAACCATTCTTGCTGCGATATTCTATAATTGTTTTTGCTTTATTAAGCCCTACCCCAACCAGAACATCCGCAATTTCTTGAGCAGATGCTTTGTTAATATTAACTTTTAATATTGGGATCGTGGTATTACTTGCTAACTTCTTTTGCGCCGCCTGTAGGCCATGGTGTTGGAATGACACCAGCAGTGTAGCGATAATAAAAAGTGGAACAAAGAGTATTTTCTGTTTCATTATTTCCTCCGTGAAATATGTGATTGCGTCCTTGCAACCAGAATAATAAGGCGTGTTTAAAACTACTTCAAGGCTGAATTAATAGATTCAGATATTTCGTACAAAGATTTGAGCGGATCAGCCGCCTTTGTTATGGGACGTCCTATAACCAAATAACTCGCACCTGCGTTTAAAGCTCTTGAGGGAGTCATAACTCGTTGCTGATCATCTTTAGAAGAACCTTCTGGGCGAATTCCTGGTGTAACAAGCAAGAAGTCATCACCTAATTGTGTTCGTAAAGTCTCGGCTTCGAGTGCCGAGCAAACAATCCCATCCATTCCTGACTGCTGAGCTAATTTCGCAAGCAAACTGACACGTTCTTGAATGCTCATAGTTACACCGGTTAATTCTAAATCTTGCTGATTCATACTGGTAAGCACAGTAACCGCTGTTAACAAGGGCGCATCCTTTCCATATGACTGAAGTGCTGTACTTGCAGCTTGCATCATCTTCGCTCCGCCCGAGGCATGACAGTTGACCATCCAAACACCCAATTCAGCTGCAGATACGCATGCCTTGGCAACAGTATTTGGAATATCATGAAACTTTAGATCGAGAAATATCTCAAAATCTCGGGTCTGTAATTGTTTCACAAAATCTGGACCAAAATGTGTAAACATTTCTTTACCAACCTTGAGCCGACAGTGTTTAGGATCTAATTGATCGACTAAATTAAGTGCTTCAGACTGATCTGCAAAATCTAATGCAACTATCAATCTAGATGGGTCTTGTAACATGTACAACTCCTGAATAATTAATGTTCTTCGCCTATTTCTAGCGGACTAGATTTGCCCCATTCGCGACAGCTGGGACATTGCCATAACAAGGATTGACTTTTATAACCACAGGCCTTGCAGCGGTATCTGGGGTTCTCATCAATCAAAGCCACAACAAAACTATGTAATTTATTTAATCGCCCTCGTTCTTCGTTATTCGCTTCAGACATATAATGTATTAGCAGTTGTTCTAGTCCACCAATGGATGGCTGAGACATTATAAAATCCTGTATAACCTGTTCTGTGTATTGTTCCGAATGATACTTTTGGGCCAACTCTGAAAACATAACTAGAACATCGACATTACTACCTTGCACTAAGTAACTTTCTAATTCTTTACAAAATTGCGCTTCAGTTTTTAGCTGTGTATGACAGAATTTTATTTCATTAAGAAATTCTGAAATATAGGAAATATGATGTGAAGTAAGCACCTTATATGTTTTAAGGGCTTTTTTATATGCACCTGAATCAATATATGATTTTGCTAACAACAGGTTTGGTCTTAAGGCATATGTACTTGCTTTGATCGCTTGCTTTATAGCTTCGACAGCCTGTTTTGTATCGCCTTTAGTAAAATCATTATCCGCAATTTCACAATAAAAATGAACCAGCCGATTTGATTCTGGCTTACCGCTGACCGAGGCTAATTGCTGTGCAGTTTTAATCGCTTTAGGCCAATCTTTTAATTGTTGGTAAACCACCAAGAGGTTTGTCAGTGCTTTTTGCTTTTGCTTAGGCTCACTAAGCAGTTCAATATAAAGCGTTTCAGCACGGTCATAGAGCCCAGCAGTTAAGTAATCATATGCTAATTCTTGTAACGCAAGTTTTCTAGTTGCACTAGGCAGAGCAGGACGAGCAATTAAATTTTGATGAATTCGAATCGCTCGATCTACTTCTCCGCGACGACGAAATAAATTACCTAACGCTAAATGTGTTTCAACAACTTCGTTATCAACCTGTAATTGTTCAATGAAGATATCAATGGCTTTATCAGGTTGTTCGTTAAGTAAATAATTTAGGCCTGCAAAATACCCACTAGAGTAACGGCCCTCTTCGGATTTTTTTTGTTGCTCACGCAAGCCTACTCTGTAGCCAGACCATACAGCAAGTGGCAGAAGTAACAGGATCAGAAGTAGAGTCCATTCTGGCATTAAAAATTGTCCTTGATTGGCGCCTCTCGAAGGTTTGATAGCTCTTGATTTTTTACTGCCAAGGCATTTCTAAGGCGGCGACGTTCAATTCGTCCTCTGACAATAAAGGTCATTAATATCAATAGACTAACCAAGGCCCCTAAGATAAAACAGGCAATAATTATGTAGGTTAGTTGTGTATTAGCAACACCAATAAAATAATTTAAGCTGAGCGGTTGATCATTTAAAGCCGCAAATGCAGAAGCTATGATCAGTATTATGATTGCCAATAAAAACTGAACTAATGATTTCATCTTATTCTCCTAGCCAAAGAGTACCTATAGTATCTCTGTCCAGCCACAAAAAAGCACGCCCTAAAAGCGTGCTTTTTGATATTCTTTGATAAAGGTCATAAAATAACCAACGATATAATTAGTTATCTAATGCCTTATTTACTCGTTCACGTAATTCCTTACCCGGCTTAAAGTGCGGTACCGACTTACCTTCAAGCTTCACCGATTCACCAGTTTTGGGATTTCTTCCAACTCTAGGTGAACGATAATGTAATGAGAAACTACCAAAACCACGTATCTCAATACGTTCTCCCTCTGACAAGGCATTAGCCATATGCTCAAGGGTGGTTTTCACTACTAGTTCAACATCTTTATATGATAATTGAGTTTGCTGACTTGCGAGTCTCTCAATTAATTCTGACTTAGTCATCGCCATACTATTAAATCCAATTTATTAAACAACTTCATTCGATTGCTTAAGCGCATCAATTACTGCTGTATTTTAAAAAAACTATATGCTTTTCAATGATATAGACTAAGCAATTGAAAAGCAATAGTTTACTTAAGAACCACATAGCATAGTCATATGCACCGTGATAGACTGTTTATTGAAATACGTTCAACAAATGTAAAGTACCTTATGCCTCAATACATACGGATTATTCTTATATTATGTAGTGCTACATTTACTCAGCTAAGCTATTCAGCTGAACAAACAACTAATGCTAAAGAGAAGCCCCCCCTCAAAATTGTAGCTGTAAACAATAATATCCCGTTCAGCTTCACCCTTCCGACAGGAAAGCAAACCGGCCTCTATGTGGAGCTGTGGAAGCTATGGTCAGAAGTCAATAATTACCCAGTTGATATTCAGATCATTTCCTTTGATCAAAGTATCGACGCCGTAAAAGATCAACAAGCGGTCCATATTGGTCTCTTTATCAATGATGAACGTAACAAATGGGCGGACTTTAGCATACCTTTTCACTCGGTAAAAACTAGCGTTATTTTTAACCAGAACTTTTCACCTAACACCAAACTCGCAGATTTAAAAGATATAACGGTAGCGGTACAGAAAGGCAGTTTTCAAGATGCTTTTCTACGGCAGAACTACCCAGATATCAAACGCCAGACATATAACTCAAGTCAGGTTGTTGTGAATAAGTTACTGACCAATGAAGTACAGGGTATAGTCGGAGAAGTACCCTACTTAAATAGCCAGATTTCACGAATGGGACTCACCGGCGTATTCCTATCAAATGAAGAGCTGACAAGTAATACCGTACATATGGCCGTACCCAAAGGCCGTCAAGACCTATTGGAACTAATAAATACTGGTATTAATAAAATTCCAGTAGACGCAATCATTCAGCTAGAAAAAAAATGGTTGCCAAATCAAACCCCTTATTTTTCAGATAAAGTGAGTTTTAAGTATCTCAATACCTTTGAGCAACAGTGGCTTTCCTCAAATTCTAAATTATCACTTGGTATAGAAAAGCACTGGCCCCCTTTCGAATTCTTAAATAGTAATAATGAGTTAAGTGGAATCATTGGTGACTATTCAAAACATGTGTCAGAAGTACTGGGCTTACAGTTAACCATAGCAAGTCAGTATAGTTGGTCAGAATCTTTAAACCTTCTTAAAGAAGGAAAAATTGATATGATGGCTGGCGTAGCAAGAACCCCTGAAAGAGAAAGTCAAATGCTTTTCTCAGAACCTTATATCACTATGCCCACAGTGATTGTTAATCGCAAAAACAGCTTCTTTGCTAGCTCTCTAGACAGCCTAAATGGCCGCACTCTGGCATTAATTGAAGGGTATGTTTATAACGATCTAATCAAACGAGATTTTCCTGAGATTAACATTGTGAGTGTAGCATCTATTGAAGAAGGCTTAGAGCGAGTAAATACTGGTGAAGTTGATGCATATATGGGGGCAATTGCTGCAATCAATCAACTAATAGAAAGAAAACGTCTAACCAATCTGATCATTGCTGCATTTACACCATACAGTATTGAAACTTCAATGGGGTTTAGAAATGGCCTTGAACCCTTGGTGGACATTGTAAATAAAGTAATATTAACGATGAGTGAGAAGGAAAAGCAAAAGATTGCCAATACTTGGCTATCTGTCCATGTTAACCAAGGCTGGTCTTTAGTCACTATTCTAACCTGGAGTATTCCTATTCTGATTATTCTCACGGGAATAATATTATTGGTTACCTATTCTAACCGACGCATGAAGGCAGAAATTTCTGAACGTATCAAAGCCGAACACAAACTAATTGAAGCAACTGAACTAGCGAAACACGCAAACCAGGCTAAGAGTGATTTTCTCGCCAATATGAGTCATGAAATTAGAACCCCAATGAATGCAGTTATTGGAGTGTGCAATCTACTAATTGATGGTGGATTGTCAAAAAAGCAAAGAAAAAAAATAAATATTATATTGTCTTCTTCAGATTCATTATTGTTACTAATCAATGACATACTTGATTTATCAAAAATCGAAGCGGGCAAATTAACCCTCGAACAAAGAGACTATAAGTTACAAACGGTTCTACAACAAATTAACGCTCAAATTACATTACTGATGAATAATCGAAATGTTGAGTTCCGTATTCAGGTCGATGAAGATGTACCTACCTATCTTAATGGTGACAGGTTAAGATTAGGTCAAATATTGCTAAACCTTTGCAATAATGCCATTAAATTTACCAATAAAGGACATATTGAACTAAGAATCAAAAAAGTCCATCAGAATCGAAGTACATACCGCATAAGAATAGAAATTAAAGATACCGGGATTGGTATGTCTAAAAGTCAGCAAGAGAAACTATTTGAAACCTATACTCAGGCTGATGCTTCAATTACTCGAAGGTATGGAGGTACCGGACTTGGGTTAACCATCACCAAGCATTTAGTCAATTTAATGAATGGAAAGATATGGGTTGAAAGTGAGGTCGATAAAGGCAGTACATTTTTTGTAGAAATAGATCAAAAGCATGCATCAAAGATACTGCCAGATGAGCTTACCCATGGGGACAAGACTTCAGATTCTTTTGGTAGTTACCCAGAATTAGCCGATAAAAAGGTGCTGATTGTCGATGATAATAAAGTAAACCTGATGGTTACCAGAAAGTTATTATGTAAATTTAATATGAAAGTTGTTACTGTTGAAAATGGTCAGCAGGCTGTGGACATAGTATTAGTACAAGATTTTGATATCGTACTTATGGATCTACAAATGCCCATTATGGATGGCTACACTGCAACAACTGAAATCAGAAAACAAACTAAGAATGAGCATCTGCCAATTATTGCTTTATCTGCCAATGTGATGCAATCAGATATCGATAGATGTTATCAGGTTGGAATTAACTCCCATTTGCCAAAACCATTAAACATCGAGCAAATCTGTGAAACAATGAGTAGATACATTGGAAAGTAAGCAAAAAAGTGCAGCCCAAAGCTGCATCAACTATCCTCATCTATCGATTCAGTCAATTGTTTAATAGGAAGTTGAATTGTAAAAGTCGTCCCTTTACCCGCTTCACTTTGCGCAATAATAGTACCCTCATGTTTGGTGATGATACCTTAAGATAGGGATAGTCCTAATCCCGTTCCTTGACCCACTGGTTTGGTTGTAAAAAATGGATTAAATAGTTTATTTAGATGCTCTTGTTCGATACCTTTTCCAGTATCAGATATTTCTATTTTCACCTTGTCATCATCACATTTACTACTACGAATAGTTATTCGTACCTTGTGTGTTAGTTTGCACCCTCGGTGATTCACTTTTGAATACACTTTAACACCATCATTCAGATCGTGGAGTGCAATATTGCTCTGAGTCCTGTCAAACGATATTAAGAAATAATAACATTAAACCATCAATGACTGATGGGTATGACTGCTATCAAAATGACCTGGCTGAGCGAGTCAGTGGCATATTGAAACAAGAGTTTTTAATACAAAAGTATGCTACTAAAGAAATCCTTCAGAAAGTTTTGGGTGAATCGATTTATGCGTATAATCATTATCGACCTCATTTAGTTTAGGAATGAAAACTCCGAATGAAGTACATAAAAAAGCCAACTGATTTCGCAGTTGGCTTATTAGTTAACCGTCAACTTATTTCAGGACGGGACACATCTTATAACTAATTAATCAGAATCAGTCATCTTTTGTTTCAGTAGGTCACCTAATGTAGATGGACCAGCTTCAGGTTCAGAAACTGAGCTGTAATCAGCAATTGCTTCTGCTTCTTCTGCTTCGAACTTAGCTTTTATTGAAAGACTCAATACGCGGTTCTTGCGGTCAATACCTACAAGCTTAGCTTCTACTTCAGCGCCTTCTTTCAGTTCATGACGTGCATCTTCTACACGCTCAACACTGATTTCAGCAACACGTAGATAACCTTGAACGTTTTCTTCAAGATCAATTACCGCACCTTTAGCATCAACTTCAGCAACAGTACCTTTAACAATAGTACCCTTAGGGTTCTGATCGATATAGGTTGAAACTGGATCAGCATCTACCTGCTTGATGCCAAGTGAGATACGCTCACGCTCAGCGTCTACAGAAAGAACAACTGCTTCAACTTCATCGCCCTTCTTAAAGTCACGAACAGCTTCTTCACCTGTTAGAGACCAAGAGATATCTGATAAGTGAACCAGACCGTCTATTCCACCGTCCAAGCCAATGAAGATACCAAAGTCAGTGATTGACTTGATCTTGCCTTTAACTTTATCACTCTTAGTAGTTGTAGCAGCAAATTCATTCCAAGGATTAGGAACACACTGCTTAAGACCTAGAGAGATACGACGACGTTCTTCGTCGATATCAAGAACCATAACTTCAACTTCATCACCAAGGTTCACAACCTTGCTCGGATGAATATTCTTGTTAGTCCAATCCATTTCAGATACGTGTACAAGACCTTCAACACCTTCCTGAATTTCTACGAAACAACCGTAATCAGTTAGGTTCGTTACTCGGCCCGTTAGGCGGCTGCCTTCTGGATGACGATTAGCAATAGCTAACCATGGATCTTCACCCATCTGCTTCATACCTAATGAAACACGAGTACGCTCACGATCAAACTTAAGTACTTTAACGTTAATCTCGTCACCAACCTGTACCACGTCAGAAGGATGCTTAACACGCTTCCAAGCCATATCAGTGATGTGTAGTAAACCGTCAACACCACCAAGGTCTACGAATGCACCGTAGTCAGTTAGATTCTTAACAATACCTTTAATTTCCATGCCTTCTTGCATGTTCTCAAGGATTTCTTCGCGCTCTGATGAATTCTCACTCTCAATAACACTACGACGTGATACAACCACATTGTTACGCTTCTGGTCTAGCTTGATAACCTTAAATTCAAGATCAACGCCTTCAAGGTGACTTGTGTCACGGATAGGACGTACGTCGATTAGTGAACCAGGTAAGAAAGCACGAATAGTCATTACATCTACTGTAAATCCACCCTTAACCTTGCTGGTGATAATACCAGTAACTGTTTCGCTATCTTCATAGGCTTCTTCAAGCTTAATCCAAGATTCAGCACGCTTAGCTTTTTCGCGTGAAAGACGTGTTTCACCAAATCCATCTTCAATTGCTTCTAGAGCAACCTTAACTTCATCGCCTACTGCAACATCTAGCTCGCCAGATTCATTTTTAAATTGCTCAAGCTTGATAACACCTTCTGATTTCAGACCAGCGTTAACAGTTACATTTTCGTTATCTATAGCTACCACAGTACCTGTAATAATTGATCCTGGAGCCATTTGAATTGTATTGAGGGATTCCTCAAAGAGTTCTGCGAATGATTCGCTCATATTGTATTTCCTGATGTGTCCACTCCCTATCCAATGGTAAGCGGCTTATTATCATTAAATCCTGTTTCATCCATGTCAGGATTACCTTTATCAGATTTTGGAAGCTATATTTGGTTGATGCGTTCTAACACCTGATTTACTACTTCTTCTATACTCATTTCAGTGGTATCTATCTCAATTGCATCCTCTGCAGGACGTAATGGAGCAACTGAACGATTGCGATCTCGCATGTCTCGTTCTTCGATAGCCTCTAAAAGGCTCGCGATACTAACATCCTTACCTTGCTCTTGCAACTGTTTATGGCGCCTAGTGGCGCGCTCTTCAGCACTTGCGGTCAGAAAAAATTTCGCCATGGATTCAGGAAAAACCACAGTGCCCATATCACGGCCATCAGCAACCAAGCCAGGAGGCTGTGCAAAATCACGTTGGCGTTGTAATAATGCAGCCCTTACTTCGGCGATGGGCGCTAATTCAGATGCTCTGTTCGCAGTTGTTTCTAAGCGTAATTCATCAGTTACATTCTCGCCTTCGAGAAGGATTCTCGCTGCTTTGTCTTGAGGGAAATCAAATACCACATCTAGATTCTCCGCAAGAATCTTAAGGCTTGATATATCGTCACTATTTATTTGATGCTTATCAGTGGCCAGTGCCATTAGACGATAAATGGCACCACTGTCTAGGATATGGTAGCCCAATGCATTCGCAACGGCCTTAGCAATGGTGCCTTTGCCGGCACCACCAGGTCCATCAATACAGATTACAGGAACTGTCATTAGGACTCTTCAGAATCCGCCTCAGCAGAATCGTCAGCTTCCTCAGCAGGGTTTTCACTAGATACTTCAGTTGACTCATCACCGCTTGGCACGACATCTTCATCCTCATCATCAGTATCAATTTCTACCACATTCTGAAGACCAACAAGATTCTCACCTTCGATTAGTTTAATAAGACGAACACCTTGGGTGTTTCGGCCCATAACTCGAACATCCTCAACCGAAGTACGAACCAGGGTACCACGATCACTGATGAGCATTATTTCATCCTGATTAGAGGTCACTGCAACAGCATTTACCACCTTACCATTTCGCTCACTCACTGATATTGAAATTACACCCTTGATGCCTCGTCCTTTAACAGGATAATCATTAGCATCTGTTCGCTTGCCATAACCATTTTCAGTAGCGGTTAGTATTTGACCTTCTTCAGGAGCTATTACCATACCAACCATTTCTTGATCATCTTCTAAACGGATACCACGAACACCTCGTGCTGTACGTCCCATGCTACGAACCGCCGATTCAGCAAAGCGTACAACCTTGCCAGCATCACTGAATAACATAATATCTCTTTCGCCATCAGTAATAACCGCCTCTACAAGGTGATCATCATCAGCCAAACCGAGTGCGATAAGCCCCGTAGAACGCTGGTTTTTAAATTGTGCCAAATCCGTTTTCTT
>Ga0316204_10007957_pt1 | contig 15099 bp, 14 predicted proteins | sample 6monrhotite_MG_2_FD_205661 | JGI IMG/M metagenome (GOLD analysis project Ga0316204, IMG submission 205661) | Microbial mat bacterial communities from mineral coupon in-situ incubated in ocean water Damariscotta River, Maine, United States -... | ecosystem: Environmental > Aquatic > Marine >...
GAGGTAAATGAATTGTCAGGATCAAGTTGGCTTACAGAGGTATCAATGACCAGATTAATAAGGTCACCATCAACCACCGTCGGTATGAACTTCATTTCAACGCCGAAAGGTTTAAATTCTACAGTGATCGCGGGATCGCCGCCGACTGTTGAGGTTGTCTGTGCAACCGGAATCGGGAATTCGCCACCTGCCAGAAAGTTTGCTTCCGAACCAGATAATGCAATCAGATTTGGCTCAGCTAATGTTCTGGACAGACCTTTGGTTTCCAAAGCTTCCAATAAAACCGAAACAGCCAAGCCACCAGAAGTGAAGTTAAGGCCCAAAGTGCCAGTTTTGGGAGATAACGCATTCCCTGTCAATAATGAGCCTTGTAATTTTCCTGAGCCGCTCGTTGATATACCAATTGTAGAGCTTAAAGCTTTTGCAACGCTACGCTGCATTTCTGCAAACCGAACTTTCAACATAACTTGTTGAGAGCCACCAACAGAAAGTAGGTTTGTTACTTTATCCGGTGCGTAACGTTCAGCCAAATCCATGGCGAGCGCGACTTTAGTAGCACCTGAAACGGTTCCACTTAAAACTATACCATCATTTGCAGAGCGTACCTGGATTGCCTCACGCGGAAGGATCTCTTTTAATAGCTCCTTAAATTCGGATAGATCAGGCGTAACTTTAACGTCCACATTAGTGATTAATTTCCCGTCTGGCCCAAGTAGTGTCAGAACGGTTCGGCCCGGGGATTTTCCCAATACGTAGATTGTTTTATCTGAAAGGGTTGCAATATCCGCGATGCTTGGATTTGCAACGGATAGTTCTGCAAAAGGTTGTTCGGACTCCATAACAATCGCCCGGTTTAATTTTACAGATATTGCGTTGGCCGTTGAGCCACGCATAATTTTTAGTGTATTTTGTGCGTATGTTACGTTCGCAGGTAATGCTGCTGTTAGCATTAACCCGGTCATAACCGTGCCTAGTACTTTTGTAAGTCTCATGTGATCTGCCTCTCTGACCACTATTGTCATTTTTTTTATTATTGTTTTATGTACCATGCGGCATTTCTGTTTTTATTGCAAGAATCAATGATTTATTAGTTTTACTTAGTGTGGATAACTCGCAACACTCAGTATAATGCCAATATAAAAACTACTGTTTTCCGAGTGTTATTAGAAAAAAAAAGAGTGCGTAAAGCACTCTTTTTAAGAAATTTTGCAGTTAATTAATTAGAACACGGTATTGGAACTTCGATAACTTCAGCACCTTTACGTGTTTTAATTGTACAAACCTCTTCAACTGCTTTGACTTCTTCTTTAACTTCCTGGCGGCCCAAAAGATCGTTCTGGGTGACCTCAATTGAATCCGATGTTGTTTCATCATTCACGCCGCGTAACGATAGTAAAAGCTTACCAGTAGATTGGGCTTGCACTAAAGAAGCAACCGTTTTTGGCGATACTGCTACAGTAACTGTCTTTGCCACTGTAGGTGCCGCGCTGGATGATTCAGAGCTTTGATCGATCGCAATCAATGAAATCCCGTCCATGATTAGTTTTGTAACTTTTTCACCACGGTCGATTTCGCCAGTCCAATAAATGTCTACTTTATCCCCTGGGCGTAAAAAACCTGACACACCGGATGCAACATCTACGCGCAGCGTAAATGCGCGCATACCCATTGCCAGTCGTGAAGCAACGCCAACATCTTCGCCTAAATTTGTGACTTTCGTTGAAAGTAAAATCTCGCCTGGATCCACGACACGGATAACAATACGCGTATCGAGTTCACCTTCTAGGCCAAAAAGATCTTCGGCCTTTGTGAATGCGGTTTCAGGAATACTGTTAACAGGCCACTCTATGGTTTTGACATCATCTTTTGTCAAAGGTTGACCATATTTCAGCTCAGTTGCTGCGACATAAACATCGACCAGCTCAACATTTTTAGAAACTCTTTTTCGTAGCTCGGCAATTCGACTTTCATTTGCATTAAATTGTTGAGACGCAAAATATACCGCACCTCCAGCAAGCGCGACGCCAAATATTAATACCAGTGCAAAAACTATACGCATGTTAACCCCTTTACATATTTACTGCTCTTTGTAGTCCGCAAAATTGGTTGCAATCAGATTCTGTCGGAACAAAAAAGGATAGCCACGTTGCGGCTATCCCTTTGAATTTAAATAGATAGTAAATTCTATCTTTTTATTAAAGGCTGATAGCGCCGATTGCTGTAGACACTTTGCCAGCCAATGTTGTACCAACACCAACCGCGATCAAAACAGCACCAGCTGTCAGAACTACGAAGTCAACTGTTACAGCACCTGATTCATCATTTAAAAACTTTTTCATTTGTGTACCCTCCAAGGTCTCTAAGTTAAGAAAGCTTATTCTGTTTCTTCGGGATATGTTCCCTTGCTTTCGAGACCTAATAAGCCGTGTAAATGCGGCAACAGTTTGGCTCCCTTTAAAAAAAGTAAAAAAAATCATAAGAAAATTGTATTTTTGTATATTAATCATTATAAAACAAATGGTTATGATGGTAAATTTTTTTCAAAATGCATAGTCATTATAATAAACAGAACTAGACTATGTCAGTATTGCCACAGTCTTCGCGTAAACATGACCAATTTTGCCCCGTTTGTCGGTAAATATCATATAAAGGTTAAAAAAGAGCAGGTCTGAATATGAAATATCTACGGTTATATCCTATTGGATTGTTCATATGTATTATTTTCACAGGTCTTAATGCAACATCGGGATATGCAGAGACAGGCAATAGCCATTCATTCAAACGTATAAAAGTAACGACACAGCCGATCGGGTCACGGATCAATATACAAATTAAACCCGAAGAATCGTATTATCACCAGAAACCGTCAATCAGCACATCGCTGCCGGTACGCACTTCAGTTTCTAAAGAACCGGTAAAACAAGCCCAAAAACCTGTAGGCAAGTTTGATTGGTTCTGGTCTGATTTCAACCATGATATATCCAGTGCGTCGTTGACACGATTAATTGATGCTGAACGCCAACTTTCAAAAACGCCACAAGGATCGCGGAATATAGCGCCGAGTTTGGCTACAATGCGCAAACTGGTAAGCGCATATGGAACCGATATATTAGTAGCGACATTAGATAAGGATGTATCACCCGCATTGGTCTTGGCCGTTATAGGGGTGGAGTCAGCAGGTAAAGTGGATGCGGTCAGTTCAGCCGGGGCCGTCGGTTTAATGCAACTTATCCCGGCTACTGCAGAACGTTTCAACGTTACAGACATATCTGATGCAAAGCAAAATATTGCAGGTGGTGTGGCCTATCTTGATTGGTTGATAAAAGAATTCAACAATGATCCGGTTTTGGCTCTGGCAGGATATAATGCAGGTGAGAATGCAGTTAAGAAACATAATGGTGTTCCTCCCTTTGCAGAAACACGTGCCTATGTGCCAAAAGTCGTGGCCGCATGGCAGGTTGCCAAAGCACTTTGTAAAACGCCACCAAAATACGCTATAGACGGATGCGTATTCGATCTTAATCCAAAAGTCGCACAACAGTAAAAATACGGTCTGGTACTTGTCTGAATAATTTGACAGATTGCCCCGAAATTATCGGGGGAAAACATGTCTGAGAATTTGCAACCAATATGGGCTCCGTCACAGGATCGGATCGAATCAAGTTTGTTAGCGCGCTTCATTGCCGCAACATCACAGCAAACAGGCAATGCAATACCGGATTATGATAAGGTCTGGGATTGGTCTGTGTCATCCCCCGAACAATTCTGGGATGCGCTTTGGGATTTCTGTGGCGTTATCGGCAATAAATCCGGCCCGACATTGCTGAATAAAGACACTCTTATAAAGGCGCAGTTCTTCCCCGAAGCAGAATTGAACTATGCGGAAAACCTTTTGGGGCATGCAGGTGATGGTGCCAGTATTATATTCCATAGTGAAAATGGCGACCGTATAGAGTGGTCCTGGGCAGATTTGAAAGGCACCGTTTCAAAATTGCAGCAGGTCCTTATTGCACAGGGCATTAAACAGGGTGACCGCGTTGCCGGTTTTCTACCGAATATGCCAGAGGCAATAGCCGCAATGCTTGCGGTCACTAGCCTGGGTGCCGTGTGGTCCTCATGTTCTCCGGATTTCGGCCTGAATGGTGTCAAAGACCGTTTTGGTCAAATTGAACCTAAAATATTATTCACCGCCGATGCTTATCATTATAATGGCAAGACGCACTCCTCATTGGATATAGCCGCAAAACTGGCAGACGACATTCCATCTATTAAACAGGTCATTGTTATTCCTTATGTCGAGACATCTGCGGATATCTCTATTCTAGATGAAAAAGGGGCACACTGGAGTGATGTGCTGGGCGGATATGAAGCGCGTGAAATAGTTTTTACCCGCGTGAATTTTGCGGCGCCTTTATTCATAATGTTTTCTTCCGGCACCACCGGCTTGCCCAAATGTATAATTCATTCTGTTGGTGGCTCGTTGTTGCAACATATGAAAGAACACCAATTACAGTGTGATATTAAACCGGGTGATCGTTTCTTTTATTTCACCACATGCGGTTGGATGATGTGGAATTGGTTGGTGTCGGGTTTGGCATCCGGTGCAACACTTGTGCTGTTTGATGGTTCGCCATTTTACCCTGACGGAACTATTCTTGCAGATATTACCGCAGCCGAGAAAGTTACGCATTTCGGTACATCTGCCAAATATATTGATGCTTGCGCCAAAGCAGATGTTAAGCCTGCCCAAACACATGATCTATCAGCATTGCGTACGATTATGTCTACCGGTTCACCGCTGGCTCCGGAAGGCTACGACTATATATATAAAGACTGGAAAGCCGATGTTTGCCTGTCGTCTATTGCAGGTGGTACCGATATTCTGGCTTGCTTTGTGGGCGGCAGCCCGATCAGCCCTGTTTATCGTGGCCAATGCCAAAAACGGCATTTGGCAATGAATACGCAGGTTTTTGATGAAAACGGTAAAGCATTGCAAGGTGAGCCGGGCGAATTGGTTTGTACATCCCCGCATCCATCTATGCCCATTGGTTTTTGGGACGACCCCGACGGTAAGAAATATAGGGCCGCTTATTTTGATAAATTCGAAAATGTCTGGCGCCACGGTGACTGGGTTGAATTAACTGCGCAAAACGGCATGACCTTCTATGGGCGCTCGGACGCAGTATTAAATCCGGGTGGTGTACGTATCGGCACTGCAGAGATTTACCGCCAAGTTGAGCGTATCGAAGAAGTGTTGGAAGGTTTGGTTATTGGCCAGCAGTGGGATAATGACGTGCGCGTTGTTTTATTTGTGCGCTTACGTCAGGGTGTGACACTTGATGATGCATTGATCAAACGGATCAAAACCGAAATTCGCCAAAATGCGACCCCGCGCCATGTGCCTGCAAAAGTCATTGCTGTTACGGATATACCGCGTACGAAATCAGGTAAGATCACTGAACTTGCGGTACGCGATGTGGTGCATGGTCGGGAAGTTAAAAACACCGAGGCTATGGCAAATCCCGAGGCATTGGAGTTGTTCAAGAATTTGGACGCACTACAAAGCTAAAACCCAAACAAATCCACGTAGTCATCAATGATGCTGGAATAAAATGCCTGCATCATTGCATTGGGTTGGCGTATCTCGAATGTATCTGCGAAGGGATCATCGGCCTCTATATTACTACCCGACATTTGTGTCAGGACAGCATGGCCGCAAAAAGGGACGTAAACTTCGGAATACCCACCCTCATTGGCCATTACCAAGCGCCCGTCACATAAATCTTCTGCCGCGCCCATAATCATGCCGGTCATATCCTGAAACGTTTGGGCCGTTGCCATCATGCGCGACAGTGGATCAATGGCGGCCGCATCATAACCACATGCAACGATGATTACATCGGGGCCGAAATTATCCAATGCAGGCAATACAAGTCGCTGCATAGCCTCAAGATACGTCGCGTGACCAGCGCCGGGGGGCAGGGGGATATTCATATTATACCCAACACCTGCACCTGATCCGTGATCTACCGCGGCACCTGTATCTAGCGGATAGTTGTTTTCTTGGTGGATCGAAATTGTCAGCACGTCATCGCGGTCATAAAAAATGGCTTCCGTACCATTGCCGTGATGCACATCCCAATCCACGATAGCAACACGAGACGTCAGATCTTGGGCAAATGCAGCCTCAACTGCTATGGCAATGTTGGCCAGCAGACAAAAACCATTTGGAAAATCAGGTAGACAATGATGCCCTGGGGGGCGCGATAACGCATAGGCGTTTTGGGTTTCACCAACCAAAACACTGAAGAGCGCGTTTTTTACCAATCCTGCAGATAACGCGGCAATTTCATACCCGCCAGTGCCAAAAGGTGTGCGCAGTCCTAACTCTCCACCACCTTTATCCGACATTTCTTTAAAGGCAGTTAGGTACTCTTGTGTATGAACCCGTAACAAATCTTGTGTAGTGGCTGGATCTGCCGATTGGCATTTAAGCTCTTTGGCCAATCCTGTGACATCTATCAGATTCTTCAGCCGTCGCTTGGTTTCAGGGTCTTCAGGTAATCCGCCGCTTGCATATGGCTGCACATTGCCGCCAACGGGTTGGGTGAATGCATAATTTCCACCGCCGTGCCAAAAACACTTTTCATCCCAGAAAAACCCTGTCTTCATTTACTTTTTCCTTTAAGTTGCCTTGCAAATCTATGGCATGGGTTTCTTTAATCGCAAAGAAACATTTTGAGGCAAAGTTCGTGAATAAAATTGATCTTGGTTACTTGGTTCAGTCAAACAATCCCTTTGAGGTGATCGTAACACCCAAGGCGTCTTCCAACCGCATCGTGCTTGATGCAAACGATATTCGGGTTTATGTCACGACAGTTCCAGAGGGTGGCAAAGCGACGGCGGCTGTCATTAAACTTTTATCCAAGGCGATAGGGGTGCCAAAAAGCAAACTAAAGCTCTTGCGTGGAGCCACATCAAAACGCAAGTTTTTTCAGATAGAGGATTAAAGCGATTATGCTTAAATATTTAAAACGAGAGATTGCACGTACAGCCAACCGTGCAATGCTGACCTGCGAAGGCATCAAAATAACCTGGATAGATGAGCCGAGTTTCGCGTGGTGGGTTGTTGCCAATATCGTTTCGGGGGCGTTGACTTTTACGGTTGATATGATGCCCGTTGAACGGGCATTGATCATTGGATTCGGGCTGCTTGTCCTTGTAATGGAGTTAGTGAACACAGCAATAGAGGTTGTGGTGGATCGCATTTCACTGGAAATTCACCCATTATCCAAAAAAGCCAAAGATGTAGCTTGCGCTGCTGTTGGAATGACAGCTATAGCAACGGGTGCCATTTGGCTGATTATTCTGCTTCCTAAGGTATTATAGGGTGTTACACATGGTCGGTTTCATCCGGATTTCGGATTTGATAGCTGCCTTCCGGTAAATCCAATGCGGCCTCTAATTCGCGCAGCTGTGACAATGACAGCGTTATTTTCTGGACTGTGTCGGTGCGTGGATCTAATTGTTCAACGGTAACTTGCGATGCAAAAACCGTGATTATTAAATCTTCCATTAACGGCGCTTTGCCCTCATCTATCAGAGTGACAACCGTCGCATCAAATTCGTGTTCTATAGTAAACATAGTCTCAAACCTATCTTGGATATGGTTTTGTGGCAAGATAATCACAATGCGACGTGAAACAGTGGAATACGGATAAAAATAGTTATTACCACTATTTATCATCGGGCTTCCATGCGGCTTGGGTTGGTGTACGAGCATGCAAGCTTGAACGGCGCATAGGCAGATGATTCCACACCTTACTACAGTCGGGAATCGGTATATATACATATAGAAATTCATGTATTTTATGGTGGTGATACAGGAATATTTACCCGTATGACGAAACTGCTAATGTATCTGAATGCCAGCACAGCATGGTTGTATTGGTTTCTGTTGCATCGATGTAACTATCTGCCATTCAATTCCACATAAACCTCTTAGGCGGCTTGTTTGTGTAACGATAATATGTGTTTTTAGATGCAACGGGCATGACCTAATTGTTATGTCTGTAATAAATACTCTGATTTTAAGGTACAGGCACTGAACTGAATTACCAAAAGATTGGAAAACTGAATATGCTAATTTACTAGCAACACGATCATAAAGGATTGGGATAATGAAAAATACACTACTATGCACATCAGCATTGGCCCTTACAGGCTTTGCTGGCGCAGCAAACGCAGCAGATGTTTCTGCTGGTGCTGTAAACATGGGCTTTAGCGGTTACTATACAACTGGTCTAGCTTACGCGTCTGTAGATACTGGCGCAAACATTGAAGCGGCTGCTGGCCCCGGCGGCACCGATTTCGACGGCATTGACGTCTATACAAACGCTGAAATCCACTTCAAACCATCTATTACTTTGGACAACGGTATCAAAATTGGTATTGATGTACAGTTGGAAGCTGGTTCAAACACAAACGGCGACCAAATCGACGAAGCATACATGGATATTTCCGGTGATTTCGGTAAAGTCCTGATCGGTTCTGAAAACTCAGCCGGCTACAAAATGACTGTTGCGGCACCTGATGTGTCACACATCTTCGCACAATCAAGCTCATTGACAGCTTACGTACCTTACTCAGGTTCTATCTCTGGTGTTGGTGTTGGTGCTGACATTTTCCGTGGCACACTTGGTTCAACATACATCGAAAACGCCCGTAACAACGACGCGAACCGTTTAACCTACTTCTCACCACGTTTTGGTGGTCTGCAGTTGGGCATATCTTATGCACGTGATTCAGGTCAAACAAACGGCGCGGTTAACAACAACACAACATTAACAGACATCGTTGACATTGCTGCAAACTACGGCGGTTCATTCGGTGGTGTGGATGTTGATGCGTCTGCACGTTGGGGCACAGCAAGTGCACCTGGTGTAGCTGTTGACCCTGAAGTTTGGGGTATGGGTTTGGCCATTGGCTTTAGCGGCTTTACAATTGGTGGTTCATTCGCCGAGCAAAATGACGCAGGCGCATTGGATGGTCGTGCGTATGATATCGGTATGAGCTATGCAAACGGCCCAATGAGCTACTCTTTGACATACTTCGAAGGTAAAAACATTGACAATGAGAACCCTGTTGCAGGTGCTGTTTATAACTACGAAGAGCTGAAAACAATCATGCTAGCAGCGAAATACAAAGTTAACTCAAACTTCTCAGTTGGCGCATTCATTGCCGATACATCATTTTCAGAAGATCTTGATGATAACAGCAACGCTACCGGTGGTGACGATGTTGACGGTACAGTACTTGGTGTAACTGCATCATTCAGCTTCTAAGCTAAACTGACTATATAAATAAAAAAAGGGGGGACTTTGGTCCTCCCTTTTTGCTATGGATAATGCGTTACAGAATCAATAGAACTGACTTTTATGAAATCTATCGTTTGGCTTGCCTCATACCCAAAGTCCGGAAATACATGGTTGCGTGTATTTTTGGCAAATTACATATATAATGCTGAAAAGCCTGTGCCGATCAATCAGATCCACAAGATCGGTCTTGGCGATTCAAATTCAAAGGCATACCGGGCCGTAACCAGAGAAGTGTTTGATCCAACAAACATAAAGCAAAGTTTACGGATACGCCCAGATGTTTTGAAAAGTATTACAAACAACAAAGCAGACATCAACCTTGTAAAAACACATTGTGAAAACGGGATCGCATTTGGGTCTGTGCTAATACCACCTGAATTGACACGCTCAGCTGTTTATATCATGCGCAATCCCTTGGATATGATCGTGTCATATGCCAGCCATTACGGGAATACGATGGATGGGGCAATTGAAGGAATAGGCCGAAAAGACAACTCTCTGCTAGGTGGAGGGGATACAGTGTATCAATTCCTGGGAAGCTGGTCCAATCACGTAATTGGCTGGACAAAGGCACGTAAATTTCCGGTTCTCGCATTGCGTTATGAAGATATGTTAAAAGATCCACATGATGCGTTTGAACGCGTCGTGCATCATATTGGTTTACCGTTTGACCGTGACAGGCTGGAGCGATCAGTTCGCTTTTCTGATTTCAAACTTTTGCAGGAACAAGAAAGTAAGACCAGTTTTGTCGAGAATTCAGAAAATCAGGAAAAGTTTTTCAGATCGGGTAAAGCAGACCAATGGAAAACTGAACTTACAGATGAGCAAATTTCACAAATAATTCGTGACCATGGCCGTGTTATGAATAAATTTGGATATAAAACATGAATGTACCGCGTAATATTATTTGGATTTCCTCTTTTCCAAAGTCAGGGAATACTTGGGCACGTCTTTTTTTGGGGAATTATTTTCAACCTACCGGGAAGAACCTGTCAATAAATGAACTGGCTTCGATAACCACCGGTGATATTCGCGTTGAATGGTTCAATATGGCTGCTGGTAAGCCTTATGATGGGGAAACTTTTGATGATTGGCTTAAACTTCGCCCAAAAGCGTTGCGATTAATTGCACAATCACGACCTGACAACAGATTTGTAAAAACACATTCAAAAGTTGACCGTATAGGCGATATTGAACTTATATTGCCGGAGGTCACAGCTGCAGCAATCTATATCATCCGCAATCCATTTGATGTTGCCGTTTCTTTTGCGCGCCATTCAAGCATAACAATTGATGTGTCCATCGACCGCTTAACTGATCCGCTGAATATATCAAAGTCTGATAATTGCCTTATAGAAGTTTTGGGGCGTTGGGATGATCATATCCAAAGTTGGACAAAAGCACCTGGTCTACCTTATCATCTGATGCGGTATGAAGATATGATCGATAATCCTAAAGTCGAATTCAAGAAGTTACTGAAATTCTTGCAAGTTCCTGCTGATTATACAAAACTTCAAAGGGCTCTGAAAGAAACCTCATTTAGTACATTGCAAAAACAGGAAAGCCAAGAAGGCTTTCGTGAAAGACCCAAAGGTATGGATAAGTTCTTTTCCACAGGTAATTATGGTGGTTGGGTTGATAAACTGACACCAGAACAAGTGCAGCGGATTTACACAGAGTTCCAACCGACAATCGAAGAATATTTTCCGGAAGTTGGAGAGCAGGCATTAGCTTTTATTGCACAAGGCAAGTAAAGCAGTTGGTCTGCCTTCCAAAATTGGGCGTTTGGGTGGATGATTCCCTATAACAATTTTTGAGTTACAACCTCTCAACACAAAAGAGATTCGTTTTTGTTAGTAATATTTGTGTTGCCGTTGATATGTATGCAATTCCCTATTTATTGAATGCTGTGCTGAATAAAAGCAATTATACATCCAATAATCAGTAATAATACCTAGAAAATATATGAAAATAGAAGGTTTCAGGCTCGAAATAATAGTCTTGCTAAATATTGCGGCATTGGTTAGTTTTTCTTACCAAATATACGATAAGAAAGAATAGCATCAATCTGGGAGGAAAATGATGACTGATACATTGAACCGTAGGAAATTCTTGAAGGGAAGCGCACTTGCTGCGACTGCAACAGCAGGCACACTTGCTGCGCCATCAATAGCAAACGCTGAACCAACTGTTTTGAAAATGCAAGCTGCATGGGGCGGCGGTATTTTTCTTGAAAACGCACAATCTTATGTCGAGCGTGTACACGCTATGGCAGGTAGTGATCTAAAGATTGATCTCTTGCCGGTTAACTCGGTTGTTAAAACCAGCCAAATGCAAGACGCGGTTCACCGCGGTGTGCTGGATGCCTGTCACTATGTGCCCGCTTACTGGTACTCAAAATCTAAATCCGCCTCATTGTTCGGAACCGGCCCCTGTTTTGGTTGGTCTTCACAAGAAGTGTTGGGTTGGGTCAACTACGGTGGCGGTCAGGAGTTGTTTGACGAATTGATGGGCTCTTTGGATCTGAACATCGTGTCGTTCTTCAACTCACCAATGCCGGCGCAACCGCTGGGTTGGTTTAAAGAACAAATCAAAGACGCTTCACAGATGAAGGGCCTGAAATACCGGACTGTTGGTCTTGCGGCTGATGTTCTGTTGGAAATGGGTATGTCTGTTGTACAGCTTCCCGGCGGTGAAATTCAACCGGCAATGAAGTCCGGTTTGATTGATGCGGCCGAATTTAACAACCCGACATCAGACAGAGACTTCGGAATGCAAGATGTTTCCAAAGACTATCATTTGGCATCATTCCACCAGTCACAGGAGTTCTTCGAAGTTAGCTTTAATAAAAAGCGTTACGAAAAACTTCCTGCAGAGTTACAGGCTATTCTGAAATATGCGTCAGAAGCTGAAAACTCTAACTTCTACTGGCACAACACCAAGCGTTATTCCGAAGACTTGGTAAAATTACGGGATGAGCAAGGTGTAAATATTCACCGAACACCTGATTCAGTAATGGTAGAGCAGTTGAAAGCTTGGGATATTGTGGTTGATCGGATTTCCGGCGAAGACGCATTCTTTGCCAAAGTTGTTGAATCACAAAAAGCTTATGCAAAAGATGTGATGAACTATCTGAACCTGAACCAACCGGATTACAAATTGGCTTATAAGCACTATTTCGGATAGGTTTAATCCAGTGATAAAGCTAAAACCGGGGGCTGATCTACAGTCCCCGGTTTATATGATACCGTTTTGGGAGATACGGAATTGACGAAGTACATCTATTCTATTGAGGGCCTAAGTGTTTGGGTCGGCCGCGCTTTTGGCTGGTGCATACTTATCTTAACCTTTTCGGTCTCTTACGAGGTTTTTGTCAGATATGTTTTAAACGCACCAACAGTTTGGGCGTTTGATATGATGGTGCAAATGTACGGAGCCTTATTCCTGATGGCAGGGCCCTATGCGCTTGCACAAGACACACATGTGCGCGGTGACGTGATATACCGTTTATTTTCAGTTCGCTGGCAAGCCCGCATTGATTTTACTCTGTATCTTCTTTTCTTCTTTCCAGGCATGTTGGCATTGTTTTGGTATGGATGGGAGATTGCATCCGATAGTTGGCGCTATAAAGAAGTTAGCTGGAATAGCCCTGCGCGCATTCAAATTTACTTTTTCAAAACACTTATCCCGGTCGCTGGTGGACTGATGATGTTGCAAGGCCTGGCTGAATTGATGCGCTGTTGGAATGCCATGAAAACCGGTGTCTGGATGGAACGCCTTGATGATGTGAAGGAAACCGAAGACATGCTTATGCATATGTCTGAAACACCTAAATAAGCCGACACGCGCGAAATGAAAGAATTATAAAATGACGGATCCTGAAGTCGCAATTTTTATGCTGTGCCTGTTTATTGTTCTGGTACTGCTTGGTTTTCCTATCGCCTTTACCTTGCTGGCAATGGGCGTTGGTTTTGGTTATTATGCCTATTATTTAGGTGGGTTTGAGACTTTATCGGATGTGTTCAGTAACAACATATTCTACCTGCTAAATCAAAACACCTACTCGGTCATGGAAAATGACACACTCGTCGCCATTCCACTGTTTTTGTTTATGGGGTATGTGGTCGAGCGCGCCAATATCATTGATAAGCTGTTTTTCTCGCTCTACATGGCTGCACGAAATTTGCCGGGCTCCTTGGCAATAGCCGCACTTCTAACTTGCGCTGTTTTTTCAACAGCTTCAGGTATTGTGGGTGCGGTAGTAACCTTGATGGGCCTTTTGGCTTATCCTGCTATGGCAAATGCAAACTATGATAAAAGCTTTGCATCGGGCGTGATTTGTGCCGGTGGGACTTTAGGTATTTTAATTCCACCGTCTATCATGTTGATTGTATATGCAGCTATTGCTGAGCTTTCTCCGCTTCGTCTTTATGCCGCAGCCGTATTCCCAGGCCTATTGTTGGCGGGGCTCTATATCGTTTATGTGATTGTCAGAGTGTTGATTAACCCGTCTTTGGCGCCTAAGCCGAATTTAGAAGATGTCCCACCACCAAAACAAATTTATCTTGATTTGTTAGTATCTTTCGTTCCCCTAACCGTTCTGATTGCTCTTGTTTTGGGCTCTATTCTTGGCGGGCTTGCAACGCCTGCAGAAGCGGCTGCCATGGGCGCATTGGGCGGGCTTGTTCTGGCACTACTTTATCGTTCGCTGACATGGCAAAAGGTCAAGGAAAGTGTGTTCCTTACTGCGAAAGCAACCGCAATGGTCTGTTGGTTATTTGTAGGTTCCTGGACGTTTGCGTCGGTATTTTCAATACTTGGTGGCCATGATCTGATTTCAATATGGGTTCTGGGAATGAATCTAGAGCCATGGCAGTTCCTTGTTCTGGCCCAGCTGATCATTTTCTTCCTTGGCTGGCCATTGGAATGGTCGGAAATCCTGATTATCTTCGTTCCAATTTTCTTGCCACTCTTGGATCAATTTGGTGTTAACCCATATTTCTTTGCTATGCTCGTAGCCCTGAATTTGCAAACCTCATTCTTGACACCGCCGATGGCGATGTCGGCCTATTATTTAAAGGGGGTATTGAAAAAGCAGATCGAGTTGATGGATATTTTCAAAGGGATAATACCCTATCTGGGTATTGTAATACTAAGTATGGTCTTGATGTATCAGTTCCCCGGAATTGCGCTGTGGTTCCCTGATTACCTATTTGGAGAATATATTCCATAAGTGGATATAAGTGAGAAGTATTGATGCCCAATGCACTATCTGCAACAGATGCAATACGCAAAATCCGCGAAGGTAAGCTAACATCCGTTGACCTGGTGAAAGCCTGCCTGAAACGCATAGAAGACACTGACGGCCAACTACACGCTTGGGCGCATCTGGACCCCGAAGATGCGCTTGCCCAAGCCGCAGACCTTGATCAGATACGCCTTAATGGCCGTCCTTTAGGTTCACTTCACGGGGTTCCTGTGGGCCTAAAGGATATTATAGATACAAAAGAAATGCCGACCGAACGGGGCAGCGTGATTTTCAAAGGTCGCCGGCCCGAAACAGATGCCGCTGTTGTTGATCGCCTGCGCGAAGCAGGGGCGGTTATTATGGGCAAAACTGCCACCACGGAATGCGCTTTCATGAAAGCAGCTGAAACACGCAATCCGCACAACCCTGAATATTCTCCCGGCGGTTCGTCCAGCGGCTCGGCTGCGGCTGTCG
>Ga0316204_10007958_pt1 | contig 15093 bp, 8 predicted proteins | sample 6monrhotite_MG_2_FD_205661 | JGI IMG/M metagenome (GOLD analysis project Ga0316204, IMG submission 205661) | Microbial mat bacterial communities from mineral coupon in-situ incubated in ocean water Damariscotta River, Maine, United States -... | ecosystem: Environmental > Aquatic > Marine >...
TCGCGCTGCCGATCACGAGGTTCAGCAAGAGGAACGAGAACGCGCTGCGGCGCAGCCCGGCGATCTGCTCCTTCGGGATCAGCCCCGAGGCGCGGACCAGCAGGGCGAGCAGTGCGCCGAACACGCCGAACACGGCGCCTGACGCCCCCGCCGAGACGCCCCACGGATGGAACACGAGGCTGACTTCGCTCGCGATCACCCCGGAGCCCAGGTAGAGCACGAGGAAGCCGACGTGACCGAGCACCCGTTCGATGAGCTGTCCAAGGTCGCGAAGGATCCACATGTTGAACGCCAGGTGGAGCGCCCCGAAGTGGAGGAACATGCTGGTGAACAGCCGCCAGGGCTGCCCGTCCAGGGTCCCGCCCGGGTAGTCCGCGCCCCAGCGAATCATGTCCTGGATGTCCGGCGAGAGCGGATGGACGCCGCTCGCCACCATCGCGACGTAGATGGCGACGTTGACGGCAATGATGCCGTAGGTCACGTGCACGCGAGGCATGCGCGCGTGCAGGGTCTGAACGAAGCGAGCCGCATCCACCCGTGAAGGGCTGGGCGGCTCCTCGCGAGGAGTCCAGTCTCCGTCCTTCGGTTCCTGGGGCGGGTCGGAGTCGGGGTCCTGCGGGGATCGGTCAGGCATGGGCCAGGAGTCTAGCCGACGTGCGTGGCCGAGATCTGCAGCAAGCGTCGTTGGCCGGTACCGTTGCCGTGCATGTGGGGTGCCAGGACCCGGTCCCTGACTCGGCCCGCGCGCCCGCCACGCGCCAGAGGTCTACCCGCCGAAACGAACCTCGCCGCCTTCAGCCGATCGCGTGCCTTTCCGCGGGAGATCGTCCTCACGTCGAAAGGTGAAGACGAGGGAGCGCTTGGCGATCGCCTCGAAGTTCCGTGAAGCGCAGTGCAGCAGGCGGCAGTGGAACAGCAGCACGTCGCCGCGTGCGAGGGTCGGCGCGACGGCGGACTCGAGCAGCGGCCGCACCTCAGTTGCCTCGTCCCTGAGTGCCTCGCGCTCGTCGAAGCAGTCGGGCGGAAGGTCGAGCCGGTGACTGCCCGGCACGAGGCGCAGGCCGCCGCGCGCGAGCGGCTCGTCCCCCAGCGCGATCCAAGCCGTGATCAGCTCGTCGTGCGTGAACGACCAGAAGCGACGGTCGCGGTGCCAGGGAGTGTCGCTCGAGAGCCGGGGCTCCTTGGTCATCAAGCAGTTGTGATGCGCGAGCGAGAGGATCGGCGGTGAGCCGAGCAGGCCCCCCAGGTCGTCGACGAGGCCGCTCTCTTCGAGCAGGTCCCGGAACAGCGCGTCGCGCTGGAAGACCTGCAGGAAGCGACGCACGCTCTGGGTCCTCGCGCCGGGGTCGGGTGCGCCGGGGTAGCCGATGTCGGACTCGAGCTCGAGCGGCGCGGCGCGCGCACGCTCCCAGTCCTGGACGAGCTGGTCCAGGCGTGCGAGGTGGGCCTCGGGCACCGCTCCGCGCAGAACCGCGTACCCCTGCTCGTGGAATCCGGGGACGTCGACGCGCGCCGTCGTCACGCGCCTGCTCCGGGAGCCCGCCAGCGCAGCAGGCAGGCGACCGAACCGTTCCACGACAGGCCGTCTGCGGCGATCCGCGTGGCCAGCTGCTCGAGCGCGGCGTGTTCGGGGTCCTCAGCCGGGAGATCGGCGACGAGCGCGCGCGCGGCGTCGAGCGCCTCCCCCTCCTCGCGCGGCCGCAGGCGCAACCATTGGCGCGCTTCCACCTCGATTGCACCGCGCGCACCTTCGGGGATCAGAGCGATCAACTCGGCGAGGACGAGGGACTCGCCGTGCACCCGCCCCACCCGTCTGTGCTGTCGCTTCTCGAAGCGGTCGTACTCGAGCGCCGCGGCTTGGCATGGCAACGCCGGATCGAACCACGGCTCGGCGACGAGGACGCCGGTGCGCGCGACGCGCAGGGCCTCGGCCAAGCCGCGGGCAGGATTGGCGAGGTGATGAGGCACGTGCCGCATCGTCACCCAGTCGAAGGCGTCGTCTTGAAACGGCAGGCGCTCCGCGCTGCCGTCTTGCACCGCGAAGCCGTCGGCCCGCAGCGCCGCGAGCTGCGGACCCTCTTGATCGAGGCCCGTCGCGGCAACCTGGCGAGTCGCGGCCGCGCGCAGCAGCCTGCCCGCGCCGCAGCCCACGTCGAGGACTCGCTTCGGCTCCTGGGCCCAGAGCGCCTCGAGGAAGCGCTCTAGCAGCCAGAGGTGATTCTCGACCGGGACGTCGACCATGGGACGCAGCCTAGCGTCCGTGCAGCGCGGCCGGGTCGAGCTTCCGTGGTCTCCAAGGGCCCTCTCCTCACGCCTGGAGCCCGGCCCGTCTCTGCCCCGGGCCCAACTTTCTTGTCGTGCGATGTTCGGCTTGTCATTAAGATCGGAATCCCCTGTGAGTTCATCCCCCGGACTCTCTCCCCGTCGATGGATCGTGGTCTGCTCGTCCCCAGCCCAGCTGACAATTCGCGCGACTTGACACGCGCGGGGGTTCGCCATTGAGAGAAAGTTCGCAGCGTCGCAGCCAGGTGTGGAGGTTGAGCCGAAGGACTCTGGTTCGTAATCGGCTTCTCTCCAAGGGCGGCGTCCTGGCGCAGAACTGCCACGAGACCGGTCCTGCACCGCTGCGACGTGCTCAGCGCGGCCGCAGTCTCTCGTCCGGTCCGCACGCCTGGTCGGCAGCGTAACTCGAAGGGAGCCTTGAACGAATCCATGGATTCACCGAACCAGGCCGCGCTGGAACGGCACGTTCTCGAGCGCGTGCGACGCGAGCTGGGCCTGCACCAGGGGCAGGAGCTCGCGACGGACATCGCCGACGTTGCGAGGACCGTTCTCTATCAGGAGGAACTCTATCCCGACGAGGAAGCGCTCGCGGAAGAGCTCGCCCTCGAGACGGACGCGGACGTCCTGGGGCACGTGCTCTCGCTCCGCGTCACGCGGGCGCTGCGAACGGCGGTCGGTGAGAATTTGCGACACGACACGGCGGTGGTCGTCCTACGCGGCGCGGCAGCAGGCTCGAAGGCGCAAGCCGACAAGCAGCTCGGCCAGGCGCTCATGAAGCTGCGCAGCTCGCGCAAGGACAGGGACCAGGACGGTCCGAAGCTCTGGTTCCTCGCGGCCAAGGACGTATTCGGCAAGCTGTGTCAGTTGCTGGCGCACAAGAAGGGCGACGCTTCCCACACCGTGGTGTTCGAAGATGGCAGTCACGAAGGCGCGCCGCCCGAGGAGCTGCCCGCAGTCGAGATCGTCGAGACCGTGCTCGCGCTGCCCTCGCTGGAGGCCAAGGCGGCGAAGCGCGTGGAGGAGGTGCGCACCGCCAGCATGGAGGCGATTGCCGCCGCCGGGTCCTCCGAGGGGCCGGCGGCTCCGCCCGTTCCGGCCGCAGCGCCAGGCGCGCCGCAGGACTCGGACTCGGCCAACGCCAGCCTGGACGTCGAGGTGGCGCAGGACCCACTCGTCGGCACGCTCTTCCACAAGAAGTACCGCATCGTGAGGCGCATCGGGCGCGGTGGCTTCGGCGCCGTCTACGAAGCGCTCGACGAACGCGGCGCAGGCAACCGGGTCGCGATCAAGGTGCTGGCCGGCGCGGCGGCGGAGTCCGCTATTCAGCTGCAGGCCTTCAAGGACGAGGCGCGCCGCGTGACGCGCCTTTCCCACCCCAATATCGTCGACTGGAAGGTCTTCGACGAGAACGAAGCGGGAACGCCCTACTTCGTCATGGAACTCGTCAAAGGCGAGGAGTTCGACGACACGCTACGGCGCGAAGGCAAGCTCGAGCCGATACGCGTTGCGAAGCTCCTGCTGCAGGTGCTCGGTGCACTACGTGCGGCGCACCACCTGTCCTCCACAGAGTCGATCCTGCACCTCGACCTCAAGCCGTCGAACCTCTTCCTCGTTCCCGGGAAGAACGGTCAGGAAGAGCAGCTCAAGGTCATCGACTTCGGTATCGGGCAGTACATCGGCGATGACGCCGCGCAAGAGGTCGAGGGGAACGAGGAGCCGCTCGTACCCGAGCACCCCGAGGAGCTGGATCTAGGCCCGAGCACCCTGACCTTCGGGGCCTACCCGACGCCGAGCGCGCGCGGCGGAGTCCGGCGCTCCACCGGCTGCACGCCGGAGTACGCCTCGCCGGAGCAGTGCGCCCACGTGCTGCAGAGACCCGATATCCAGGCCCTCGACGGGCGTTCGGACCTCTACTCGCTCGGCGTGATGGGCTTTCAGATGCTCACTGGCCGGCTGCCCTTCGTGGTCCCACCCGGTGAGCGCCTGAAGCTGCTCGAACTCCACCGGGAGGCCCAGCCTCCGAGCCTCTCCTCCGCGGGCGCGAAGGCGCCCAAGACCCTGGCGCGTTTCGTCGAGCGTTGCCTGCAGAAGGACCCGGAGCAGCGCTTCACGAGCACGAAGGAGGCCTACGCCTACCTGGACGAGCTCGTGCACCCGCCCGTCTGGCGTGCGGTCGTGCGCATCACGGTGCCGATCGTTCTCGCGCTCGTCGCTGCAGGCGGTTGGATGTGGTCGACCCGCGATCAGCTCGTGCCGCGCACGGCGCTCACGGCGATCACGGGGGAGCGCCTCGACAGCGAGCCCCTGTACCTCGGTCCGGAGCGACCGCTCGCTACGCTCACCCTCGCCTCGACGGAGGGAACGACCAGCGCAGGCTGGGCGGTGGTCCGCGCGGCCGATGGGACGGCGCTCGAAGGCTGGAGCGCGCAGGCAACGGGCGGCGGCGAGGTCGCGCTGCACGCACCCGACACGCTCGTGGGGCGCGTCGAGGAGCGCGTCGAGCTCGTGCACGGCGACGGCCTGCTGAAGAGCGAGCCCTTCACCGTCCGCTGGCTCGGCGCCGACACCTGGAGCGTGTCCGCGCTGGAGATCGGGGGCCGCGACGCCCTCGGCCTCGGCGACCAGGCCGTGGATCCCGCGGGGCTCGCCCTCGACCTCTGGGTCGCGGGTGAGGCTCGCGGCGATCTGGAGCTGGTCACCGTGTCGCGGGAAGGCGACGCGCCGATGCGCTTGCCGGAGGGTCAGTCCCCTGGAGATCGCATGCGCTACCGCCTCGACCTCGCCGACCTCGGACTCGAGCAAGGCCAGGGCGAGCTCACTCTGCGCGCGGTCGATCGCGCAGGACACGAATGGAGCCAGCGTCTGCCCCTCTTGGTCGAGCCGCGTCCGCTGGCCGTCTCCACGGCGACACTCCAGTCCTGCAACACGATCGGCGGACGCTTCGTCGTCTCGCCCGGCTCCGAGCCCGTGCTCGCGGTCGAGCTGAATCGAGCTGCGGACCTCTCCTGGAAAGTCGTCGTCGGTGGCGAGGTGGTGCTCTTCGGAGACTCCGGTGGGCGCCGAGTGGCCTCGATTCCGATTCCGGACCTCGCCAGCCTGCGCGACGGCGAGCCGTACTCCGGCATCCTGCGCCTCGAAGCCGACGACTCGCTGGTGCTGCACGGGGCGGCGTCGTCACGCGGTCAGGCGGAGCGCGAGTTGCGCTTCAGCTACGATCCGTCCGAGCCCGAGTTCAGCGCCCGGTGGACGTCCCCGTCGGGCTCGATCGATCTCGACCCCGGGTCGGACCTCGCCCCCCACACGAACGCGGGGAGCGCCCAGCTCGTCATGAGCCGCCTGCAGGCGGTGCCGATGAACCTCGAGGCGAGCTGGTGGCCGGTTGGTCGGGAGGACGAGGCTGCAAGCGTGGGCACCAAGCAGTTCCAGAATCCCCAGGTCCAGCAGGCGACGCTCGATGTGGCGCTGCCGACCGACGGGGAGTACGAGCTGCGCCTGCGCTCCTACCGCTTCGACGCGGCCACGCGCAGTGCCTCCGAGACCCCGGACGTCGAGCACGTGCATCGCATCGTCCTGGACCGCGACGCACCCGAGTTCGACATCGGCGTGCTCTCGACCGGCCTCGTCGTCCAGGGGGACGCTGGCGTGCCCGACGAGGTGCCCCTGTCCCAGGAGGACGATGGCGTCGTGTACGACCTCGAGCTCCAGACGGCTGGCGGGGAAGCGATCACGGCCACGTCGTCCAGCGGCGTTCCCCTCGAGGATCTCTGGAGCCGAGCCGGCGCCTCGGATGGTGCCTTCGCCCTCAACGTCGTGGGGCGGGACCGAGCGGGAAATACGAGCCGCCCCGTCTCGGCCAGCTTCGTCGTCGCGAAGGCACCGCCGACCGTCCAGCTCATGCGTCCGACAGGTCGAGGGCTCTGGTACCCCAGCTCCGAGAACGCAGGGTGGACCCTGCGACTCGAAGTCAGCGACCCCAACGGGGTGGCGACCGCGCGCTGCGTTCTGCGACGCGCCGGAGACCCGTCCGGCGAGGGGTACCCGATCACGCTGGTGCGTGATGCGCTCAGCACCGAGGCCCAGGCGATCTACATCGGAAGCGCGCCGCTGCCCGCGGAGCTCTCCGAGGCCAATGTCCACCTGCACGTGACCGCCAGTGATACCTTCGACCGCACCATCGAGTGGTCCAGCCCGAAGCTCGAGCTTCCCGTGATCCAGAAGAAACGGCCCTCGCGCGTTCTCGTCTCGATGCACGAGAAGGACCTCGGAGCGATGCGCCTCGTCGAGGGCAACGCTGGCTTCACCTATTTCTTCGGGGGCCGCGGCGACACGATCGAGAACGCCGCCTACACGAGCGCGGGGCTCCCGCCGTTCAACGCGGCCCCGCGCAGAAGCCGACAACGCTCCTGGCAGGTCGACCTGCCGCCGGGATCGGTCACGGATTACTACCTCGACGAACACGAGGTGACGGTTGGGCAGTTCATGGCCTTCCTCGACTCCGCCCGCTGCACGATCGACGAAGCGGAGCGCGCGGCTCACCGCGAGCGACTGGAGTCCGTCTCCGTCGATCTACCGGTCACCGGAGTCACCTGGGGTGAGGCGCAGGCCTACGCCGCCTGGGCTGGCAAGCGCCTGCCCACGCTGGTGCAGTGGGAGTACGCCGCGCGCGGGGGCGCTGCCTACCGCCCCTACCCCTCCTGGACGAAGGGCATCGAGGTTCCTCCCGTGAGCTCGCAACTCGAGGCGAGCGGAAGCGGTGAGGACCTCTCGCCCGACACGGGGCTCAGCGACCTCGGCGGAAACGTCTCGGAGTGGACCTGTACGCCGGCGGACTTCGACTCGGCGTTCACCGGGGAGTACCCGCACGAGTGGGCCCGCGAACGTCGCCAGCACCTGGTGGAGATCGACGGCAACGAGGACGCCACGCGCTTCTGGATCGCCGGCGCCTCCTTCCAGAGTCGTCGCGCGGACTTCGCGGTCGCCGAGTTCTCCGAACGTGATCACCGGGACGAGGCTGTTGGATTCCGCTGCTGCGCCCTGCTCGAGGAGATACAGGACGCCGTCACACGCGCTCCCGTCCCTGGCCTTGCCACCGTCCGCGAAGCCGAGGAGGCGAAGCGATGAACCCGAGTCGACTCCTCCCCCTCTTCGCGCTCTGCGCGTCCTGCGCGTCCAGCAACGAGCTCGAGCCCGACCCGCTGTCCTACCACCTCGCCGTGCTGCCCATCGAGACGGCGACGATCGGCCGTGTCACCCCGGGCGAGCACCCTGGCGGCGAGACGGAGCTCGTCCTGGAGCTCGCGGGCGAGGAGGTGCACGTCGCGGTCGCCGAGGCGCTCGAGGAGTACTGCTTCACGGAGGTGACGCTCCTGACCGCCGACGGGCCGACCGAAGCGATGGTGAGCGCAACGTCCCGTGAGCAGCAGATCGTCCGCCGGGCCCGAGAGGCGCAGGCGGACCTCGTGCTCGAGCTCTCGCTGCGCTACGAGCCGTCGGTCTACCGGGACACCAACAGCTCGTTCTGGCTCAACTTCCCGTTGTTCCTCTTCGCCGGGCCGACGAACTGGTTCATCTCGGACAACACGTACTACGCGGACGTCGAGCTCACGAGCTCGCTCTACGACGCCCGCTCGCTCGAGGCTGGGCTCAGCCTTGACGACCCCGCGGCGCGAATCCTCACGGTGAGTTCGAAGTTCTCCGGCGTCGCGCTCGACTTCATCGACCGCGCGGACGGAGCGACCGACTACGCGCTCGGGATCATCATCCCCTCTGGCTTCCTAGCCCGCGAGAACGACGAGGCCCTGCTGGAGCTCAAGGAGGAGATCCTGACTGCGCTCTGCGATCAAACCGTCCAGGGCCTTCAGTCCCGTCGGAACGACCTCGTGCGTGCCGAATACGTGGCGCCCTTCTACATCGAGCCCGCCGAGGTGAGCCTGACTCGGCTCAGCGAGAGTCAATTGAGCGTCAGTGGCCTGGCCCAACTCCAGCAGGACGGCCATGTCGATCGGTTAACCGCAGTGCGCATGAGCGCCGGCAAGGACGAAGTGTCTGCCCACCTCGGCGAAGACCAGGCCGGCGCCGTCGGGCACGACGCGATCTCATTCGAAGCCGTGGTCGATCTGGCCGACGGAGAGGACCATGTGCGAATCGTGGTCTCAGGCGGCGGGCGTGACTACTACGAGCGCTCGTACACCTTCGCGGTTCCCGCGGTCGAAGAGCGCTAGCCCGATCCGTCAGCCCGGCTGCCCCTTGGTGGGTGGCGCGGAGAGCACGTCGCGCACCGCCCTCAAGAGCGCGTGCGGGCCATAGGGCTTCTGGACGAGCTGCAGCGGCGGGGCGATGACCTGATCGAGGTTCGCGAGCGCCGCCGAGTACCCGGAGACGAACACAACCGGTAGCGACGGAGCGCGCAGGCGCAGCTCGACCACGAGCTGCGTGCCACTCATGCCTGGCATCTCCACGTCGGAGACGACGACGTCGAATCCGCCATCGGAAATCGTGCTCCCCTCGTACAGCTGGAGCGCCTCCTGCGCGGACGAGGCCGGAACGACCTCCAGGCCCGCTGCTACGAGAAGGTCCTGGCTGACCCGCCTCACCTGTGCATCGTCCTCCACCAGCAGGACACGAGCCCCGAACTCTCGGCCGGTGAGCCTCTCTTCGGGAGCCGTGTCGTCCGTCGCGCGCTCGAGAGACGTGCGAGGCAGACACATGCGGAAGGTGGAGCCTTGCCCCAGCTCGCTGGTGACCTCTAGCGTCCCCCCCGCCTGTCGAACGATCCCGAAGCACGTCGAGAGCCCCAGGCCCGTTCCGACGCCTGCCTCCTTCGTCGTGAAGAAGGGCTCGAAGAGCAACGGGAGATCCTCGGGCCGAATCCCCGATCCCTCGTCCTCGACGGACAGGGCCACCTGGTCCTGTTCGTTCCCTTCGGAGCCCGCCGGGAGATTCTCGGTCCGCACGAGCAGCCGGCCACCGCTGGGCATGGCATCGCGGGCGTTCACGGCCAGGTTGATGAGCACCTGCTCAAGCTGGCCGGGGTCGATCTCGACGCGCCAGAGGTCGTGCTGAAGGTCGTGGGTGAGATGAACCCGCGCGCCCAGGAGTCTTCGCAGAAGAGCCTCGGCTTTTCGGGCGCTTCGATTCAGGTCGACGACCTGGGGGACGACCACCTGCTTTCGGGCGAACGCGAGCAGCTGACGCGTGAGCCCGGCGCCACGGTTTGCCGCGTCCAGGATGGAGTTCGCGGACTCGAGCAGCGTCGGGTCGCTGCGGAGCCCTTCCGTAAGCTGATTGGCGCAGCCGATCACCACCGTGAGGAGGTTGTTGAAGTCGTGCGCGACGCCGCCCGCGAGACGCCCGATGCTCTCGAGGCGTTGAGCGTGACGCAGCTGATCCTGGCTCACGAGGAGCGCCGCTTCCGCGCGCTTCAGCTCGGTGATGTCGATGGCGACCACGGTGACCGAGACGACCACGCCGTCCTTGCGAACGGGGCCCATGCGTATGAGGTGCGTGGTTTCCACCCCGTCCTGATTCGTCGCAGAGCCCTCGTACTCCTGTAGCTCGCCGGTCTCGAAGGCGCGGTCGAGAGCCGCGACGTACTCCTTGTGATACCCGCCCGAGAGGAACTCGAGCACGTCCTGACCGATGAGGTCGTCGACGGTGGCCGGCGGGCGAGCGCGGTTGACCGTTTGAATGCGGCGATCCCGTCCGAGGTTGACGATGTAGCTCGGTACGGTCTCGAGGAGGGTGCGGAAGGCCTCGTCGGAGTTCCTGAGGGCGAGCTCGATCTCCTTCTGCGGCGTGACGTCGACGACCGTGCCGATGATCTCCTGCGGAGCACCGTCCGCCGCGCAGAGAACCCGGCCGCGACCTTCGATCCAGTGCACGGCGCCATCCGGACGGGTCATTCGATGGACCACCTGGTAGGTCGAGGGCGCCTTCGCCAGCGCAGCGCTCAGGGCCGCCTCGACATCATCGAGGTCGTCCGGGTGCACCAGCTCCTTGTAGGCCTCGAGGGTGCCCTCGAACTCATCCGGCGCGAGCCCGAACAGCGCAGCGACCTCCTCGGACCAGCGGACATAGCCCGAGGCGATGTGCCAGCTCCAGAGCCCCATGCCTCCGGCTTCGAGGGCCAGGTTCAGCCAGGCGTTGGACTCGCGCAGCTTCTGCTCCTGCTGGTGCTGTTCGGTGACATCGGTGATGCTGAAGACGAGCTGGGTGATCTTCCCGGCGTCGTCGCGAATCGGGGCCCCGTTGATGGCGAGCTGCTTGCGCTGCCCATCCGGCCATTCGATCGCGTGGCGCACGTCGTAGACGGGATGCCCCGTGCTCATCACGCGCACGAAGGGGTTGGCCTCGTCGGGCCAGGGACCCCCATCGGGCGCTGTCGTGCGCCACTCGGGGTCGTCGTAGCGGCGCTCCACGATCTCCGACGCGCGCAGACCGAGGATGCCCTCCGCGCTCGCGTTCGCGTAGACGATGCGACCGTCCGTCGTCATGACGACCACCGCGGCGACGCTGGTGTCCAGCACCGCAGCGAGGAGCCCCTGCTGGCTCGCCAGGGCCTCAGCGGCGCGGCACTCCAGGGTCTCGATGCGCCCCAGCAGGCGAGTGTTCTCCCGCTGCAGGTTGTCGTGATGAGTCGTCAGCTCGTCGCGGTTCATCCGGGCTTCTTGGTCTCCTCTCGCAGCGGAGGCTCGAACCAGCGTTCCTTCGGCGTGAAGATGTTCTCGCTCGGCTGGGTGTTGAAGTGCGGGGACATGATCTGGACGCCGTTCTCGTTGAACACGTCGAGGACCTCGCGATGCAGGTTGGAAAGGAGCATCGGGCGGCTCGAAGGCTCCGCGAGCCGGAACAAGAGCGTGTAGGTGATGGCGAAGTCACCGAGGGACTCGATCAGGATGCGGGGCTCGGGATCGGCCGGGATCTCCGGGACGTTGGCCGCGGCGCTCAGCAGCATCCCTTCGACCTGCCGCCACGGCGTGTCGTAGCCGATTCCGACCGAGGTGCTGCTCCACGTGCCCGTGGCCTCCTCGGACAGGCGCGTGATGTTGCGGGTCGCCGCGCTCGTCAGCACGGCGTTGGGGATCGTGACCTCCTCGTTGCGGCGCGTGATGATCTTGCTCGACAAGAAGCCGACGTCCTTCACGACGCCCTCCTCGTCGCCGAACTCAATGAAGTCCCCCGGCTTGAAGATCCTCGAGTAGATCACGACCAGGCCGCTCATGATCTGATTCACCAGCCCCGCGGATCCGAGGGAGATCATCAGTCCGAAGAGGACGGAGACGCCACGGAAGGCCGCGGTGTCGGAGCCAGGGATGAACGGATAGGCGAGCACCAGCGCGAAGATCCAGAGGAAGATCGAGATCAAGCGGTGCGTCACCTTCACCGCTTCCGGCGCGAGCCACTCGCTCTGGACCGATCCGCTCTGGATGCCCCGGAAGAAGCCGGAGATCACGCGGCTCGCCCCGCGGGTGACCATGAAGATCACGATCACGGTGAACAGGCCCGGGAGTCCGTCGAGGACGCCGAAGACCACGAGCAGCACGAGGTCGACGAGGTAGTCCCGAAGACCTTCGCTCCACGGCTGGGTGTACGGGAACCGACCGAAGACGAAGGTCAGCCAGAAGTACGAGAGGGCGATTCCAGCGACCAGGAAGGCGAGGCGCAGGCCGGTGTTGCGCAGCGCCCGCATGGCCGGGAACAGATCGACGCCCCCGAGGCGGAGTCGCCAGGCCTTGCGCCCGGCCTTCGCCATGAGTCGGTCGAGGATCTTCTTCGCGAGCTTCGAGAGCAGCACGAGAAGGAGAGCGAAGGCGACCGTCGCCCCGACCGACCACCCGATGGCGGGCAGCAGCCGGTCGAGGTCGCTCTGCGCGTAGCGCGCCTGCAGGACGGCAGCCAGCCGATCGGAGGCCTCTTGTGCGGTCTCTTCGAGGGTCAGTCCGGACTCACGGTCGAGGTCCCCCTCGAGGACACCGAACATCGAACGGTCATTGACCAAGACGACGAAGCCTGTGTACTCGCCGATGGTCGCCGGCTCGAGGCGGATGTCGTGCTCGGCGGCGTTGGGGATGGCGGAGATCCTCTCAGCGGCCTGCGAGGCGCGCTCCTTCGGACCGACGCGTTCGAAGGACGTCCGGAAGACCAGGATCTTCCTCCCCCAGAACTCGAGAGGCGCGGAGCCCGTCTGTTCCTCCGCCGGCGCCTCCCAGGCTTCGGTGGGAATCATCGAACTCACCTGCGCGTCAGCGATCGGTGCCGCGACGAAGAGCAGCCCGACGATGAGCACGAGCCAGGCGAGCGCGGAGCGGAGTCGGTTCATCAAAGCGTAGACCGTGGGCTTGTCAGTGGGCACGAATGTGACGTGAGCTTGAAGAGTCTACGCCCCAGCGCACGTCGTCTCCAAAGCGGCACTGGGGCGGCTGCGTAGCAAGCTCGGGATCGGGGCTCCTCCGTGGCCTTTCTGACGTGGACGGATCGCGCAGCCGCTTCGGAGGTCACTGAGCTTGCAGATGGCCCGCGTGCTCCAGCACCCCAACTCCTCGCGTCCCACGCGGCCCATCGAGGGCACGGCAATACGCTGCTCGACTCGCAATCGGGAGGCCGCAGCGGAAGCTCCAGAGGGCCACGATTCCTGCACGCAAGGCGGCGTTCGCAGCGACGTGCGGGTGTGGACCGGCCACCCGGCGAGACCGGGCGTCCCGGGCCCCGAGACGTGCTTGCAGGTTGCCGCCCTCCACTGGCCGGCAGCCGCGGCTTCGGGGGTCCATCGTCCCCGCTCTCGCCTTCCCCCGGCTTTACCTCCATCTGCGGACCGCAAGGTCTACAATGGGCGGTGCGCCCTGGGACCACGCTCCCGGGCGGCGCGGCGCAGGGCCGCGCCTGCCGAGCCAAGGGGCGCTGGAGGCCCACTCATGGACAACTCCCTCAAGGCGCTCGCTCGCGCGAGTGTCGTGGTCTGCCTCGCCTCGGCGCCCGCCGTGGCCGGCGACTACTTCGTCAGCGCCAGCGCCGGGTCGGATGGTGCCGCCGGCACCAGCCCGTCCGAGGCCTGGCGGACGCTCACCCATGCGCTCACTGCAGTGCCGGCTCCGGTCGGCGCAGAGCTCCACACGATCTACCTGGCGCCCGGCGTCTACGACGCGGCGAACGGCGAGACCTACCCGCTCGAGATGCGACCACGGATCAGCGTCGAGGGAGACGGGCCCGCGGACTCCGTCGTCCTGCGTGGCAACGGGACAGGGACGCTGCTCGGCTTCACCTCCTTGTTCAACGGCCTCGGTGAGACCTTCGACGAGGACACGCGGGTCGCCAGCCTGACGCTGGAGAACGCCGGGAGCGGCGTGGGGATGTACACGGACTGGGGCAACATCGCTCCGCTGCTGGTGGACCTCCGAGTGCACCGGACGAGCGGTCCCGGAGTCGTGGCCTCCGGCGGAGACTTCGGCGGCGCGGGGCACTTCCACCCTCGACTGCTGCGCCTGAAGTTCGAGGGGTGCGCCGTCGGCGTGAGGGCCATCAAGTACGGTGAGGGCGGCGGGAGTTCCGTGACCCTGACCGATTGCGTCATCGCTCAGGGATCCGGCAACGGCGTCGAACTGAGGAACTTCTCGGACGAGGGCAGCCTGGCCCTCGAAGGCCTGCGCACGGTCGTGCACGACCGTGGCGAAGATGGCGTCCAGGTCTCCTACACGAACGGGTCGGTGGTCAACGTCACCCTCGAGCACTGCGAGATCCGCGACTGCGGCGACGACGGCTACGAGGTCGTTCCCGACACGGGGCTCGGGTACCAGGTGAACACCTGGCTGCGGCACTGCACGATCGCCCGCAACGCCCACGTGGGCGTGGGGATCAACAACGCGGGGAGCGAGAACTACCTGCACCCGACCGTGCTCGACTCGACGATCCTGTGGGGCAACACCGACGACCTGCGAGACGGACCGGTGCCGATGGCCACGGTCACCGACTGCTGCATCGGCGACGGCGACCACCAGGGTCAGAACGGAAACTTCTCCGACGACCCGCTGTTCGTCTCGCCAGCGTACGGCGACCTGCGCCTTCGCTACGGTAGCCCCTGCATCGACCGTGGCGCGCCGCTCCCCACAGTCGGAGAGCCCTCACTCGGTGGCTTCGTCCCGCCCATCGACGGGGACCTGGACCTCGCGAAGCACTGGGACGTCGGGGCGCGCGAGTTCGCGCCGTTGACGCTCGCCGGGACGGCGACGCCGGGAGGCGCGCTGCAGCTCGCGATGTTCGGGCGAGCAGGCGGCGAAGCGCTGCTCTTCGCCTCGAGAAGGCCCCTGACCTCCTCGCCCCTGGTCCAGCCCGAGGGCGAGTGGTGGCTGGGCAGCAGCGGATTCGCCTTCAGCCGCCTGCGCACGGACCCGAGTGCGCCGGGGCAGCTCATGGTCTCGCTGCCGAACGACGCGGCGCTGGTGGGCCGCAGCTTCTCGTTCCAGGCCCAGGTGCGGTCGCTCCCCGGGGCCGCGACGGACCTGGTCTGGACGCACCCCGTGAGCGTGGTGGTCCACGCGCCCTGAGCGGCGCGCGTCGCCAACGAGGGCGGAGAACGACAGGAGCCGTCGACGCGGGTCGACGGCTCCTCGATGCGGCTCCGAGTGCGGCGCCTCGAATCAGAGCCCGCGCACGAACTCCAGGGTCTCCTCGGGCTCGGGGCGGATCGTGTAGTCCGGGTCGCAGGCGATCGATTGGATCACCCCGTCCCCAGAAACAACGAGCCGCGCGGGCATCGGCAGGGTCCAGGAATCGTCCCCGTTGTGCGCTTCCAGATCGATCCCGAAGCCCCCGTAGATC
>Ga0316204_10007960_pt1 | contig 15091 bp, 14 predicted proteins | sample 6monrhotite_MG_2_FD_205661 | JGI IMG/M metagenome (GOLD analysis project Ga0316204, IMG submission 205661) | Microbial mat bacterial communities from mineral coupon in-situ incubated in ocean water Damariscotta River, Maine, United States -... | ecosystem: Environmental > Aquatic > Marine >...
TATTCCATGCCAACGTAGCGATACGGTCACCTTGAACAATGCCGTGCTTTGAAAGCGCATTCGCAAGTTTCTTTGCACGAAGCGCTGCGTCTTTTAAATGGTACCGATGAATATCATTTTCACAGCGGCGACTGACAATTTCTGTATTAGGATGTGTTACCTCAGCATGTTGAATAATTGAGGAAATCAGTAAAGGGCGGGTCATCATATTGCTTAGCATCAGGTTCTCCATTAATTATATTTGTTTTTTAATTGGCAAGAGATATACCATAAGAAAGATTGTCATATCAAATATCTATATTTGCATTGTGACAAATAACCAAGCTCCCTAAAAGATAGCGAGCAAGCATACTAAAGTTCAAAAACACTACTGCAGCTAATAACTAAAAAGCTTTAAATTATTAAATAATTTTGAACCTGTTTAAGCGCAATTTTTAGTTATTAACGAATCGTCTTTATTGACTCTCCAGCAATTTTTTATAATTATTTTCTATTTACTGTAAAACTTGGATTTTACAAACCTATAACCAATGATAGAATGCAGCCCGCAATGAACAACAGCTAAATTATCTAGCCTTAGCTTAGTTGAGTCGAGCGATTCTCTTCTAAGGTAAAAGTTTTAAAGTTAATGTTTTTTGTATGACGTAATACCCTGAAAGCCCTTGTAGCTCAGTCGGATAGAGCATCCGCCTCCTAAGTGGAAGGCCACTGGTTCGAATCCAGTCAAGGGCACCATTTTCAAATTTGGTAGGCTAAAGCTGTGGCTATTTCTTTCGATAGTTAGAAACGTTCGTTAGAAAAACTCAAATAAATAAAACCCTACTCACAACTAACTCGTGACAGAGTTACTTTTAACTCGATCTGGTTCAGCCTCTACAAAGACACGTTTGACTGCTTCATGCTTGGCCTTAATGGCTGAATCTATTTCCTGAATGATGGCTTCTATTTCACGTGTTAGCTTATTCCGTTTAAAACGAATACTGATATTGACCAAGATGAAGTCAGGCCCCATGTGCATGGTTAGTAGCTCATTGACATTTTCAACCTCGTCAAATGATTCAGCTATCTGGCGAATACTGGCAACAACACCTTTGTTAGCACCTTCACCTATGAGCAACCCCTTGGTTTCTATCGCTAGCCAGATGGCGGTGCCTCCAAGTATCACGCCGATCAAGATAGACGCAATCCCATCGAACAGTGCAACCCCCGTAACCTGTGTCAACCAAATACCGAATAAGGCTATAACCAGACCTAACAAGGCAGCGGAATCTTCAAATAGTACGACAAACATAGAGGGGTCTTTACCCCGTTTGACCGCCTCAATATAACCACGCTGACCTTTAACCTTGCCAAATTCCTTGAATGCGAAAAACCAGGCGCTACCTTCAAACACCAGCGCTAGGCTGAGAACGATATAGTTAACCATTGCATTTTCAATTTTCACAGGGTAAAGAACATGTTGAATGCCTTCATAAATAGACACCCCTGAACCCACAGCGAAGATTAGTATGGCAACGACAAAACTCCAGAAATAGATCTCTTTTCCGTGTCCGAATGGAAATGCCTCATCAGCCGGCTTCTTTGCCTGCTTTAGACCATACAATAGCAAAATCTGATTTCCGGTATCCACCAGAGAGTGAATTCCCTCAGACAACATCGCCGAACTGCCCGAGGTGAATGCAGCAAAAAATTTGGTAATTGATATGGCAGCATTGCCTATAAGGGCGGCAATGATAACCTTGGTTGAAGCATTTGCTGACATAGGAAATCCTGAAATTACTTGATGATGTATAAATTGGACTGGCCACTAAACTGATGGCATTTGTGAACTAGAAATCGGTAGTCAAGTATGCCATAGAATTTATCTAAGCCTTAACAAATCCCGTTAAATCAATAGTCTTTTTTCCAGCTCAAGCCAACGCCATTATCACCCGCAGAGCCAGATGTAGTTGTTTCGAGGTGCAATGTTGGCGTTAATTCGATATCTAATCGCCCCTGCCAAGGTTTGTTTGGGTCTGGCGTTCGTTCCATTTCAATATAGGCCTTATCGCTCAAGTATTTACCAACGCCTACTTTTACGCCACTCCCTTTCGCAGTATCCACAGATTTAATATTTAGTTCATCAACACTTATCACCTTACGTGCATATTCAATTGGGTCAGGTAATACGCTATTACCTCCCTGCAAGGTTTGAAGTGCTGAAACCAAGCGTAGTGCCTGTATAGGTGAGATATTTTTAACGGATGTACCAAACAGCAATCTAGATGACACCTCATCCCTTGGCAAGACAGGATCGGAACTTAGCACTATTTTGAAGTCATTGAGTGTGCCTGAAACAGCGATTTTGAAGGTGATATCTGGGCCCACATTTTCTGCCTGTATATTCAAAATCACATTGGCGCCATCCAATACTGCTGCACCTTTCACAAGTTCAAAGCGTTTGTTAAACAACTTCATATGACCGCGCACAGTTTGCAACTTCCCACTGTAGTTAAGTGCGCTGATAGGACCAAATATTTTCATCGCACCTTCCAAACCTGTCATCAGCCCCCGTCCTTGCATAAAAGCCTGATGCTCGGCAACAACCTCTAAATCGAGGGTTAACGGATATTGAATCGACTTTGTTGCCGCGCGCTGTGTCATTGTTTTTGTTTGACTGCCTGCATCGATCACTTGCACTTGAAGCTCAGGAACCCCTCCAAAAGATGAGTTAATCTTTAACATTAAAGGCTCCAAATTAAGACGGCCAGCCAGCTGATAGGCTTGCTGATTACCGTCAAGTGTCATTTCACCACTCAGCGCCGTTTGAATCTCAGGGCGCTCAAACAATACGGCATTTTTCGCCACCAATTTGATCGCTACTTCTTTTTCTCCTGCCCAGCTAGCGTCTCCACTAATAGTAACGTTACCTTTGTCGGGTGTGGATACTTCAGCCCGTTTTATGTGTATTGACTCTCCATGTAACTGAGTTAACAACTCAATTCCAGTCAGATCCGTGCCAGTGACCTCGTTCTTGTAGTAGCCCTCGCGTAGATTAAATTCACCTATAATTTCTGGCGCATTGTTTGTACCCGTAGCACGGATGCTCAGTGCTGTTAGCCCCCCAAAAGACTCCAAATCATTATGCATGAGATTTTGCAAGGCGTTTAGGTCTAAACTGCCATCGAGCTGAAACTGTATTGGCACAACAACAGACTTATCTTTCTGCTTCTCCAAACATGGTGCTATACACTCACCCATTGAGGCATCCAGCCACTGTGCCAGCCAGCGCCGATAAGGCGCAAGCGGTAATTTTAACTGTAACTGACTCGTTTGTTGGTTCTCAAAGAAAATTTTTGAGTCGACAACGGCAATTTCATCAGCCGTGTCAAAAATCGCATTGACATGAACTGGAGAGCGTTGCGGCTGTACTTCTTGGTTAAGCGACTCCAAGTCAGTTGAATAGCTAAGCTGACCTTTCAAATAGCTGTTGCTTTGATCACCACGGTATCGGAGATTGGCCTGCAACTTCCCAGCTCCCTGCTTCCAACCAAACCGCGATAACTTAGCCAAATCAAAGTCATTCACGACCGCACTGACATTCTGATTTAAGGCATCGATTCGCCCATCGAGCGTGATTATCGTCTTGCCACCATGCGTCAAGCTGCTTTTACTGATCTCCAGTGCTTCTTTTGACATGCGGCCATCGAGCACCAGTTGATACGGTTCTTTTTTGTCAAACCCGGACACTTCGCTTTTGACTGTAATAAAGGGTGCATACCATGGACCACTAACATCAGCGTTGAGAAAGAGTTGACCGGTTAAGTCTTTAGGTATCGATACACCTACCAGCGCAAACAGATCAATAGGGATATTGTCAGCCGCCACTTTTAGCTTGAGAGAAGACTTGGAAACATCTATTACGCCACTAGCCGTTAAGACTGCTTGATTCGTTTTCGGTTGCAATCGTAACTCAAGTTTCTGAATTTCCAGCTGTTCAAGTGAACCCGACAAGCGGCTGTGCATTGATAGTTTCTTCTGTTTAACCGCACCCACAAGTGAGAGGTCAGCAGTATACACCGGCACGGTTAGCGTGCCTGTCACATCAAAATCGCCCTTGGTAACAAAAGCGACTTCCGGCATTTTCGCTACCGCTAGCTCAGGCGCAAGTTTTGACAGGAGCTGCTCATTTATACCCTTGAAATGGCCTGCAAATTTTAGCGGACCGGCGAACTTAATAGTGCCTCCGGCATCAATACGGGCGGCGCCCGATTGCATGCTAAGGGCATCAAGAGCAAGCCCCGTCAAGCTGCCCGTCACCTGAGTTTGTAAGCTCAGTGGTAATTGTTCATAACTTCCTTGCGCACTAGCCTTGCCTTTATAACGGATATCAGAAATTGGCCCCTGAATTCTTACATTTGAAGCATGCACATCTAGCGATAGGCTTGGTGGTAGTTGCGCGCCAAAATTACGTGCAAAATCTAAGGGCATGGATGCCTGAGTCACGAGGATGTCGAGTAGACTATTACTAGCGAGATCGCTACCCAGTTTAATGTTCCCCCGCCCATTGAGACTAAGACTGTCCCAATGTCCATCGAGATTACTAAAGTCCACGACCATCTTGGCATAATCTAAGTGAGCTTTCGCTTCAAGGGGTAGACCTAATAGCTTTGTGGACGTCGAAATTTTGCCTTTTACATGAGGCGAAAGCAGCGAACCCGCGATTTCCAAGTCAGCTGATAACCAACCACTATTCAGATCATCCAAAAAGATAGATAACACGGCTAGCGGAAAATGATTGAGCCGCATTTGACCTTCTAGCTTGTGATTATGAAAACCACCTCTAAGCCACTGCTTTTTCTTGTCGAGATTAAAATCAAAATAATCGAGATTAATGTCAGGTGCTTTTGTCTCCAACTGTGAAAGTTCTAGACCCTGAAGGGATAAATTCGCGAATACATTTGTGGGCAAAACGGGATGCTGTAAGGTCAGTTCATTGACAGCTAATGACCCCATCGCAAGTCGCCACCCCTTCATCCAGTGTGCCATGGTTCCACTGGGAGCAATATCCTCTTGTTTGTTTTGCAGCTTAGGCACATTTTTATCAGGCCAGAAAGCCGGATCAACATTCACCCAGACACGTCCAACATCGAGTGACTCAAAAGTTAAGGCATGATCAAATATTGTCTGCCAAGTCAAAACCAGGGTGGCCTCATTAAGCTGTACTAATCGATTATCCTGATAGCTCACTGATATTAGGCCTATCTGCCAGTGCGCCAAAGTATCAGACTCCACTCCCTCTAAGTGAATCGAAAATGGGGTCATTGCAAAAGCCCCGTACAAACCTTCCTCAAGTAGTTTTTCACGGCCCGCTGACGTGCCCAATAATAAGCATACAAGCAATAAGACAACCAACAACAAGCTAACCAATACCTTGCAGGCCAACATCACCATACGCACACTGCCAACACACAGATAACGCAATTCACTGGGTAAGTTCAAACCATTGAGCAAATTCATCATTAAAATGCCTGCCCGATACTAATATATATTTGAAACGCATCGTCAATGCCTTTGCGCCGTTGCAGTGGCCAGGCAACATCAAAGCGCAAAGGCATCGCCGCAGTATAATAGCGAAGGCCAATACCGGTGCTCCAATGAAGCGCATTAAACCGAGAGGGTGTTTGCGAGGGCTCCGCATACCCGCCGTCTACAAATAGCACGCTACCCCATTTTTCAAAATGATGAAAACGCGTTTCAAAGGATGTTTCAATAAATGACCGACCACCAATAGGGTTATTATTCTGGAAATTACTTAAACTTTGATAAAGGTAACCTCTTACCGATCCACCACCTCCAACATAGTAGCGTTCATCTGCAGGAACTTGACCTAGACTAGCGCCGTATAGCGAACCAACTGAGCCTCTGAGCGCAAAAGTTGGGCGCCCCCAAAACCAGTCTGATGTATAATAAGTACTCCCCGAACCAATGGTTTTGACGAAACGTGTACCCACATTAAGGAGGTCTGTATAGGGAATAAGTTGTCCCGTTAGCACCCAACCTGATCGTGGGTCTAATAAATCGCTAGCGGTATTCCACGTGATACTAACCGGAAAGGACAATAATGTGTGCTCATCTCGCTTAGTCAAATCCAAAACTGAACTTAACTTCAAGCGGGCACCCCCCGACACAGCGAGCACTTTGCTTAACTGACGCGTCAAAACTGTACCTGCGATAATCGTTTTAGCTTGAAAAGCATTTCTTTTTTGGTGAGACAAATCTCCATATAACTCAAGCGTTTGATCACTACGATGAAATTCAGGCAAGGTCAAACTAGCATCAATGCTCTGTAGCACCTTGCTCACATGCGACCCAATGTTAAACTTCTGACCTGCCCCCATGAGATTGCGATGTTCCCACCCAATCGAAACAATAGCCTTCTCATCGGCGTTGTAACCAACACCCATTTTGACAGTCCGATGGTTTCTCTCAGTAATAATGAATTCAATATCAACTCGCCCATTTACCGGCGACGATATAGTCTGATCAACGGATGAAACTAGGTTGCTCTGCAACAATGCAAGACGCGCCTTATCAAGTTCATTCCTACTAAAGCAATCGCCTTGTTGTATGATTACCTTACTGCGTAAGTACCCCTCATTTACCGTTGTTAAACCCGACAAACGCAAATCATTTACACGCACCTGTGGCGAGGGCTGCACAGAAAACAGTAACTCGGCTACATGCTGCACGTTATCGAGAAAAACATTGTAGCTGGCATCAACATCAAGCAAACAATTCTCACGCGTCAATCGCTTCTTGAAGCGCTCCAGCGCATCCAACACCAACTGAGCATTTACAGGATCGCCCACCGCTATACCGATACCCATTGACTCTGTCCGCCAGTGAACGCCTTGAGGAATAGAAAAACCCACTTTACTAACCAGGTATTGCGGGCCAGTAGAAACCCGATACCTAATTTGGTCATTTACGATACTGAAACCAACACTAATCTGATAATAACCAAGGGCGCGTAAGACCTTTTCTAAAATCGATTTCTCTGCTTTAGCAAATTTGATGGGGGTATCGTAAATTGTTAGATCAGAATTAAACTGCCGCTGCTCTATTAATGCTTCGCGAATTTGCTGTTTCAGCTGAACTGATTGAGAATTTAACTGAATACTGAACGAAGGGCCATAAGTAAGAAAAGGCAACTCCACTGCACTGGCCAAGGAACTCCCAATTCCGCCAAAAAGCAGCAAGATTAGAAAAATAGATGTTCGTCCTAACCTGCTTAACACAACTAAAAGAAATATAAATGGCATGTGATACTCAAGAAATAATACGAACGAGCGTCAATTTGAGTCAGTAAAAAAACCGAAGCAAGGAAAAGCCAAAAATCAAGTTAATCAAATCGAAGAATATTTCCTCATCAAGGGAATATAGACGAGACAGCGAACCCATCAGTTTGTCTTCACATCTAGAATCGCCAGCTTATTATTTAAAAATAGTGAATTGGGTACTAAATTATGCGCGCCCTCCGAGCTAATCGTAATGTAGCGAAGATTAATATCCTTAACTTCACCTTTAGTTTCGGATATTTCAATGAAATCGCCTAATTCAAAGGGCTTATACAAGACGATCATCACACCAGCGACCAAATTTGAAATCGCATCTTTCAATGCTAGACCCAAAGCAAAGCCTGTTAAACCCAAACCGGCCACAAGCGCCGAAACATCGAAGCCAAGCTCTGAAAGCGCGAGCACTGAGCCAATAAAAATCAACACACCCTTTTGAGAATTAGCCAAAATGCTAAACACTTCCGAAGAAGCCGTATCAAAATGATTCCCAAGTTTCCTGAGAGCTCGGTCAAAAAGAAAACTGGCTAACGTAAAAAGTCCAAATATAAATAATGCCGAGTACAGATTTTCAATCAACAAAAATTTCTCCATGTCACAAAGTGAATAGCGCTAAAACCAACATTATACCCAAATGATCTGTGACTTATCATTGCTATAGGTAGTATTACTAAATTTATTAGAAATTCTAATGAAGATTCATCTATTAAATTACGACACTAGGAATTTCGAAGTTCATTGGTTTTGTATCATGAAATGAATCAATGTGAGTAGAACAAATTGAATGGCAATCGGGAATCGGGGGATACTTTAAACAACTTTACTTGTGCACAAATTAACCCAGATTAACCAGATTTCTGAAATGGAAGCTAAGTAAGAACGAGAAGGGAATTGCGAAATGCACATCAACAAATACGTAAGAATTTGTTATTATTTATTCTGTAAAATATTGTTTTATATGGCATTATATTAATTGGCGGTGGAGGAGAGATTCGAACTCTCGAAGCCTTACGACTTACACACTTTCCAGGCGTGCTCCTTCAGCCACTCGGACACTCCACCCTATTAGAAGGGGCGCTACTCTAAACTAGCCACATAGCTAATGCAAGTTGATTATTTAGCACGGTAAATAATCCCAGGGTGACACTGCTCCATTTCATAATAGTCTGAAAGACCTGATAGGGACTCGGAAGCACCTAACATTAAAACTCCCCCTTTTTTCAAACATTTGTGCATTTTAGTTAAAATCTGTTTTTTCAACTCGGGTGAAAAGTAGATGAGTACATTTCTGCAGAAGATGATATCGAAGTTTGAACCCACTTGATGAAACGCATCCATCAAATTTAATGACTTATAATCAATCATCTTCTTATAGTCAGGTTTTATCTCCCAACTTCCTTCATCCACCTCAGTAAAACATTTATTTAAACGCGCATCAGACATCCCTCTACCCAGCGCTAACATTTGATAAACGCCTGCGCGAGCGTTACTTAAAACGCTAGGAGATATGTCAGTCGCTGTAATTTTAACTCTAGATGTAAATTTTTTATCGTTCTTATCTTGAAACTCTTTCGCAGAGATCGCAATTGAATAGGGTTCTTGCCCAGTAGAACAAGCCGCTGACCAAATCTTTATCGGCGAGGCGCTTTTAGTTGAACTAAGTTCTGTAAATAATTTTTTAATTAAGATTTCATAAGGATGCGTGTCTCGGAACCATAGCGTTTCGTTGGTCGTCATTGCATCAATCACTTGCTCGCGCAATTCATGCTGTTTAGATTGCTTTATTATTGATAATAGCTTCCCAAGATCCGCTATCTTATATTTGGCTAAGACAGGCTTAAGCCTGCTATTGACTAAATAGGCTTTATTATCTCCGAGTAAAATCCCACATGAATCTTGGAGAAAATCACGAAATAATTGATAGTCGTGCAGTTGATTTGATAACGCCATTCATTTTCATCTTAAAAAAAAATCGTTTACTCAGTATGAACGCCGATACGGTCAATAATTTCCATCACTTTTTCAGAAAGCTCATCAGGACTGAATTTTGCCATGAAGTCATTCGCGCCAACTTTTGCCACCATAGCCTGATTAAATACACCACTCAATGAGGTGTGCAACATGATGTAAAGCGAAGCCAAACGAGTATCATCTTTACACAAAGTTGTTAGCGTGTAGCCATCCATTTCAGGCATTTCTACATCAGATATCATTAAGTTGATGTGAGAGCCGATAGAACTTCCATCAGACACTAGACTCTGTAAATAATCGTATGCTTCTTTCCCATCATTTTTAGTAATAACTTCAATGCCTATAGCTTGCAGACAATTCTGTATCTGCTTTCGAGCAACTATCGAGTCATCTACCACTAAAACCTTAGGTGGGGACTCAGCATTTCGCTGACTCACCTCTTCGATAAACTGCTCGTTAACAGTATCTTTAACAGGCGCTACCTCAGACAGTATCTTTTCCACATCGATGATTTCAACAAGCTGATCATCAATACGTGTTACCGCAGTGAGATAATTTTCTTTACCGGCCCCTTTTGGTGGCGGATGAATTTCTTCCCAATTTAGGTTAACAATTCGTTCTACGCCGCCCACCAAAAACCCTTGAGTCTTACGATTATACTCTGTGATAATTACGAATGAGTTTGGTATCATTTCTTCAGCCAATTGATTCAAACCAATTGACATCGCCATATCCATAATAGGTATCGTCCCACCACGAATATGGGCAACGCCTCTAACAACGGGGTGACGCTTAGGAATCATGGTTAATTTAGGGCATTGGAGCACTTCTTTAACTTTGAAAACATTTATGCCGTATATCTGGCGACCTTGAAGCTTAAATAACAGTAGCTCCAGTCTATTTTGTCCGACCAGTTGCGTTCGCTGATTAACGCTATCGAGTATCCCGGCCATATAAAGTTCCTCTAACGGTAATACAAAACGGTATAGAACTTGCTCTTAGTTTAAAGTTGCAAAACAAATTTACTACACAACTCACAGAAGCATAGGACAAATTATGAAAATTCATAGTCAAATCTTCATAATGCTAGCTCTTTTTATTATCTACTCAGGTTTTGCCAGTGCTGACCAACAGAACCTAAATAGTCAGCTTTCGCAGTTCTTAAATACCTATAGTCAATCGTTAACGGCACAAGGTTACCGCTCAGAATTTAAAATCGGCAACATTGACCCTCGCCTTCAACTAAAAACATGTGAAAGTGCAGTTATATTTTCGTTTAAGCGCGACCCAATCTTTCAAAATAGCGTCACGGTCAAAACTGAATGCAACGATCAACATCCATGGAAACTTTTTATTGGCATCAAGTTCAATATTTACGGAAAAGTAATCGCGGCTGCCGCCCCTATTTCAAGAGGTCAGCTCATAACATCCTCTCAATTAAAAATCGAAGAAGAAATCATTAACAAAGGACGCTATCTAGCTTTTACAAACCTAGAAGAAGTCCAAGGCATGGTAGCTAAACAATCCATTAGAACGGGCTCGGTGATTAGACCCAGACAACTTAAAGCACCGCTATTAATCAAGCGAGGAGATAATGTCGTAATAGTAGCCTCCAACCCGAACATTTCAGTTAAAATGATGGGAACCGCTCTCATGGATGGTCGATATGGTGAACAAATATCGATAAAGAACAACCAGTCACACCGGATTGTCAGAGCAAAAGTAACACAATCTGGTTATGTGTCAGTAATCATGTAATAGCTTGAATTTGTGATAACTTTAAATTTAAAGCACTTCAACAAACCTAATGGGTTTTTTAGCATATTTTGTTAAAGTTATTATAGATATAGCCGATATAGTAGGCATAGTTAGTATTTCACAGGATGAATCATTATGAATATAGATCTAAATAGCATAAACCCCAACCGTTCCGAGGGGCCTAAACGCAACGATGGTAGTAAGAGTGTAAGCTCAAGTAAAACCACCTCTGTTAGTGACAGTTCTAAAAATACTGCTGCGACAGACAATGTTAGTTTAAGTGACTCGGCTAAAAATTTAGCCAGCATTGAAGCGGCGTTAAAGTCTCTTCCAGAAGTTAATCAAAGCCGTGTCGATGAAGTTAAAGCACGTATTGATAGAGGCGAATATAAACCGGACTCTGCAAACTTGGCTCAGAAAATGCTTGCTCTTGAATAGAGAATTATCACTATTCATAGAGGTCAAGCATGCCTAATAACGCTGAAAAAGTTAAACTTGATAAACAATTAAACTTTAAACAACAATTAAAAGTATTGTTAAAAAAAGAGATCATTGACCTTGAGGCCCTTGCCTCTCTACTTTACGAAGAGAAAGAAACGCTCAAAACACGTAACAGTAAGCAAATAGAGCTCATTGCTCAAAACAAATCCTTACAAGTTGAACAACTAGAATCTAGAGCCAAAATTAAAGCCAAATTAATGGCAGAATCTGGCTTAGACATTAAACCAGGCGAAGTAGAGCAAAAACTAAATACACTTCACGACGAAGAATTAATGGGCTTGTGGCAAAGCTCACGAAGCAAACTAAATGAATGTAAGGAAAACAATCTAGTTAATGGGAATATCCTTACACACTCATTACAACGCACGAATAAATTAATGATGATTGTACGCGGCCAAAATAAATCCCAAAAGCTCTATGGCCAGCAAGGAAAAGAACAAAGTTATGCGGGAAGTCACAGAATTGGGAAAGCATGATACAGCCAGCCCTTACAAAAGCATCCCTTTGCGCTTGCTACATACCAAACTCATTTTGAAGCAGTATTGCCAGTTTTCAAACAGGCAATACTGCTTACTCATAGATAAATTTTAAAAAAATTCCACTAATAATCTACGCCCAACCGCGCTTTAATGCCTGAATGATAGGCATGCTTAATTTCTTTAATTTCTGAGACTGTGTCAGAAATTTCCTGAAGTTTTGATCCACCGCCTCTACCTGTCACCACTACACTTTGCTCTTTAGGTCGATTTTTTAAAGCATTCAAAATCATGTTTTCATCTAAATATTTGTAGGCGAACATATAAGTCAATTCATCAAGCACAACTAAATTATAACGGTCATCCTTGAGCATTTTTTCTGCCACGGCCCATGTTTTCTCAGCCGCGGCTATATCTGCCTGACGATCTTGTGTATCCCAGGTGAAGCCTGTTCCCATTTGATACAAATCCACAGAAGGAATTTTTTCTTTGAGAAAAATTTCTTCACCTGAAAGCTGCTCACCTTTTATAAATTGAACAACGCCAACTTTGTGGTCATACCCTAACGCACGAAGCACCATCCCAAAAGCGGAGCTACTTTTACCTTTACCATTTCCCGTTAGTAATATGAGAACACCTTTTTCTGTTGTCGCTTGTGAAACATGCGCATCGACATTTTCTTTCTGTTTTTTCATTGCACGCTTATGTTTGGCATCTTTATCCTGTCCAACCATTTTACAAATACCTTTATCAGTTCTTCAGCCTACAAGTGTCGCAATAAATCACTACTTAAGTTAAAGCACCTGCGGCATTAAAAGCTCCTTTAAAAAGCTTATGTTAATTCGTATTAATCAGCACCCTCTTTTTTGAGGCACTCATTTTTTTAATTTGGTACTCCCGTTTCGAAGCCTCGGCCCGGTTTTCATAAGTCTCCCGGTAAACAATTGCTAAAGGTTTTTTTCCACGAAAATATTTAGCGCCTTTCTCAGATATGCCTTCAAAAACTTGGCAGTGTTCGTGGAATCTACGCTCAACATCCGTACTTATTCCCGTGTAAAGCTGTTTGCACTCTGTCTGCACGATATAAACGAACCACGGGCGTTGAATCGTCTGGCACATTAAGAGTCGAGGGCTGAATTAAATAGCGAAATAGCATCTTGATCCACATTAGGCATAAAGTGCTTATATTGCTTATGCAACATTTCAAAGTATTGTTTTCCGGCTTGAATCTGATCATCACTCAGCGCATTTTTTAGGCGAGACTCAAACTTAATTGCTTCATCGACACGGGCTTCGGTGGCTAACAAAACCCATGCATAGGCGAGAATACTATTTGGCTCAATACCCTCTCCTTCATAAAACATAACGGCAAGATTAAACCATGCCTTGTAAAACCCGAGATTGGCGGCCTTCTCATAAAGCAAAAATGCAGCTTTTTTATCTTCTACACAACCTAATCCTTGATCATAAAAGGAAGCCAGATTATATATAGCCTGTTTGACTCCTGAATTTGCTGCTTTCTCAAACCAATAAAATGCCGTGATCAGATCAGGTTCTGCTCCCCCACCATGGACACAAAGAAGCGCCAAATTATATTGCGCCTCGGCTTTTCCTAAGTGCGATGCTCGCCAATAACTCATGGCTGCAAGTTGAATATATTGTTGTTTGCCATCACCTTGCTCGTACCATAAACCTAATAAATAATGCGCCTCTGAACTACCTTTTTCAGCATAGCTTTTACACACATCAAAAATTATTTGCGGATCAGATTGAGCTGCATAGTCAGACAAAAATTCTTCATTCAAGGCCAACAGCTGTTTTTTGCTAAGATGAGATTCTGGTAAGTCTGAAACGATTACATTCGTTTGAATAAAATTAGGTAACCCTTTATTTTCCACATAAAATCCTTAGGTTTGTATTGAAATCAGCCCATGACCGATAAATCTGGTTAGCAATCTTAACGATCATTGACTCCCTTGTCTTTAGAATCTTCATTTTCTAACCATACAAAATAGATAGACTGGCATTAAAAAAGAGCGGGAACAAATCCTGTTAAAAACAAATCTCTTGAGCCCTGTGCGCATGCAACTTATAATGCTGACACGCTGATTAGCGTTATTTCATCAATTAGCATTTTAGTTCATTTTACTCAACTTTATTCGCGATAACATGCAGCACCTTGGATAGAAAATGGTTAAAGACAATTCGACCACGATAGAAACTGATCTAAATGACAATGAACAAGCTAAGTTTAATAAACTTTATTGGCATAGTCGCAGAGGTATGCTCGAACTCGACTTATTACTTATCCCTTTTCTTAAGCAAGAATACCGGAATTTATCTCAAGAAGATCAAATTCAATATGAAAGATTAATCGCCTGCGAAGACCCTGATTTATTCAAGTGGTTTTTACGCAACGAAACACCAGAAGACCCTCATTTTGTACGCTTAGTAAAGATCATTCTTGACCGTGTTCAACCAGGTTAAACTGCAAATAAGCCCATCTTTCACAATGGCTACAGGAATATTGCTTCCTTATATTGCTTTGTGCAGCATTATAATTACGCGTGATATCTCTATTTCGATTAAGCTTTTAGTTTTATTTATTGCACTCGTTCCCACCCTATACTATTTGCTTATGCTGGCCAGCCTTAGTTTAAAAAGCACAATCGTTGAAATAGGCTTTGCTGAAAATCAACTAAAATTGAAATTTAACAATGGCGAGTATTACCCTGCAGTTTTAAAGGAAGATCACTTCATTTCACGTTATTTTTGTCTCATTAGCTTTGAATTAGGTGCGATAGATGCAGCCTCAACACCGGCACATTTTTCCAAATATAGTACGATCAATAAAATCCTAACTAGCATCAATCCATTTAGAATGGATCGGGTTCACCACCTCATTCTTTGTCCAAACAATACCGCGAGTAAAGACCATTTCAGGCGTTTGCGAGTACTCATAAAATATAAAAGTACTTTTTAATACATAAAAAACTAATCACACGTAGGCGTACTTGTAGCGCATAAAAGTACTTCTAAACATAGAAG
>Ga0316204_10007961_pt1 | contig 15089 bp, 10 predicted proteins | sample 6monrhotite_MG_2_FD_205661 | JGI IMG/M metagenome (GOLD analysis project Ga0316204, IMG submission 205661) | Microbial mat bacterial communities from mineral coupon in-situ incubated in ocean water Damariscotta River, Maine, United States -... | ecosystem: Environmental > Aquatic > Marine >...
TCCACAGCCTTCAGCGCAGAGCCACGCACGATCGGCGTGTCGTCGCCCGGGAAGTCGTATTCGTCGAGCAGCTCGCGGACTTCCATCTCGACGAGCTCCAAGAGCTCCTCGTCGTCCAGCTGGTCGCACTTGTTCAGGAACACGACGATGTACGGAACCTGAACCTGACGGGCGAGCAGAACGTGCTCACGGGTCTGCGGCATCGGGCCGTCCGCTGCGGACACGACCAAGATGGCGCCGTCCATCTGAGCGGCACCGGTGATCATGTTCTTGATGTAGTCGGCGTGACCGGGGCAGTCCACGTGAGCGTAGTGACGGGTCGCCGTCTCGTACTCCACGTGCGACGTGTTGATCGTGATGCCGCGAGCCTTCTCTTCCGGCGCCTTGTCGATGTCCTCGTAGTTCATCGACTTGCCGCCGCCCTGCTCCGCCAGAACCATCGTGATGGCCGCGGTCAGCGTGGTCTTACCGTGATCCACGTGACCAATGGTCCCGATGTTCACGTGCTCCTTGCTACGGTCGAACTTTTCCTTAGCCATCGAAGACTCCGAGAAACCGTGCTCATGTGGACACGGCGGAGGGGTGACAAACGTCAGCGCGAGAGCGCATGGGCGGCAGGGCCTTCCTGCCCGCATAAGCGTTCGCAGGGGGTTCCCTTCGAGCTGTGTGCCCCGACGCCGTTACCGGCTGGCGGGACCGCGCTACTTACTCCGAAGCGGCGCAGGGCGCCAGAACGATCAGCAGAACTGCTCGCTCTGGCCGGGCCGAAGCCCGATACCGGTTTTCACCGGGTGTGGGAGAAGCCCACGAGGCACCGACACCGGAGCGTCGGCACCGCACTACCAACGGTAGTGAGCGAACGCGCGGTTGGCCTCAGCCATCCGATGCACGTCTTCCTTCTTCTTCACGGCACCGCCGCGAGCGTGGGAAGCCTCGATGAGCTCGTTGGCGAGCTTATCGCGCATGGACTTGCCCGCACGCTTCCGAGCGTGGGCGATCAGCCAACGCATGGCCAGGGCGACCTGCCGCTCGGTGCGGACCTCGATCGGCACCTGGTAGGTCGAGCCACCAACGCGGCGGCTCTTGACCTCAACCATCGGCTTGCAGTTCTCGATGGCCTTGTGGAACACCTGGACGGGATCCTCGCGGGTCCGCTCGTGAACGACGTCGAACGCGCCGTAAACAATCTTCTCCGCGGTGGTCTTCCGACCATGGGACATCACTATGTTCATGAACTTAGCGATGGAGGTGTCGTGATAAACGGGATCCGCAAGGATCTTGCGCTTCGGTACTTCGCGGCGACGCGGCATCTGGAACTCCCGCCTACTTCTTGGGACGCTTGGCGCCGTACTTGGAACGGCCCTGGCGACGGTCGTTGACACCCTGGCTATCGAGAGTGCCACGGATGATGTGGTAGCGAACACCAGGCAGATCCTTGACGCGGCCGCCGCGGATCAAAACGCTGTTGTGCTCCTGAAGGTTGTGCCCCTCGCCGGGGATGTAGGAGGTGACCTCCATCCCGTTGGTGAGACGGACACGGGCGACCTTACGAAGGGCCGAGTTCGGCTTCTTCGGGGTGGTGGCGTACACGCGAGTGCACACTCCCCGCTTCTGGGGGCAACCCTTGAGCGCCGGCGCGGCCGACTTCTTCTTCACCTGCTTACGTCCCTTACGGACAAGCTGGTTGATGGTGGGCATTGGTTCTCTCCATGAGAGAGCCCGGCGCAATGGCCGGGCACGAGATTCGCAAGACAGCCGCGTTTATGAGCGCAGCTAGTCCCTGTCAAGCTTAGCGACTGGGTCGCGGGATCCGCCGGGTTGGTCCGACGGCCCCACGATCACCCTCGAGCGCACGAATCGTGGGAATGCGTCTCTCGACGCCCCCAGTCCACACGTTCGAGGGCAGGACACCTACCCGAGCTCGGCGAGTTCCGCGTCCGATTGGTCGCGGAAAGACATGCCGAGCTTCTGGTAGGCGGCGAAGCCGGTACCAGCAGGAATGAGGCGTCCCATGATGACGTTCTCCTTGCAGCCACGGAGGGGGTCCATGCTGCCGCGCATTGCGGCCTCAGTGAGCACCCGCGTGGTCTCCTGGAAGGAGGCCGCAGAGAGGAAGGAGTCCGTGGACAGGCTGGCCTTGGTGATGCCGAGCAACAGCGATTCGCTGCGGGCCGGCATACCGCCCATGGCGATGACCTGACGGTTGACCTCGTCGAAGCGATGCTTGTCCACCACTTCGTCGACCAAGAAGTCGGTGTCGCCAACCTCCCGAACCTTCACACGACGCAGCATCTGCCGAACGATGACTTCGATGTGCTTGTCGTTGATCTTGACGCCCTGGAGGCGGTAGACCTCCTGGACCTCGTCGACCAGGTAGCGAGCGAGCGCAGGCTCACCGCTAATCTTCAGGATGTCGTGCGGATTCGCAGCACCATCCATCAGGGCCTCACCGGCGCGGACGTAGTCGCCCTCGTTGACGGTGATGTTCTTGCCCTTCGGGATCAGGTACTCCTGAACCGCGCTGCCATCGTCCGGGGTCACGACGATACGCCGCTTGCCCTTGGTGTCCTTGCCGAACGAGACCGTCCCGTTGACTTCGGTGATGATGGCAACTTCCTTCGGCTTGCGGGCCTCGAAGAGCTCGGCAACACGCGGCAGACCACCGGTGATGTCCTTGGTCTTCGTGGTCTCGCGCGGAATCTTGGCCAGAACGTCGCCGACTTCGATGTCGGAGCCGTCCTGCACCATGATGTACGCAGACACCGGCAAGAAGTAACGGGCAAGGCCCTTGCCGGTTTCCCGGTCCTTGGACACGATGCGTGGCTTCAGGTCCGTGTCCTTGTAGTCGGTGACCACCATGCGGGAGAGACCGGTGACATCGATCTCCTCCTTCATGGAGCGACCGTCCTCGAGGTCCTCGAACTTCGCCGTGCCGGTGGTGTTCGCCAGGATGGGAAGGTTGAAGGGGTCCCACTTGGCGATGCGCATCTTGGCCGCGACCTTCTGGCCGTCCTGAACCATGATTTCAGCACCGTAGGGCACACCGTAGCGCTCGCGCTCGCGGCCCTTCGGGTCGACGACCGTGACTTCGCCGTTCCGCGACGTTGCAATGGTCTTCCCCTCGCGGGTCACCGCGGTCATCAGCGTAGAGCTGTACCGAATGACGCCGGAGGTCCGAAGTTCCAGGTAGGACTGGGCCACGGTGCCCGAGGACACACCACCGATGTGGAAGGTCCGCATGGTGAGCTGGGTGCCCGGCTCCCCAATGGACTGCGCCGCGATGACGCCAACGGCCTCACCGATGTTGACCAGTCGACCACGAGCCAAGTCGCGACCGTAGCAGCTTGCACACACGCCCCACTGCATCTCACAGGAGAGCACGGACCGGATGTGCACCCGGTCGACGCCTGCCTGCACGACGCGCTCGACCGCCTGCTCGTTGAGCAAGTCTCCCCGAGCGGCGAGGATCTCATCGCTGTAGGGGTCGAGAACATCTTCTGCAGCGACACGCCCGAGGATTCGCTCCCCGAGGTGCTCGATGATCTCACCACCCTCGATGAGGCTGGTGACTTCCATCCCCTCGTGGGTTCCGCAATCGATGGCCGTGATGATCATGTCCTGCACGACATCGACGAGGCGACGCGTCAGGTAGCCGGAGTTGGCCGTCTTCAGAGCCGTGTCCGCCAGGCCCTTCCGCGCGCCGTGGGTCGACGTGAAGTACTCGAGGACCGTCAGGCCCTCGCGGAAGTTGGAGGTGATGGGCTGCTCGATGATCTCACCGGACGGCTTGGCCATGAGGCCGCGCATGCCGGCGAGCTGCCGGACCTGCGTGGGCGACCCACGAGCGCCGGAGTCGACCATCATGAAGATGCTGTTGAACGAAGGCTGAACCTCAGTCTTGGTCCCATCCGCAGAGGTGACGCTCTCGACCGAGATGCCCTTGATGAGTGCATCGGAGATCTCGGCGGTCACCTTCGTCCAGATGTCGACGACCTTGTTGTACTTCTCACGGGGTGTGATGAGTCCGTCGTTGTACTGGTTCTCCGTCTCCCGCACCGACGACACGGCGTCGACGAGGATCTTGCCCTTGTTGGCAGGAATCTCCATGTCGGCCATGCAGATGGACACACCAGCTTCCCGCGCCATCGCGAATCCGAGCTGCATCAACCCGTCCGCGAACAACACGGTCTTCTTCGGACCGGCGATGCGGTAGCACTTGTCGATGAGTTCGCCGAGCGCCTTCTTCGACATCGGCCGGTCAGCGTACTGGAAGGGAAGTTCATCCGGAACGACGCTGTAGAACAGTACGCGGCCAACGGTGGTGGAAACCACCTCACCGCGAGCCTCGACCACGTTCGTGTCATGGTCACGGGTCCAGACCGGGAGCTTGTTCTCGAAGCCAAAGAACCCGGCAGGGGCCGCCACCAGCGTGAGCGTGTCCTTGAACTCCTCCCGCAGCCAAGCCACGCAGGCCTTCAGCTGGTTCAGTCGGTACGACACGTTGAAGCGCGCATCGACCAAGGGCTTGCCGTCCACCATCTCCACGATGGGCTGGATGCTCGCAACCGCTCGGGACGATCCCCGGATCTCCGGAAGCTCATACACGAAGATGGAACAGCCCGCGACGGTGTCCTCACGGATGCTCTGGACGTCGCCGCCGCCGAGCTTCTTGGACATGCCCGTGGGCGCCGCCGCATGGTGACCAGCCGCGATGGCCAGCGCACCAACCTTGCTGGCATCGCCGAAGCCCTTGCCGCGGTTTTCCATCATGTGGGTCAAGTCGACGACCACACCGGTGTCGTCGTCTGCGTCGACGGAGAAGCTGCGGTCGCCGCCGGAGACCACGGCCATGCCGTTGCCGCCGAGAGCTGCGAACTCTCCGAGGGCCACGACCTCACCCTTGTCGACGAAACGGTCGACATGGCCACGATGAAGGTGCCAAACCTCGTTCTGACCAGCGACATCGACCCCGAGCACGAGGTGGGCGTCGAGCAACTCATCCAGGTTGTGGTTGAGACGCTCCTCGAGTGGACGAGAAGGCATCCGCACCTTGATGCGGGCGTGAAGATCGACCTCGTCGTTGTCGTACGCGACGAGAACCTCACCAGGACTCGAGAACACGCGGCCTTCGCCACGGGCGAAGCGACGCTCGCGAGTCATGTAGTAGGCGCCGAGTACGACATCCTGGCTAGGCTGAATGATCGGCTTGCCGTTGGCAGGGCTCAAGATGTTGTTGGTGGACATCATCAGGACCCGTGCTTCGATCTGCGCCTCGATGGACAGCGGCACGTGCACGGCCATCTGGTCACCGTCGAAGTCCGCGTTGAATGCGGTGCAAACGAGCGGATGCAGGCGGATGGCCCGACCCTCGATGAGCACAGGCTCGAACGCCTGAATTCCAAGACGGTGCAGAGTCGGAGCCCGGTTCAACATGACCGGGTGTTCCTTGATGACCTCTTCGAGGATGTCCCAGACTTCCTCGCGCTCCTTCTCCACCATCTTCTTCGCCGCCTTGATGGTGGTGACGAAGCCGCGCTCTTCGAGCTTGTTGTAGATGAAGGGCTTGAAGAGCTCGAGGGCCATCTTCTTGGGGAGGCCGCACTGGTGCAGGCGCAGCTCCGGACCGACGACGATGACGGAACGTCCCGAGTAGTCGACCCGCTTCCCAAGTAGGTTCTGCCGGAAGCGACCTTGCTTGCCCTTGAGCATGTCGGACAGGGACCGAAGCGGACGCTTGTTGGGGCCCGTGAAGACCTTGCCGCGGCGACCGTTGTCGAACAGCGCGTCGACCGCCTCCTGAAGCATGCGACGCTCGTTCCGGATGATGATTTCCGGAGCGTTGAGGGTCTGCAGGCGCTTCAGCCGGTTGTTCCGGTTGATGACGCGGCGGTAGAGATCGTTGAGGTCGGACGTAGCGAACCGGCCACCGTCGAGGGGCACGAGAGGACGCAGATCCGGGGGCAGCACGGGAAGCACCTCGAGCATCATGTGCTCGGGATGGTTGCCGGAGTCGCGGAAGGCTTCCACGATCTTGAGCCGCTTGGCGTACCGACGGCGCTGAGCCGCGGAGGACGTCTGCTTCATCTCAGTGCGAAGCTCGTCGCCGAGGGCGAGAACATCGAGGTCGGCGAGCATGTCGCGGATGACCTCACCGCCCATTCCAACTTCGAAGGACCCATACCCGAAGGTCTGGATCATCTCCTGGTAGTCCTCTTCGGCCAGAATCGTACCCTTCTCGAGCGGGGTCTCACCCGGATCGGTCACGGTGTACGACTCGCAGTAGAGCACCTTCTCGAGGTTCTTCAGCGAGACATCGAGAAGGTTCCCGATGCGGCTCGGCAGAGACTTGAGGAACCAGATGTGTGCGACCGGCGTGGCCAGGTCGATGTGACCCATGCGCTCGCGACGGACGCGGGCCTGGATGACTTCGACGCCACACTTCTCGCAGGTGATTCCGCGGTACTTCATCCGCTTGTACTTGCCGCACAAGCACTCGTAGTCCTTCACGGGACCGAAGATGCGAGCGCAGAAAAGACCGTCCTTCTCGGGCTTGAACGTCCGGTAGTTGATGGTCTCCGGCTTCTTCACCTCGCCGTGGGACCAGCTCCGAATCTTCTCGGGCGAAGCCAAGCTGATGCGGACAGCCACATAGTTCAGTGGGCTCTTCGGCTTCTCGTAGAGGTTGTAGATCTCCCTCAAGGTGATCTCCTAGGTCGGCGGCGGTACGGAAAGGGACATGTGCCCCCCTGGAAGCGAATCCGCAACCAGAGGGGTCCGCGCGGGGAACGCGCGGCGAGATGGCCTCATCGGAGTGGAGGCCAGAAGGACAGCACTACTGCCGCAGGACTTCCTTGTCCTCGATGAGCTCGACATCGAGAGCGAGGGCCTGCATTTCCTTGACGAGGACGTTGAAGGACTCGGGGAGCCCAGCCTCCAAGACGTTCTCGCCCTTGACGATGGACTCGTACATTCGAGTACGACCCGCCACGTCATCGGACTTCACGGTCAGGAACTCCTGCAGGCCGTAAGCGGCACCGTAGGCTTCCATGGCCCAGACCTCCATCTCACCCAGACGCTGGCCACCGAACTGGGCCTTCCCACCGAGGGGCTGCTGGGTGACGAGGCTGTACGGCCCGATGGACCGGGCGTGAATCTTGTCGTCGACAAGGTGGTGGAGCTTCAGCATGTACATGATGCCCACCGTCACGCGCTGATGGAACGCATCGCCGGTGCGGCCATCGAATACCAGCGACTGGCCGTCGACGGCGAAGTTGGCCACCTCCAGCGCATCCCGAATCTCGCTCTCCTGGGCACCGCTGAACACTGGCGTGGCCACGGGGACCCCGGCCTTGTACTTGCGGGCGAAGTCGATGAGGTCGTCATCCGCGGCCGACGTCAGGAACTCCAGCACCTCAGGCTGCTCCTTGAAGCAACGAGGCAGGTAGTCACGGAGCTCCTTGACCTCGTGGCGACGGAGCATCTCGGTGATGGCCATACCCATGCCGCGAGCGGCCCAACCCAAGTGGGTCTCGAGAATCTGGCCCACGTTCATACGAGACGGAACACCCAGGGGGTTCAGGACGATGTCCACCGGGGTACCGTCTTCCAAGTACGGCATGTCCTCGAGGGGCATGATCTTGGAGATGACACCCTTGTTGCCGTGACGCCCGGCCATCTTGTCCCCGACGGACAGCTTGCGCTTGATGGCGACGTAGATCTTGACGAGCTTGATGACACCAGGGGGAAGGTCGTCGCCGTTCCGGAGACGCTTCACCTTGGCGGCGTACCGCTCGTGGATCTCATCGATCTTGGCGCGAATCTGGTCGGTGATCCGCCAGACGTCGTCCTCGACCTTCCGGTCCTCAACACCAATTCGGTCGTACAACTCGATGGTGAGGCGCTTCAGGTTCTCAGCCGTGTAGCCCTCGCCGCTCGCGATGAGCTCCTCACGGCTGTCGGGGTCGACGACTGCAACCGTGGCCTTCTGGCCATCGAGCACGCGAACCAGCTGACGCAAGGCCGAGTCCTTGATGGTGCGGACCTTCTCGTCGCGGTCGCGCTCGATGCGCTTCACGCCCTCGTGCTCGATCTCGATGGCTCGGCTGTCCTTCTCCACCCCTTCTCGGGCGAAGACCTGGGCACCGATGGTGGTGCCCTCGACGCCCGGCGGAACACGCAGTGAGGTGTCGCGGACGTCGCCCGCCTTCTCACCGAAGATGGCCCGCAACAGCTTCTCCTCAGGGGAGAGCTGAGTCTCACCCTTCGGCGTGATCTTGCCGACGAGGATGTCGCCCTGACGAACTTCGGCGCCGATGCGCACGATGCCGCTCTCGTCGAGGTCCTTGAGGGCCTCGTCGCCCACGTTGGGGATGTCGCGAGTGATCTCTTCCTTGCCGAGCTTGGTGTCGCGTGCGGCGACCTCGAACTCCTCGATGTGAATGGTCGTGTACATGTCCTCGGACACGAGCCGCTCACTGATGAGGATGGAGTCCTCGAAGTTGTACCCACCCCAAGGCATGAAGGCGACGACGACGTTCTGGCCCAAAGCCAGCTCACCGGTGTCCGTGGCAGGACCATCAGCAATGACGTCGCCAGCCAGGATTTCATCGCCCGGGCGAACCACCGGCTTCTGGTTGATGCAGGTGTTCTGGTTCGACCGCATGAACTTGGTCAGGTTGTAGATGTCGACGTCAGCGCCAATCTCGTCGTCTACACCTTCGTGGGTCTTGACCACGATGCGTGACGCGTCGACGGACTCGACAATGCCGGACCGGCGAGCCGTCACGGTGACGCCTGCGTCGCGAGCGACCACCCGCTCGATGCCGGTGCCAACCAGGGGGGCTTCGGTCCGCACGACAGGGACGGCCTGCCGCTGCATGTTGGACCCCATGAGGGCGCGGTTGGCGTCGTCGTTCTCGAGGAACGGGACGAGGGACGCAGCGACGGACACCAGCTGGTTGCTGGCCACGTCCATCAGCGTCACCTCTTCCGGCGTCGTCACGACGTACTCACCACCGATTCGCGCGAACACCTGGTCGTCGACGAAGGTGCCGTCTTCCTGGAGGTTGGCCGACGCCTGGGCGATGACATGGTCCTTGCCCTTCTCGTCGAACTCCTCGGACATCGCGTCGTAGTACGTGAGATCCATGGTCACCTTGCCGTCCGCTACCTTGCGGTAGGGCGTCTCGATGAACCCGAACTCGTTGACGCGAGCGTAGGTGGAGAGTGACGCGATGAGCCCGATGTTCGGGCCTTCCGGCGTCTCAATGGGGCAAATCCGACCGTAGTGGGTCGGGTGCACGTCCCGGACGTCGAAACCGGCGCGCTCACGGGTCAGACCACCCGGTCCGAGGGCCGACAAGCGACGCTTGTGGGTGATCTCGGAGAGCGGGTTCGTCTGGTCCATGAACTGCGACAGCTGGGAGCTCCCGAAGAACTCCTTGACCACGGCGGACACCGGCTTGCTGTTGATGAGGTCGTTCGGCTGAAGCGTCTCGATCTCAGAGAGGCTCATGCGCTCCTTGATGGCCTTGCCCATGCGGTCGAGACCGACACGGTACTGGTTCTCCAGGAGCTCACCCACGGCACGCACGCGCCGGTTGCCGAGGTGGTCGATGTCATCGACCTGACCCTTGTTGTTCTTCAGGTCGATCAGGTACTTCACGACCTGAAGGATGTCCTTTCGCTCGAGCGTCGTGTGGTCGAGAGGGATGTCCAGGTTCAGCTTGTGGTTCAGCTTGTGGCGACCGACCCGCGAGAGGTCGTAGCGCTCCGAGTTGAAGAACAAGTTGTCGAAGTGCTGCTTGGCCGTGTCGTACGTGGGCGGGTCGCTGCTACGCAGACGACGGTAGATCTCGACCACCGCTTCTTCGGTGCTCTCGATCTTGTCGACCAACAGGGTGTCGCGCAGGAAGGAGCCGACCAACAGGCCGTCCATGAACAGGACATCCAGCTCCTCGGCGCCCGTCGCGATGACGGCGGCAAGGTTGTCGTCGGTGATCTCTTCGTTGCACTCGACGAGGATCCGGCCGGTCTCCATGTTGACGATGTCCCATGCGGACACCTTGCCGATGAGGTCCTCATCCCGGATCGGGATGACACCGACATCGACTTCTTGCTCTCGCCCGTCGACCATGCGGGTTTGCGGCGTGAGCATCCCCGCCTTCTTCATCTTGCGGAGGATGTTCTTCAGGAACTTCTTGTCCTTGCGGCACAGCACCTTGCCGTCCGGATCGAACACGTCCACCGTTGCCTTCTGCTGGAACAGCAGATCGGCCGTGGTCTCCTTGAACCAACCATCCTTCGTGCGGAAGATCCGCTCGGTGTCGTAGAAGTAGTTGAGGAGAGCCTCGGTGTTGTAGCCGAGCGCGCGGAGCAGGACGGTGGCCGGCAGCTTGCGGCGCCGGTCGATCCGCACGTAGAGGATGTCCTTCGTGTCGAACTCGAAGTCGATCCAAGAGCCGCGGTTCGGGATGATGCGGGCGCTGAAGATCTCCTTCTGGCCACCGGTCTTGCTCCGGTTGCTGTCGAAGAAGATGCCAGGGCTACGATGCAGCTGGCTGACAATGACACGTTCGGTTCCATTGATGATGAACGTGCCGTTCTCGGTCATCAGGGGGATCTCGCCGAAGTAGACCGGCTGTTCCTTGATGTTCGAGACCGTGCGCTTGCCCTCGTTCTCCGCGTCCACGTCGTAGACGATGAGGCGGACCACCACCTTGATCGGCGCCGAGTAGTTCATGCCGCGTTCGCGGCACTCGTCGACGTCGTACTTGGGGGGTTCGAGCTCGTAGGACACGAAGGTCAGCGACGCGCGATCCGAGAAGTCCTTGATCGGGAACACCGACTTGAACACGGCCTGCAAGCCCTGGTCCTTCCGGTCCTCAGGCGACACATCGTGCTGAAGGAACTGGGCGTAGGAGGCCTTCTGAATCTCGATGAGATTTGAGACTTCCAGCACCGTCGGGGTCTTCGCGAAGGTCCTGCGGTAGCGGAAGTTGTTCGCCAGCAGCCTGGACATGTGTTGACTCCGTTCGGATGAGGGGTGCGGGGCCTGCATGTGGATCCGTCGACGAGAGATGGCGCAGAACCATCCCGCGGGGCGCGAAGCCCCATACATACCCCGGCCCGGGTCTGGACGTGCCAGCCCGGGTTCCGCCTGTCGACGAACGGCGGGGGGTCGGCCCCACCCCGGCTAGCCGGGATGGGGCGGCATCAAACTCAGTCGAGCTTGACGGTGGCGCCGGCCTCTTCCAGCTGCTTCTTTGCAGCTTCGGCCTCGTCCTTGGACACGCCTTCCTTGACCTTGGCAGGAACGGCCTCAACCATGCCCTTGGCCTCCTTGAGGCCAAGACCGGTGAGCGCACGCACAGCCTTGATGACGGAAATCTTGTTGCCACCGAAGTCGCTCATGACGACATCAAACTCGGTCTTCTCTTCGGCAGCAGCCGCGGCGGGGCCGGCAACGCCGCCCATCATCACCGGGGCGGACGCCTCGACACCGAGCTCCTCCTCGAGGATGTCGATGAGGGCCTTCACCTCAGAGAGCTTCAGGTTCTTGATGTAGTCGACGACATCATTCTGGGAAACGGACATTATTTTTCTCCGAGCGCCGGGTAGGACCCCTGGGCGCGGTTGGTTTTGTAAAAACCGGGCTCGCTCCGAAGAGCTTCCTACCCGTTCTGCTCTGCTTCGAGCTTGTTGGAGTAATTGTTCAGCAGGTACACGAGGTCACGCGCAGGCGCCTGAATGACACCCATGACCTGGCGCGGTGCGGCAAGGAGGGTCTGGAGGACCTTGGCGAGGAGCTCTTCGCGACTCGGAAGGTCGGCAAGCGCCACCACTTCCTTCGCCCCGACGAGGTCGCCGTCGAAGAAGCCGGCCTTCGGCACGAGCTTCTTGTTCCCCTTCACCTGGTCGCGGTACACCTTGGCTGCAGCGGCCGGGTCTTCACCCGAAATGAGCACCGCCACGTTGCCGCGGAAGTGTTCGCCAAGCGAGCCCTTGTCGGTCCCATCGAGGGCCCGACGCGCAAGGGTGTTCTTCACCACTTGGAAACTGGCACCGGAGGGCTCGCAAGCCCGACGGACCGAATCCAGCTCGAGCACCGTGGACCCGACGTACTCCGTGAGGATTACGAGCGGGGCCTCGGCGAGCCGAGCATGCAGGTCTTCAACGACTACTGCCTTCTGTTCACGGTTCATCCGTCACCTCAGCGGTAGTCGCCGGCCAGACGTGCAATCTCGTTGGGATCGAGACGCACACCGGGACCCATGGTGGAACTGAGAGCGACGCTACGAATGTAGGTGCCCTTGGCGCTGGACGGCTTGAGACGCATCAGCGTCCCCATCAAGGTCAGCATGTTCTCGCGGATCTGCTCCTGAGACATGTTGGCCTTTCCGATGGACGCGTGCACGATTCCTGCGCGTTCCACGCGGAAATCGACTCGCCCGCCCTTGACCTCACGGACCGCCTGGGCGACCCCATCCGGACCCACGACCGTACCCGTCTTCGGGTTCGGCATGAGCGAACGGGGCCCCAGGATGCGACCCAGCCGACCGACCTTCGCCATCAACGTGCGAACCGCGATGGCCTTGTCGAAATCGACCCAGCCGTCGTTGATCTTCTTGATGAGGTCATCGGAACCAATGAAGTCAGCACCTGCTTCTTCTGCAGCCTTCGCGGCCGCTCCCTCGGCAAAGACCACCACGCGCACGATCTTTCCCGTGCCGTGCGGCAGGGAGACCGCGCCACGGACCATCTGGTCCGCTTGACGCGGGTTCACCCCGAGCCGCACCGCGAGGTCGACGGACTCGTCGAACTTCGCGGTTGCAGTCTTACGCAAGAGCTCGAGCCCTTCCTCGAGGGGGTACTTGGCCCCCTCTTGGATATGCTCGCGCGCTGTGCGATATCGCTTTCCAATAGCCACTCGATTCTCCTATGGTCGACGCCGGAACGACGACTCACGCCCATCGGGGTGCCTCGGGCAGGCGGCCTGCCCTCCCCCGAGCGGGGCGCATCGGTGCTTCGAGAAGCACCTGGTTGGGTGGACACAGGAGGTTGTGGCAGACCCCCCGTGGCGAACGACAGATCAGCCCTGTACGAGCAGACCCGACGACCGCGCAGTACCTTCCACCTGGGACATGGCCGCCTCCAAGCTGGTACAATTGAGATCCGGGAGCTTGATCTTGGCGATGTCCGCCACTTGATCCCGGGTGACCGTGCCCACCTTGTCGCGGTTGGGCTGACCCGAACCCTTCTTGATCTTCGCGGCCTTGAAAAGCAGCGTCGCCGTCGGGGGGGTCTTGGTGATGAACTTGAACGAGCGGTCCGCGAACACCGTGATGACCACGGGAACGATGACGTTGTCACCGGCCTGGGCCTTCGTCGTGCTGTTGAACTCGTCGCAGAACTGCTTGATGTTCACCCCGGCCTGGCCGAGCGCGGGACCGACGGGCGGTGCCGGACGGGCCTGACCCGCGGGGATCTGCAACTTGATCTGGGAGATGACCTTCTTGGCCATGATGAACTCCAAGGTTCTGTGGCACGCCCCGAGGGGCTGTGCAGTGCGGGCGGGCCGCAAGGGATTCGAAAGCGATTGAGGCGACCCAGTGAAGGGTCAGAAGTCGAACGAGCGCACCCGTTACCCGGCGGCCGCCTATGGGGCCAGCCGATGCCGCTGGATGAGGCAACCTACTAGGAGAGCTTCTCCACCTGATGGAAGGACAGCTCCGTCGGAACAGGGCGTCCGAACATGTTGATCACCACCCGCAGCTTTCCGCGGGCTTCGTTGATCTCATCGACGGTGCCACGCATGGATGCGTAGCGACCTTCCGTGAGTCGGACCTCTTCGCCCACCTCGAAGTCGAGGACAGGCTTCACCTCTTCGTCATCGGAGAGCATCTGCGTGATCCGCATGACCTCCGACTCCGGAACCGGAGGCGGATTGCGGGTCCCACCGACGAAGCCAGTGACCTTCGGGGTGTTCTTCACAAGGTGCCAGGTCTCGTTGTCGAGGACCATCTCCACCAGCATGTAGCCGGGGTAGAAGCGGCGCGTGACCTTCCGCTTGGTCTTGGGGTCGACCACGGTCTCCGACGGCACAAGGACGTGTCCGAAGCGCTCGTCGAGTTCGTACATCTCGACGCGCTGCTGCAGCGCCTTCATGGCCTTCTCTTCGGAACCCGAGAGAGTATGGACGGCGTACCACCGCATCGACATGTGCTGATGCTCCAAGCCGGACGAGCCGGCGTGTCCGCTCAAGGCCCCTTTTAGAGGACCATGTTGGCGAGATTCTTCCAGATGAAGTCGTAGACCGCGAGCAGCCCAGCCGTGAACAAGGTCGTGAGAACCACCGTGGTGGAGCCCTTGACCGTCTCGTCGCGAGTAGGCCAGTTGACCTGCTCGAGTTCCCCGACCACTTCGGACGCGAAGCCCAAAGCCGTTCGGTTGCGGAGAAGCACCGCGAAGGACAACGTACCTGCCAACAAAGCTACGGCCGATGAGGTGTTCAGCAGCCCAGCCAGCCGGTTGTCCGGCATGGAGAACTGTGCGAACACGTCCATCATCGCTGACTGAACAACCATGCCTGTGGCAATGGCGAACAGCACGAAAGCGAGCAGCACGTAGCGTTGGTTGGACAAGTGGTGCCTCGTGGCGCCCCGCTGGGGGACTTAGCAAGCGACGTGCCAACTAGCGCAGGGACGTAGAGTCCGCAAGCAATAGCGCACGCCGCGGATCGAGTGTGGCCTGAAGACCGCTTGGTCCGCGGACCCTCAGTTGCTGGCAGTGGAATCTGCACCCCACGTCGCCAGCGACCACCCTCCCTTCGGACAGGACGGGACGGGACCATTGGCCCCGTGAGCGCCGGAGGGACGAAGAGAGGCCCTCACGGCCGCAGCCAGACGCAAAAAGACCGCCGAGCCCCACCTGAGGTGAGTCGTCGGCGGCCCCTATTCGATTGACTAGTCGATGATGCTGGCGACGACGCCAGCGCCCACCGTACGACCACCCTCGCGGATGGCGAACCGAAGCTGCTGCTCCATCGCGATCGGCGTGATGAGCTCGACCTCGATGGTGATGCGATCACC
>Ga0316204_10007962_pt1 | contig 15089 bp, 9 predicted proteins | sample 6monrhotite_MG_2_FD_205661 | JGI IMG/M metagenome (GOLD analysis project Ga0316204, IMG submission 205661) | Microbial mat bacterial communities from mineral coupon in-situ incubated in ocean water Damariscotta River, Maine, United States -... | ecosystem: Environmental > Aquatic > Marine >...
CAGTCTGTCACCCAGTCACCGGCAGTATTCTGCAAACTAACGCCAGGGTAATAGGTACATGTACCTTGTTCGCAGTGATAAGTGTGCATGGATATCGGTGTGTTGGTATCAAACTCCCGGCTTGCTCCTGTATTCGGCTGTCGTCCTGCCAGGAAGTACTGCGCACCACGAGTAAAGGTTCCTTCCTGTTCGCCTGCCTGGTCATCACCATAATCCCAGTAAATTCCGGTATCGGTAAATGGATTAATTGCACTGCTGTCTGTCACCGCATCGACTGAAAATATCACCGAACAGGGTGATGTACATTCACTCTGCGAGACTCTTAACAGGCTAAGCGCCAGTGTACCGCCGCTCGACGCATTATCAGGTTGCCCGCTAATCAGATCGTCATCGTTATTCGGCGTGTTGTTATCTGTGCCGGAATCACTGTTGCAAGCAGCCAACATCAGCGCCAGAATAAAAACGACCAGAGCAAAGAATAGCGGTCTAACGTTCATCATTTCCGCAACGGCACCTTGCTTGCGCTGAGCGATAAAGGGAGGGTATACACGTGAGATTGGTGCATTTTTCATAGCGCATTTCTCATAGCGCATTTCTCAGTAAATGATCAAATTATCCACAGCTTAGCAATAGCACCTCTTTTATTTCTCTTTTTTGAAATTACAAATTAGGGACGCTTTGATTTAAATTCGAATTTCTTCAACTTCAAGCGGCTTTTCTATAAAGATCAGGTGTGATTGGATGGATTCCAGGGTCGCTTTATTCTCAATTTCATCCAGGCATCGGTAGGCAGTTTTTAGAACAGAGGATACTTGATTGCAAATATAAACCCTGAAATTAGCAATCTCATAGCTGGACTCGAGCACACCCTCGAGGAATTCACCTTGATATAAATTTATGATTTTTAGAATATTTGAGTTAATGAGTTCCAGATTACCTCCAGTCTGCAAGGCTTTTTTACACTGTTTAATCAGGTTGAGCAGGTAGAACACGTCAATCCAAATACCGCGGGTGTCTAGTCTTAAATTATTGTTTATAATCGCCAGATTGTGTTTGCCGAGTGATTGGCGTAAGCGGTACAGCGTGTTGTCCAGTTTGTGGCGGGCACTAGAGGCATCTTCATCAGGCCACAGGGTATCGTACACAATATCCAGTGGCACGCCTGTTTCCCCGTATACAATTGCCAAGTACATGATAAGCAGCTGTATGCGACGGGATTTGCCGGATTTGTTAAGTACGTCGATATTTGTATGAAAGCCGCCCAAGGTTTTCACCCTAACGGGCCAATGCCAGCTATTTTCCGATTTGGCGTGGGCGGGAGCGGGCAGCGCTCGCATCTCAATTATCTTGTGGCAAAAATCTAACTGACAATTGGCCTCAAGCGCCAGGCTCACATTCAGTGAAACAATTTCTGGGACAGACCAGATAAAATAAAACAGATTTTTCTTTGCCGCAAACTCGATCGCTTTAATTGCCTGCTCAGTTGCCGCTGTTTGGTCTTTAGCTTCAAACGCAAGATAGCTATTGAGCATTGCTTTATGAAAGTCAAAAATGTGATATAGCTCGAGATGTGGCTGCTGCTCAAGTTCGAATAGTTTATTACGTGCCTGCTCGAATTCACCGGCCAGTGTATAAGTATATGATTCAACAACATAGGAAAAACCAATGTAAGCAGTGCAGCCCGACTCATTACTTATTGTTGCACACTGTTTTGCCGTACTCATGGCCTGGATATGCTCTGTTAATAAGGATTGCCTCCAAGCCTCTAATGCATAGAGATGATGCAGTAAAGCCGTCATCTCTCTTGGGATAGTTTCAAGTAGCGTGTAAATCTCTTTTTGTGCTTCATCGTATTCATGATTTAGAAGCAACGAAATAACGACCTGTAAACTGGTATGGGCAATATTTGCCTGCATGTTATTGGTTGCAGTCAGCTCTTTAGATTGTTGGTACAGTTCTTTAATTTCATCAAATTTTCCCAGGCACCAACCTTCCTGTATTTTTGCCATATTATAATTCATGATGTCATAGGGTTGTACCGGCGTATCGTTGCCAATCGCCACCAGCGTCTCAAGGGAATGGATTTTATAGTTGTCGCCTCGATAGAGGTAAGCTTTTTGAACAAGCACCTGCATTTTCAATCTTGGAACTATCTCCGTTTCTGACATTAAGGCCGATAAGGTTCTTTCTTCCCATTTTTTCACGGCTTTATTCTCAGGCATAACGACAAACATGCAAAAATAGATGACATAACTGACAGACGCCTTTGCGTGACTATCGAGTGCCTCGTAGTTTTCATCAGAATCAAACTGAGATAATTCATGCAACAGACTTCGTATACTATTGAAAGTTGAAAGTTTTACTAAATAAGTAAGAACAGCATGGGAAATTGATAGGTACATGCCATTCATATCATTTGTTTTTTTGAAGAGTTGAAAAGCATGTTCCGCTTGTTTTCTTGCCAAATCAGGTTGGGTCGGTAATTCAAGCAGGCTTTCCCAGACCCAACACCATGGGTACTGATTTTTTTCCTTAACAGAAACCAGCTTGAGTACATCGCCGATTTTTTCTCGCTGCCCCGAAGCAAACCAATGTCGCGCATTACCTAAAAATAGTTTGGCAAAATGGTCGAAGTTTTTTGCTTTCACATAGAGTGCAAGAGCCGGTAGAGTATTTCCAGCATTTTCTTCCCATCTCGCGGCGCGTAAAAAAGCGGATGCGGTTACGCTGAGTTTATTATCTTTGGAGGCTAAGAGACTGCTGGAGATGGCGAGCGGTAATCCATGATATTCTTTATGTATTTGAAGCAGTTCGTTATCAATCACTTTGCCATGTTGTTTATATAAAGCGATACTTTCCGTAACCGTGAAGTGCAGTAATGCAGGCGGCACCTCCTCTATTTCATCCTTATTGAACAACGATAAATAATCGCCCGTTAACCCGTTTTGAGAGACAACGAATAGTTTTATCGGGTTACCTGTCAGGCCCGCAGTCCAGTTGCAAAAATCCGGTAGAAAGGCCTCAATCCATTGGGCATTGTCCAAAAAAATATGAACAGGATTGTTTATAGATTGAAGAAGTTGCTGGTATTGATCTTTAGGTGTAGACGTCTGAGTTAACGTTTGATCAGTGAATCTAACCAGTTGTTCATTGATACGCTGTAGAAAAAACTCAACCTCAGTGTCATTTTCCTCAATATCAAGCCAGAGTTTCTCCGGTTCTTTTAGTCGTGTAAAAGCTAATGAGGCAAGGACAGATTTACCAGAGCCTGATTCACCCCATATCCAGATAATTTTCTTTTTGCTTGCGATTAGCCGGTTTAGTAAATCGTCCTTAATCAGGTAAAAATCGATTGAATTATTGTCACCAAATTTAAATTTGCCCATAGAAACCTTCCAAACACTCCTGTGCCTTAAGTTTAACCTCAAAAAAGAGAGAAATAAAAGAGATGGCACATTTATTCTGCAACTGCGCTACAACCCCTGAATCAGGGGTTTAAATTTTGTGGTTTCTCTACTTTCCTGAAGGAAAGATTATAAAAAATCCCTATGATGCTGATTTATATAAAATTAATAACGTTTGATGAGTTTTTCGCTATAGGGAGTTTATTCCAAAGCCATGTCGTCCCACCGAGCTGGTGGGCAATGAGCCACGATTGAGCTATAGCACCAATAGCACGCCAAGCATCCCTATTTATAGTGTTTCAGGCTTTTGATATCGGGAGTTTATGCAACAACCAGGTTTAATTTGAACAAAATTAAACGATGCAACGACAAAATCTTAACAAGCCCGAAATAGATCGTGTTCGACTGATATCGCGGCCTCTCCATGCACAGCCTTTCCTGAGTTGTCGCTACAATTTTTGGTAAGGATGGGCATAACTATGAATAGTCAGGAAATAGACATGAATAATGCAACTAACGTAATAAACGTTTTTTTTGGAACTTTGATTATTACCTCCCTCAGTGCCTGTGGCGGAGGAGATGGTTCAACGAATAGCCAAGGTGAGGTTAGTGATGTTGAGGTCGTGGTAGTAACGCCCAATATTTCCACTACAGACGTTGATAGAGATCCACCCATTGGTGTGCAATTCAGTGGTGATATATTTGCCCCCTCGGTTGACAGTGACAGTTTTCAGCTATTGCGTCGTGGTGAACCTGTTGACGGTGCCATTAGCTTTGTTGGTACCGATGCCATCGGCTTTTCAGTAAATGAGGGGTTGGCTTTATTGTCCAATTATACCGGTAGAGTAACCACCGCTATTACGGATATCTCCGGTTTGCCCCTTGCCAACACATTTGAATGGCCATTTGTCACACGGGATGGTATCTGGCAGGAACCGGAGAGTATGGCGCAAGGCGCTTCTATCGATGATCCCGTCATTATCACGGACGCCAATGACATCACCTGGGCTTTTTACCGAAGGAATAGTGTTTTTCCAGAGGAAAATGACGTTATTGCCAGACGTTTTTTGGGCAATAACATATGGGGCATGGAGCAATTGGTCAGTAATGGCGTTGACGATGAAGATGTTGCAGGCAATCCACAAGTCGTTGCTCTCACTAATGGCGATCTGTTGGTTTTGTGGGAAGAAAATAGTCCGGGGGGTATACCCACACAATTAAGTTACAACCGTTACTCCCAGTCGAGCAGAAGCTGGGGGGACTCTGAAAGAATCAATGCCAGTGCGTTTGCGCATATGAGTCCGCGGCTTGTAGCGGATGGTAGCGATAATGTTATGGCCGTTTTTGAAATGGCGGGTATGGGACCCGCTACTATCGCGGCGCTGATTTACGATGGTGACAATGATCAGTGGGTGGGTGCTGCCACGGTTGATGAATTGAACGAAGAGGCAGGTCATCCGAGAGTCAGCATTAATCATCAGGGCGATGCAATGGTGATCTGGTTGCAGGATGATCGCGTTTATAGCCGACGTTACCAGTTTTCCACGGAAATGTGGGGCAGTGTCGAGGCGATAGATGATGTGGGTGCCGGCCTATTACAGCCGGGCTTGGCGTTATCAGTGGATTCGCGGGGTAATTTTACAGCCGTATGGTCTCAGGAAGGCGAGGCGTTGAGCTTTTCATTTATTTGGTCAAATCGTTACATTCCAGGACAGGGTTGGATCGGGGCTGATGAGATTACTGGGAGCGCTCTGGGCTTTAATCCTCAGCTTGTGATTGATCGGGACGACAATATGCTACTCGTTTGGCGGCAAGACGTGAATGCGGGTAATATTCTCAGCAGCCGGTTTGATGCATTGGACGAAAGCTGGTCAATGGCTGAATTATTGGAAGAGGGTGAGCAACCCGCATCGAGCCCTCGGCTAACCATTGATGAATCAGGAAACGCAATGGCGATCTGGCAGCAAAATCGTTCGGGAACGTTTTTTGATAATAATGGGATTTTTTATATTGATCCCCCCTCTATTTGGGTGAAGCGATTTAGCCATACTCATGACTCCTGGGAGGCATCGCAGGTAATTAGTGTTTTGGGTGGTGCGGTTGATAGTCCCGCTATCACCCATAATGCCAGTGGTGAAATTACGGCGTTATGGATGCACACGCTGGAGGGGCAGCCGACCATTCAGAGTCGCCGCTTTGATTAAAAGTGAAGACGATCGTTTACATAAAATTAGTTGAAGAACGAGCAATGTATACAAAAAAATATGCCCTGCCATTGATGCTTACCTTAATGGTCCCTTTTTCGCTATTGGCGAATACCTTAGCGCCTCAGTTGGTGCTTCCAGAAGGTAAGGATTATCGCGCGCCCTCAGAGCGCATCGTCATTGAATTCCCTTTCGACATTTTGAGCAATGTGACGAATCAATTGGCGTTGGAAATTGACGCCATTGATGTGTCATCGCTGGTGGAAATTGATGGCAAACAGGTGATCTATGTACCGCCTTCACCTTTTACGCCGGGTATGCACCAACTCCGCCTGGTCGAATATGCGGCCAACGGTGACATTGTTGAATTAGGAGACTGGCGCTTTGAAGTGCGACAGTCAGCGGCCTTTCAAGAGCAGCAAGTGCATTTGGCGGCATCACTTAATAACAGCTATTTGCTGGCGGATGATTATTCTCCTGAAGACCCAGATATCGACAAGTATCATTCCAACGGCGCGGTTGATGTTGCCTTTAATGCGCGCAATAACAACAATGCGGTGCACTTTCAGGGCAATCTCATTTACGAAGAGAATGAAGAAAATAGTGCTCATAGAAAGCAGTTGGATCTGGGGCACTATTTATTGAGTGTGGATGTGGGTAAATACGCACATTTCAATGTGGGGCATCATGCTATCCAATACAGCAGCCTCATCTACCGTGATTTTAACCGCCGGGGTGTTTCGGGTCGCTTTTCTCTGCCGGGTACTAACAGCGCAGTTCAATTGTTCAGCGCACGAACCGGGGATTTGTATGGATTCACTCAGGGCTTAGGCGTAGAAGACGCTGACGATCGGGTCAGTGGTGGCGTTATAAATTATCAGCCCTTTTCCAATAATCCAAATGCGCTAACGGTCTCTACCAGTTATATGACGGGAGCACGAAAAAGTGGCAATGCCAATCTAGGGTTTTTCGTAGAAGAGTCATTTGGCGATGCGCAAAGTATTGCTTTGGATAGTCAATTGGCTGATCAGCGTGTGCGTTTGTACCTGGAGGCAGCGCAATCGAATTTTGACTTTGACGGAGATGAAGCTGGTGTAGATACATCTCAAGGCAATGCCTATCAGTTTATTTCTCAGTATACGAGCCAGCCCATCGGGGTGGGGGCTATGCCCTGGCAGTGGGGTGTTTCAATAGAAAAAAGCATTGTTGAGCCAAATTTTTATTCCCTGTCGAATCGCAATCTGATTAGTGACAATGATTTCACCATGGTATCAACAACTCTGAGCAAAGGGTCTTGGTTTTCTGAGTTTTTCATTAGAGCAGAGCAGGATAATCTGGATGACCGTTTTGACTCGACGAACAAAACAGACATGCTCGGCTTGGATGTTACCTATTCAAGGGTTAGTGCTAATAAAAAAACACTCTTGGGAAGCCCTACTTATAGGTTGATTTACCAACAAACGCAACAAACCCAAGACGGCGTAGAGTTGGATGCATTTATGGCCCCTATATCGCCAAATGATAATCAAACGCAATTGATAGAATTATTAGGTGAATTTAGTTATCAATGGGGAAGTTGGTATTTTCTGGTAAGCCATAACAGCTTTGAAGATGATTCAAATATTCAGGCAGATAGCCAGACAAAGGGGGCCGAATGGGGAGGCGATTTTACTGTTAGCGATCAGCACACCCTGACAACATCCATCAATTACTATGATACCGAAGAGAGTGATAGCCAGCTTGGCAATCAACTAATCACATACCATATGGGTATTGTTTCAAATTTCGAATCTATGGCGCTGAAAAGTCGTCTCACCATCGACTACGAACAAATCGATGACACGCTGACGCAATTCGAACTGATAAAAGAAAACAAGCTTGCCATCAGTGCAACCCTTTCCAAACAGCTCTCTCGACCCAGCGGGCCAGTCCCGGGAATGGATCTCCAGTTACGTGCATCCTATTTTGATCTCGATAGCCATACAACCTTTGAGGAAGATACGCACTTTTATGAAATTTTTGTGGATCTCAATCTCTATTGGGACAGCCATCAACCACAAAGACAGGCGAGAAATTAAGGAGTATTGGAAATGAAAATCATCAACAAATTTATATTATCCTACTTGAGTAAACTCTCACTCCTACTGATTTTGGGCTTAAGTTCACAATGGGTATTTGCCGCTTTTGTTGGGCCTGTGACCCATTCAATTCAGGGTTCATCTCTGATAAAAGACCAACAAGCCAATACGCTGCGTATCACTTGGCATGGTGACTCGGATAGCTCTGCATCAAATTCCCCCGCTCAACCCTATCAGGTTTTTTCCAGCAGTGGTTCCTTTGAAATCAATCAAACTATTGTGGCAAATAATCAGCGACGTATCAGCGCAAGGCTTGTGGCAGGAACGGTTAACCCATTCACTATTTCTGAAACGGTACGGATACCGCGAAGCGTATTGGCGGCAGCAGAGCGTGCTGAAACGAACATCATCCGTTATATCCGCACCTTTACAGATGAAAGTGGTGGGCGTGGTGATGAAACCAGTGTGGCTACCTTTCAAATTACGCCTGGCAGTGGCGGTGTACTCTCCATTTCACAAATAGATTTACGTTTTCAAAATGGTGGCATCAGCATGGTGACAGGTGCCAACCAAACCTTGAACGCCACGGCGGTAATCAGTTATGGCGGAAGCGGCTTGCTGAATTTGGTCTGGGAGGTGGCAACACCTTCCAGCACCTCTGGCACGCCGGTTTTTACCACGCTGAAAACGGTCAGAAAGTTTTTAGGAGCAGGTCGTCACAGTGTGATTGAAAGCCCCCGTTTACCCACAAACCTCACCGGCCGTTATGCTCTTCGGCTACGGGTTAACGCTCCCACAGTGGATTTCGATGATCTGGTTTTACGTTATTCAGTCATTCGCAGTAGCACACTGGCTAGAGAGGTGCAAACCATCAACCTCATTAGCCCCTTACCAAATAGCGTTATTGATGAAACGACACAATTTAGCTGGAGACCAGTTCCAGGCGCGCTAAGTTACCAACTTGAAATATACGAAATATCTGCTGAAGGCTTACCATACATGGGCTTAGCTTCAACAGGCATTGAAAAGATTCAGGGCAAGGTTTTAACCACAGGCATACTCTTACCCAGTGATCGTCAGGCGACTGCACTGACACCCATTGCGATGCAATATTTAACATCAGGAAAGAGCTACTATTGGCGTACTTTGGCGGTTGATGTGGATGGTAATATGCTTGCTAAAAGTGATTACAAAAAAATTCATTTCACACGGAAAAAGTAATCAAGGAAACGTATGGAGCAAGATGATATTACTTTGTTAAAACGTATTGGCGATAAAGAGATGGCAGCGGTGGAAATATTTTATCATCGTCATGAAAATAGCCTATATCGTTTTGCCTTCAAAAAATTAAACAATGAATTTGAGGCGGCTGAAATCGTTAATACGGTCATGTTGGAGGTATGGAATACGGCTGAACGCTTCGAAGGCAGATCAAAAGTCTCCACCTGGTTGCTCGGTATTGCCAACCACCGGATTATTGATCATCTGCGAAAACGAAAACACAACCATGTGGCGATAGATGAAATTGATCCCATCGCCGATGAGAAGGATGGCGTTGACATGCATAAGGTGGTAGCTGCCGCTCAAACTCGTCGTTTTATTAATGGCTGCCTTAGAAAATTGAGTGGCGAACATAAACAAGTGATGGAGTTGTTATTCTTTCAGGAAGAGAGCTATGAGGAGATAGCCGCGTCGATGGCCTGCTCCATCGGAACAGTAAAATCGAGAATTTACCACGCAAAAAAGCTACTTAAAAAATGCCTGGAAAAACATCTTGCCTGAAAGGTATATGGCCTATAAGCCTTATCGATGAGGATTGATTATGGAACATGAAAAAATTATAGCACTTTTACCACCATATCTAAATGATCAGCTATCGGTCGTACAAAGAGATTTTATTCGTCACGCAGTAAATGAAAACCAATCTTTACAGCAAGAGTTGATTTTTTTGCAATCAATTAAAGATAGCATTAAAAGCGAAAATATTAGACCACCCGGTGACTGGGGTTGGAGGAGATTAAGGCGTGACATCCTGGCTGAGGAAAGTAAGCCAGGGCATATCGATCCGGCTAAGACTGAACATAATAAACCGAGTTGGTGGAAGGGCATTGCCATTGCCGCCTCGATTGCTTGTGTGGTGCAGTCAGGTTACATGATTCAACAAGATTCCGCACAATCAAAAAGTTACCACATGCTATCAACAGTAGAGTTGGAGAATACGGTAAAGGTGCAATTTATGGCAGGCGTTAGCGAAAGTGATATACGTGCGCTGTTAATAAATTTACAAGGCAATATTGTAAAAGGCCCAAGTGCCGTGGGTATTTATCATATTCGTTTTGAAGATAGGCAATCGGCCATTACCAGTTTAGAAATTAGTGGATTAGTTGACTATGCTGAATCTGCACAAAAATAACATCGTCCACAGTATTAAAATATTTTCTGTATTTGTGGTGTTACAGCTGCTAAGCATTAACGCAAATTCACAAAATACGGTCATTATAAAAAAGCTTGATAGCGCCAGCTGCTATCACTTGGGCGAGCCCATTGAACTAATGGGTAAGGGGTTTGGTACCGCTTCAGCCAGAAAATATTTGGTTCTACAGGGAGGCGCCAACCAGCAGGTTATTACGCACATTAAGCAGTGGAACGACAACAAAATTGTTGCCCAACTGCCAACCGCATTAACCTTGGGCGAAAGCGCTTCTTACATCGTGGGTATTATAGAGGGTACCCGTTGGGTCAGCAATCGTGACAAACATGTTGTACTGTGTGATACGGCTAAGACAATAACACCCGTCTTTAAAGAAAACCCAAAAACCGAGCAACCCGAAGTGGATAAGCCTGCCATTAAGGAGTCGACCAATGATGCGCGCCTTCCCGTTGCCGACGACGTTTCGACGACTGACGGGTTTGGCCCCTTTCAGCAGCGCCCGCTACCACGTCAAACGGCAAGTTTGAATAGTTTAGGTGTACCACCCAGCGTAGCGTTGGATGCCAATAAAAATCGACAGAAATCTAAAACTGCAGAACCTAATGAAGTCGTGGTTGTGACGGCAACGCTTGACGAGGCTATGGCGCTGGCGCGATTTGTACAACAATATAATATTCGCGTTAAGCGCCGCAATAATTATCACAGCCTAAGCTTAGTCATTACTGTTTTACATATTCCAGACGCTTATACAACGGTAGATGTGGTGAAACAACTACGTGAAAGCTACCCTGAGTTGTGGATCGACTTTAATCATCGTTATCAATTACTGGACGCTGATCGGAAACCAACGTCAAATTCGAAGCACTGGGCATATGAGATGCTGGGTTGGACAGCGTTCCATCGCGATTGCCAGCCCAGACATAAGCTAGGCATTATTGATACGGGAATCGCTCCAATAGATCTGCTTGAGCAGGAAAATATTGAACATAGGTCATTGCTAAGCAACGGTGTCAAAGCCGCTAAAAAAAGTCACGGAACCGCGATTGCCAGCCTGATTTTGGGCGCCCCCCAAAGAAATATCCCAGGATTGCTGCCCAATGCAACGCTTTATTCAGCAAGTATCTTTAGACAGCGAAGCAAGAGCGAAGTGGACACCAGCGCCGAGTTAATTGTTAAAGCCCTAAACTGGATGGCTGATGAGCAGGTGATGGTAATTAATTTAAGCCTGGGTGGCCCCCGTAATCTGGCGGTTGAAATTGCTATTCTTCGCATGCTTGAAAAAGGTTTTGTTGTCATTTCTGCTGCCGGTATTGATGAACAAGGTGAACCCCTCTATCCGGCCGCACAGGCGGGTGTGATTGCGGTGAGAGCCATTGATGCCAATGGGCAGCCCTTCTCCCAAAAAATAGAGGGTGACTACATCGATTTTTCTGCCCCAGGGGTTGATCTATGGTTGCTTAACGAAGAAGGCGATGGGCGATACCTGTCGGGCAGTTCTTTTGCTGCACCGATCGTTTCGGCCAGTTACGCTTTATTGAACATTAATCCGAATACGCGCGACTTATTGAAAAATAGCGTTCGTGACTTAGGTGAACCGGGTAAAGATAGCCGCTTTGGTTCAGGTTTGATATTAGCTCACGCGCTGTGCCAGTAATAAAAGAAGGCCTTTGCACTAAAGGCATGAGGAATAACCGTATGAAAATATTTTTTACCGTATTGGGCACCATTGGATTGTTAATTTCATTTTCAGTCAGCGCCGATTATCAGCCCTTCCAAATAAAAATAAAACCGGACAGTGCATTGGCGAGTATTCATGTTATCGCTAACGGGAATCTGGAAAAATACAGTGCGGCCGAGGTCAATGTTAATCAGTGGTGGGTGGAAGTTCGTGGTCAGCTCACCTTAAATGAATCATTGAGCGGCTTTCGCATCAAGCAGACACAGATTCGATATGGTGCGGTAAATGGATTTACGCAAAATTATAACATTGCAGTATCAGGCGATAAACGCAGTTTAACCGGTAATAGTGGTCGAAAATGGGAGGAGCATGCGATCGCTTTGAGCGAGTTTGGCAGTATGCAACCCTATATTGACGCCTGCAATAATGCGGTTGAAAGGGATTTAGCCGGGGGCTTGACCATGACCCAAGCGTTAAACAAAAATCGATCTATTGTCATTGATCAAGCGGATTCATCATTTAGGGCGGGCTTACGGATTAATGTGAGCGACTCTCCGAACTACCTGACGGAAGAAGCCTCGGTTGTTTTGCCTGTCAGGGTATTTTGTGAAGCCACCGGCTATGTAAAACCTCTGCCAACTGCAAGCAACAGTGTTGGCATTGTTGTGGGAATTACGGAGTCTCACCTCACTATTCTCGAACAGGTCAGTCAATTCTCAGGGACGTGTAAGATAACGCTTTCAGGCGTGATTAAAACAAACCTACCCAATACTGCCGTCCAATTTCAATATGAACACAGCAATGGTAAGAAGAGTGATATCAAGTCCGTGACAACCAGTCATGCAAAAACAGCGATGTTTTCCCATACCTATACCATCGATAATAACCCTTATGATGACGAGGCGGGCAGTATTCGTTTAAGCGGCGTAAGCCATGATTTTCAATCTGATTGGAAAACCTACACGATGCGTTGTGAAGAGCCTGCGACGAGTTCATTTCAAGCAGAAACCCCTCCCCAGCTTTCGCTCACTGTTGTGGTGAGGGAAACACAGCTTATAAAGGGGCAAATATGTCCCAAAGATGTATTAATAAAGGGCAGTGTAACCGCTGGCTCATCTATTGACGGGCATGCGATATTTATTGGAAGCGGCTCAAGTACTTATCAGTCGGAAACCATGCCCTATGATTTAAATATCGGTGAGCACACAAAGTTCTTTCGTGTTAGAGAGGTCGCGCTTGCCAGTACCTTAGGGAGCCTGCAAGCCATCAATAATTCTGAACCTGTTTTACAGCGTATTACGATGACCCAGGGGATGAGCTTATTAGATGAAAATAACGAAATGATCGCCACCACGGGGCAGCAATCATACACCTTCCATTGCAGCTGGCCGCAGGTGAATCCCAATATGCCAGGCAGCAATGCCTTGGGTATGGCCCCAGACCACACCGGAGGAGGCGGTGCACCTACGTCGTTAAAAAGACAATCACCCTTCAGCCGCGAGAACGATAATAATAAACCCATTAATACCGGTCTTCGATCAGATGGCGAGCTGGTACAGGCCAGAAAGCCATTGCAGTTATTCAGACATGAATTAAGCCACACCGGGCAACAGCAGGGTAGCGTGTTGTTGGATGCTGATGACAATGAAACAAGCCAAACAGCACATCAACAGCAGCAAAAAAATGTACCGGCTGGGGCGGTGCCAGTACCTTATCCAACAATCGCTAAAAAAACAGATAAAAGAGACAATGATTTAAAGATAGGTTTGAATGATGTATATGTTCCAAGTTTCAGCACCAATACGGCCAGTAGCGACAGATCAGATACCCGCGACCGATTCGCCAATCAGCAACCCAGCCACCAAGCGCACACTATCCCACTGGAAAATGCGACGATTGCATCCATTCGGTCGAGTCAACTGGACAATCGCAACACAAAAACAACCCTCTTAAGAGGCAAGGCTGGAGACCCTTGTAAAAAAAGTCGCTTCCCTAAAAACACCGTTATCAACCAGTCTGGTCAGCAACGTGTTGCTGAATGTGTCAAGGGTAAAGTGGTGGTCAATAAAACCAAAAAAGCTCAACGGCTGTGGAAGAGAGGTGATCCCGTGTTGTTTTCGCCAGATAACAGCCAGGCTCCCAAAAAAGAAATTAGGAACGGTGATTTGAGCGATGAAATGCCAGAGGATTTACCTGCGGGGTGATGCACGTTTAAATTTTTTAAAAGAATATATTGAACATAAATGAATCTCTTCACGACTTATTAATCGTCAGTTTACATTTTATTGCTACATAGACACCAAGCACCAATATTGAGCACTTGAAAACATTTAAAACTACAGACATAGAGGAAAGAAAAAATGATGACCTTAAAACTTCTCAATCAATTATTCATCAGTGCCTTCCTGATTCTTGGGATGATCACCCTCACTAACGCAGCGGGTACACCTGATAAGGATCAGCCACCACATCAAGCCAAGAAAGGATCAACCGCACCTGGCGCCACGGCTACAGGATCATTGTCGTTAAAAGCTACCCGTAGCGAAAGGCAGGGATTACTCTTGCCTGCAGTGCAGGCCGTAATTCAATCACCCCATCAAGCGGCCCAGACTAATACAAGCAAAAATAATCTGCGTTCCAGGTCGTCTAAGCATGCAGCGGATACCTCTTGTAACGGTGTTAATTCCTGTAATGACATGATCGCGACCTGTATTGCGATGGGAGGTAATATGACGCCAACCAGCTATGACCCCTCGACGGGTTCACCTAACGGCGCGACTTGTTTTAGTCCAGGCCAATGACTTTAATGATCGTCAAAGAAAGAACGCCTTAGGAGGGCATATTCTCGGACAGGCTCCTAGGGTTGCATTGCAAATAGCACCCGTAGTGAACCGGCAATCATTGATCGATCCTAATGTGTAGTGAAAAATAAGAACATGCTACGTATCACCATACAAATATAGCGGCTAAATTTATAACTGCATGCGGTAGCTCCGGCAACAATATTCGATCGGCTTGTTGTAATAAAAAAGATTAGAAACTAATTAAAGAGAGATCAAAATGAGAAGTTCGATACGTATCATAATTCCGGCAATATTTTCTGTGGGCCTGATGGCCTGTAACGATTCGGATCAGCAAAACACTGAAACACCGTCTATGACGATCGAGTTTGCCGCTTCCCCGAGCCTTCTTTTGGCCAGCGAAGAATCCACCCTTTCCTGGCATGTTGAAGGGGCATCCAGCTGCGCCATCCCCGGAATTATCTATAGCGGAGGAGCAGAGGAGGTAAATCTG
>Ga0316204_10007963_pt1 | contig 15088 bp, 9 predicted proteins | sample 6monrhotite_MG_2_FD_205661 | JGI IMG/M metagenome (GOLD analysis project Ga0316204, IMG submission 205661) | Microbial mat bacterial communities from mineral coupon in-situ incubated in ocean water Damariscotta River, Maine, United States -... | ecosystem: Environmental > Aquatic > Marine >...
ACCTGTGCTGTGTGTAATAAAGCTTTTGAGGGGATACAACCGACGTTCAAGCACACACCACCAATGCTGGAGTAACGCTCAATCAATATCACTTTTTTACCTAAATCTGCAGCACGAAAGGCAGCGGTGTAACCGCCAGGGCCAGAGCCCAACACAACCACTTCAGCACTCATGTCGACATCCCCACTAAAACTTGCTGCAACAGGGGCTGGTGTTGGCACAGCCTTTTTTTCTTCAGCCACTAGCGCAGCAGGTGTTGCGGCTTCAGCGCCTACTTCAAGCATGAGCACAGCACTACCTTCGGAGACGGTATCACCAATAGCCACTAATAACTCTTTCACCACACCGCTTTGAGGGGCAGGAATTTCCATCGACGCTTTATCAGACTCAACAGAGATTAAAGAATCTTCTTCCGCGATGGTGTCACCCACGTTAACGAGTAATTCGATAACTTCTACGCCATCGAAGTCACCAATATTCGGGACCTTTATTTCGATAATATTGCTCATGAGCAAACCTTCAATTATTCGTATCAATGTAGGTTGGGTTAGATGCGCTGTTGCACCGTAACCCAACAAATCGTTATGAACTGGTTATAGCAAACAATGCCTAACCCAAGCTACATTTATAACAACAAACGACGCGTATCAGACAATACGCGGCTTAAAAATGTAGTAAAGCGCGCACCATCAGCCCCATCAATGACACGATGGTCATAAGATAATGACAACGGCAACATCAGACGAGGTTTGAATTCTTCACCATCCCAAACCGGCTGCATCTTTGAGCGAGACACGCCTAAGATGGCTACTTCTGGCGCATTCACAATCGGCGTAAATTTCGTACCGCCAATACCGCCTAAACTAGAGATGGTGATAGAGCCGCCTTGCATATCCGAAGGTTTAAGCTTTTTATCGCGTGCTTTCACACTGATTTCACCCAACTCAACCGCCAAATCAACAATACTCTTACGATCAACATTTTGAACCACAGGTACAACCAAGCCATCTGGCGTATCAATGGCGATACCGACATTGTAGTAATTCTTCATGATGAGGTTTTCACCCGTGCTATCCAATGAAGAATTAAAACGTGGGTATTGTTTCATCGCAGAAACAACCGCCTTCATCAAGAACACCAACGGTGTAATGCGGATGCCTTTTTCTTTGTAATCTGCTGCCAAATCTTTACGGAAAACTTCCATATCAGTGATGTCAGCTTCGTCAAATTGCGTCACATGAGGAATCGTCACCCAGTTGCGATGCAAAAATTGACCCGTCAGTTTGTTGATCTTGCTTAGCGGCTTAGTTTCGATCTCGCCCCATTTGCTGAAATCAATTTCAGGCATTGGCGCAACACCCAAACCACCGCCGGTAGCGGGCTGACTTAGCGCACGCTTAACAAAACTTTGTACGTCTTCTTTGGTGATACGAGCTTTACGGCCCGAGCCTTTGACTTGACCTAAATCAACGCCAAGCTCTCGCGCAAACTTACGAATAGACGGTGTGGCATAAGCCTTAGAGAATGTCTCTTCGTTAATCTTTGCCGTGGGCGATGGCTTAGGTGTTGCTGCTTGCGGTGCAGGAGCCGGCTTCGGCGCGGGTGCTGGCGCAGCAACAGGTGCCGGTGCTTCCACTTTCGGCGCTTCGACCGCTGCTGCTGGCGCATCGCCACTTGGCTCAAGAATCAACATCAAGCTACCTTCAGCGACTTGATCGCCGATATTGACTTTGATCTCTTTTACCACACCACCTTCGGGCGCGGGAATTTCCATTGATGCTTTATCCGACTCAACTGAAATCAGTGAATCTTCAGCCGCAATGGTATCACCTACAGAAACCAAGATTTCGATCACTTCAACACCGTCGAAGTCACCAATGTTTGGTACTAAAATTTCTTTACTCATTTAATCGTGCCCTCTGATTAAGCGTACAGGGGATTTGTTTTGTCAGCGTCAATACCATATTTGGCAATCGCTTCTGTAACCTTCGCCGCATCCAACTGACCTTCATCAACCAAGGCTTTAAGCGAGGCAACCACCACATTGACAGCGTTCACTTCAAAATGCTTACGCAACTGGGCGCGGGTATCGGAACGACCAAAACCATCCGTGCCCAACACGACGTAGCGACCGGGCACCCATTCACGAATTTGATCTGCGTAGGTACGAATATAATCCGTCGCCGCAATGAAAGGACCTTTGCGACCTTCTAGCGTTTTCGCAACAAAAGGGACGCGTGCCGTTTCGGTTGGGTGTAGACGGTTCCAACGCTCACAATCTTGTGCTTCACGAGTCAACTCGTTAAAGCTTGTTGCACTCAGAATGTCTGAATCAACGCCCCAGTCTTCTTTTAGCAAATCGGCTGCCGCGATCACTTCACGTAAAATCGTACCTGAGCCCATCAACTGAACTTTAAGCTTCTTCTTGCCACCTTTGCGGAACTCATAAAGTCCCTTGATGATGCCTTCTTCGGCACCCTCAGGCATAGCAGGATGCGTATAGTTCTCATTCATTGTAGTCACGTAGTAAAAGACATTTTCTTGGTCGGCATACATGCGACGCAGACCATCCTGAACAATAACGGCCAACTCGTAGTTAAAGGTTGGATCGTAACTAACACAGTTAGGAATCGTACCCGCCATGACCAAACCGTGGCCATCTTGATGTTGTAAACCTTCACCCGCCAAGGTTGTACGGCCTGCGGTGGCACCAATCAAAAAACCGCGCGCTTGCATATCGCCTGCTGCCCACGCTAGGTCCCCGATACGTTGGAAACCAAACATGGAGTAATAAATATAGAAAGGCACCATGTTGACGCCATGATTGGCATAAGCTGTCGCTGCGGCAATCCAAGAAGACATTGAACCCGCTTCATTAATCCCTTCTTCCAGGATCTGACCGGACTTATCTTCCTTGTAGAACATGATCTCTTCTTTATCCTGCGGCGTATAAAGCTGACCCACAGAAGAGTAAATACCTAGCTGACGGAACATGCCTTCCATTCCGAAAGTACGCGCTTCATCAGGCACGATGGGCACAACATTTTTACCCATTTTCTTATCACGACACAAAATCGTCAGCATGCGCACATAACCCATGGTGGTCGACATTTCTTTGTCGCCACTGCCTTTTAACAACACATCAAAGGCTGATAACTCAGGCACTTCCAAGGGTGCGGCAGCTTGGTTACGTGCAGGCAAATAACCGCCTAACTCTTTACGACGCGCATGCATGTATTGCATTTCAGGGCTGTCAGCAGCAGGCTTGTAATACTTACAAGCGGCCGCCTCTTCATCGCTCAATGGGATATTAAAACGATCACGGACGTAGATCATTTCATCATTGGCAAGTTTTTTCTGAGAGTGAGTTCTGTTTTGCGCCTCACCCGCCGCGCCCATGCCATAGCCTTTAACGGTTTGAGCAAGAATAACGGTTGCTTGATCGCTTTCTTCTGCCGCCTTATACGCAGCGTATACTTTGTGTGGATCATGGCCACCACGATTCAAACGCCAAATATCAGCATCTGACATCTTTGAAACCATTTCTAACAACTCAGGGTATTTACCGAAGAAGTGCTGACGAACATAGGCTCCATCTTTGGCTTTATAGTTTTGTAAGTCTCCGTCCACACACTCAAGCATGCGTTTTTGCAACAAGCCATTCTTATCTTTAGCAAGCAACGGATCCCAGTAAGAGCCCCACAATACTTTAATAACATTCCAGCCCGCACCACGGAAACCCGCTTCGAGTTCTTGAACAATCTTGCCGTTACCGCGCACAGGACCATCCAAACGCTGTAGGTTGCAGTTAACCACCCAGACTAAGTTATCTAATTTTTCACGACCCGCTAGCGAGATTGCACCCAAGGATTCAGGCTCATCTGTTTCACCATCGCCCAAAAATGCCCAAACTTTACGTTGCTTAGTATCAGCTAAACCACGGTCTTGCAGATATTTCATAAAACGCGCTTGATAAATCGACATGATTGGACCTAGGCCCATTGATACTGTTGGGAACTGCCAAAAATCAGGCATTAACCAAGGATGCGGATAAGAGGACAGACCATCGCCATCAACTTCCTGACGAAATTTATCCAACTGCTCTTCACTCAAGCGACCCTCAAGAAAAGCACGCGCATAAGTGCCGGGAGAGGCATGGCCCTGTGAGTAGACTAAATCACCGCCATGTTCATGACTGGGCGCACGCCAGAAATGGTTAAAGCCAATATCATATAAAACCGCAGCAGAAGCGAATGTAGCAATATGGCCACCTAATTCAGCAGATTTACGATTAGCTTTAACGACCATCGCCACAGCATTCCAACGAATGAAGGAGCGAATGCGATACTCCATCGCCTGATCACCCGGTAAAGCAGGCTCCATATGCGTAGGAATAGTATTTACGTAAGCCGTATTGGCCGAATAAGGCAGGTTTGAACCCGAACGACGGGCTTTATCAATCATTTGCTCAAGTAAAAAGTGAGCACGATCAACACCTTCATTTTCAATTACGGCTTCAAGCGCTTCAAGCCACTCTTGCGTTTCTACCGCGTCAATATCAGGAATTTGTGATTGCTGAGACATAGGGTGACTCCAACCTCGTTAAAATTCTTTTGCCTAAATGTAAGGCATATAAAATGGCGGCAAGTTGTAGGCTATTTGCCGCTAAGATCGATGAATTCATGTGATCAGGCACCTTGCGGAAGATTATTTTTCAACGCAGGGCCAACTAGAATAAGCGCGCAATTCTACCCTTTTTTTACCAAAACAGGAAATTAGCACGACCCTCATGAACTGGGTAGTGCTGGATGCAGAAGCCCTGCAGCGTAGGTAGCTAGACTCAAAAGCCGTCTAAACAGGCCGATGCTGTCGATAAAAATTAATCAAACCATTGGTGGAAGAATCATGACTGACAATCTCCTCTTCTCCAGAGAGCTCCGGCAAAATTGCATTTGCCAAGACCTTGCCAAGCTCAACTCCCATTTGATCAAAAGAGTTAATGTCCCAGACGATGCCTTGCACAAAGGTCTTATGCTCATACATCGCCACCAAACAACCCAAGGTCTTAGGGTCAAGCCGTTTAAATAACAGCGAATTAGTCGGACGATTTCCCTCAAAGCATTTGTGCGCGACTTGCTCTTCGAGACGGCTGCCACTATAGCCATCGGCCTCCAGCTCCGCACGTGCCTCAGCCTCAGTACGACCCTTCATCAAGGCCTCAGTTTGAGCAAAGAAATTAGAAATCAGAATCGCATGATGCTCGCCCAGCGGATTTTGGGATTCGACAGCGGCCAGAAAATCAGCCGGAATCAATTTGGTGCCTTGGTGCACCAACTGAAAAAACGCATGCTGGCCATTGGTGCCGGGCTTACCCCAAATAATAGGGCCGGTAGAATAATCCACAACCTGGCCCTGGCGAGTAATCCGTTTACCATTACTTTCCATATCGCCCTGTTGAAAATAGGAGGGAAATTCATACAAATATTGATCGTAAGGGAAGATGGCATGACTGTCGGCGTTAAAAAAATTGTTATACCAAACCCCTAGCATCGCCATGATAATGGGGATGTTACGATCCATCGGCGCTGAACGGAAATGCTCGTCCATTTCATGCGCGCCCTGCAGCAAATCTTCAAAATTATCCATGCCAATGTAACAGGCAATCGATAAACCAATCGCACTCCAGAGCGAATAACGACCGCCTACCCAATCCCAAAACTCAAACATATTGTCAGGGTCGATACCAAATTCCGTCACTTTTTCAGTATTGGTCGACAAGGCAACAAAATGCTTAGCCACCGCCTTCTCATCGTGACCCAACTGCTGTTGCAGCCAATCGCGTGCTGAGCGAGCATTGACTATCGTTTCTTGAGTAGTAAATGTTTTAGAGGCGACGATAAACAAGGTGGTTTCGGGATTCAAACCGCGCAGAGTTTCAACGAGCTGCGTATCATCCACATTGGAAACAAAATGCGCCTGAATGGCCCAATCACTATAGGGTTTAAGTGCCTCACAGACCATTTTTGGTCCCAAATCAGAACCGCCAATACCGATATTGACGACATCGGTAATCCGTTTGCCGGTATAACCCAACCACTTGCCATGACGCACGGCCTCAGAAAAAACACGCATCTTAGCCAATACCGCATTGACCTGTGGCATCACATTGTGGCCGTCAACAAAGATTGGCCGATTGCTGCGATTACGTAATGCTACATGCAGAACAGCACGATTTTCAGTGAAATTAACCTTTTCGCCATGAAACATCTTTTCTGTCCAACCACGCACATCGCGCTTTTTGGCCAGATCAAACAACAGTTTTAATGTTTCATCAGTAATACGATTTTTTGAATAATCAAAAAGGATGTTGTTAAAAAAGATCGAATAATGATCAAAGCGCCCCGCATCTTGTTCAAACATATCGCGCATATGCACGCCATCAATCTGCTCCTTGTGCTCAAGCAGTGCTTTCCACTCTGGGGAATCAATCACACCAACATCCTCCTTAACTAACCATTCAATCGCTACAGTCTAACGCTAAACACATAAAGAGACTTAAAAAGCTTCAGAACCCACGTTACTGCCCTCAACATCCATCGAGTGACGCCAAAACTGATCTTCTTGATCAAACAAACGATAGGTTCCTCTGGGGCCCCAAGATCCGGCGGGATAGGTATTTATGAAATCACGCTCCATCGACCACACTTTCAGAATCGGGTCCACCACACGCCAGGCCCACTCCACTTCGTCATAGCGCAAAAATAATGAATGATCGCCACGCATCACATCGAGAATCAAACCCTCGTAGGCATCGGCTTGCTCATCATCTTTATCGTGATAACTGGCATCAAGACTAATAACCCGCGTTTTCATCGCCGTGCCTTTGTCTTTCACTTGGATTTCCATGCGCAAACAATCATGCGGCTGAATCCCCAGCAAAATCCAGTTCGGCTTCAATCCCTCTAAAGGTGTTCCACCAAAAAGCTGTTGCGGTGGATGCTTAAAACGAATACTAATCGCTGACGCACCTTCAGCCATGCGCTTACCGGTGCGCAAGTAAAAAGGCACACCTTTCCAACGCCAGTTATCTATATAAAGTTTTAACGCCGCATAAGTTTCGGTCGTGCTATCGCACTCCACGCCCTCTTCTTCGATATAACCCGGCACTGACTCAGCACCCACCATACCTGCGGAATACTGAGCACGAAACGCGTGCGCGTTAACCGCCTTTTGAGGAATAGGACGAATAGATTTCAGCACCTTTACTTTTTCATCGCGTAAAGATTCGGAATCCATGCCGACAGGGGGCTCCATCGCCACCAAGGTCAATAGCTGCATTAGATGACTTTGCAGCATATCGCGCAAAGCACCTGCACCGTCGTAATAATCTGCCCGACTGCCTATGCCAATGGTTTCCGAATGGGTAATTTGCACATGATCGATGTAGTTACGATTCCATAGTGGCTCTAACAACAAGTTAGCAAACCGGAACACCAACACATTACGCACCGTCGCTTTACCCAAATAATGATCGATGCGATAAATTTGGCTTTCATCGAGATACTTGGTCAAACTCTTCTGCAACGCTTGTGAGCTGAGCAAATCATAACCAAAGGGTTTTTCGATCACCACACGACGCGCGCCGTGCTTTTCATCGAGCAAATCAGCCTTGCCTAACTTTTCAACCACAACACCAAAATCAGCAGGGCGAATAGATAGATAGAACGCCGCATCACGCGGGAAACTCGGATCATTGCACAGGCAATCACTCAAGCTGTCGTAGGAGGCTTGATCCTCTAAATCACCACGGTGATATACCAACTTCTGCGCAAAACGTTTAAAGGCCTCGTTGTCATAACCCTCAGGGTACTTTTCAGCAAGCATGGTCGCCACTTCAGCCATCCACTGCTCATCGTCCCAAGGACGACGGGCAAAAGCGATGATTTTAGTCCCCTCAGGTAACTTGCCCGCGCTATCCAACTGAAACAGAGAAGGCATTAGCTTGATACGAGACAGATTGCCTGTCGCACCAAAAATTACGATGCTGTTAGGCCCTTTCTGATTTTTATTCATCACCTGCCCTTTTTACAGCATGACCACCGAAAGCGTTCCGCATCATCGACAATAATTTAAAGTCATAACCTTCTTTGTCCTGACTGGTAAAACGCATACTCATGGCCAAACTCAGAACAGGGGCCGCCGTACCTTGGTCAATCGACTCAATCACCGTCCAACGACCTTCGCCAGAATCAGGCACAAACGGCGCAACATCGGCTAATTTTTGATCGTCTTTCAGTGCATCCGCTGTCAAATCTAACAACCAGCTACGCACAACCGAGCTATGACGCCACAATTCAGAGACCTGAGCCAAATCCAAATTAAATTCTTCTTTACCCTTCATCAGGGCAAACCCTTCAGCCATCGCCTGCATCATGCCGTATTCGATACCGTTATGAATCATTTTAGTAAAATGACCCGAACCCACTGGACCAACGTGGGCCCAGCCACGCTCAGCGCCTGGCGCCAGCACTTTCAACGCAGGTGTCACATGAGCCATGGCCTCATCCGAACCACCGACCATCAAGCAGTAGCCATTATCCAAGCCCCAAATACCACCTGAAGTCCCTGAATCAACATACTGAATGCTATGTGTGGCCAGCATTGCACCACGACGTTGCGTATCGTGATAATTAGAATTACCGCCATCAACAATCACATCCCCCTCTTCCAGCATCGGGATTAATTCATTAATGGCATCTTCCGTCGGCTCACCACAAGGCAGCATCAACCACACCACGCGAGGGGCTGAAAGTTGATCAACCGCATCCTTTAATGAGGTCGCTGGCAACATGCCTTCTTCGTCAGCCAAGCTATTCACAATACCGGAGGAACGGTTAAAACCAACAACCTCAACACCGCCACGACATAAACGACGAGCCATATTGCCACCCATTTTCCCTAAACCAATCAATGCCATACGCATGATAAACATTCCTCCAGGAATAAAAATATTAAAGAATTAATACAACGAATTCGTTTGGCCTATTACAATAGCCCGATACGACGCATATTGCGAAACAGAACAAGCCCCGGCTGTTTGATCCACACCATGTCGTCTGCAATCAAAAAAACTTAAGTATTACTTAGCGCCATTGCCAAGAATTTAGAGTAGAAAAAGCCATGTCTGACACACTGAAAATCTTATTTGTCACCAGCGAAGCCCTTCCCCTCATAAAAACCGGTGGTCTCGGTGATGTTGCAGGTAGTTTACCACCAGCACTCAAAGCCTTGCGACACGATGTACGCATTATAATGCCTGCGTACCGGGAAGCGATGCATCGCGCAGAAAAATTACATTTCGCCAGCTTCAAACTGGAGGGCATCCCAGAAACCGTACGTTTAATCGAAGGTAAATTACCTGGCACCAAAGTCACCTTATTATTAGTTGACTCACCCAAGCACTTTGATCGCCCCGGCGGCCCGTACGTTGACCCCGACGGAGAAGACTGGCACGACAACCCGCAACGCTTTGCCATGCTGTGTAAAGTTGCCACCGCGGTTGCTACCAATAATGCGCAACTCGATTGGCAGCCTGACGTTGTCCACTGTAACGATTGGCAAACTGGCCTCGTTCCGGCACTGCTATCGCTTTACCCAAATCGTCCAGCCAGCGTTTTCACCATCCATAATTTGGCCTACCAGGGCTATTACGAACGCAGCTTCTTCGAGCATCTAAAACTGCCACACGATCTTTGGGGCATGCATGGATTAGAGTTTCACGGCGGCCTATCCTTTATCAAAGGCGGTTTAGCATTCGCCGACATGATCAACACCGTCAGCCCCACCTATGCGCAAGAAATTCGCAGCCACGCCTACGGCTGGGGCATGGAGGGTTTGATCAATCATCGCGCAGATCGACTTCGCGGCATTCTCAACGGCGCTGACTATAAGGAGTGGAATCCCGCAAAAGATTCGCACATACCCCATGCCTTCAGTCATACCAAACTAGCAGGCAAAGCTGAAAATAAACGCGCGCTTCAAGAGGAGTTCGGCCTGCCTCAAAACCCTGATGCCCCACTATTGGGTCTCGTCAGCCGTTTAGTAGAACAAAAAGGTATCGATTTAGTTAAAGCGATCATCCCCGACCTTGTAGCCCAAGGTGCGCAACTCGCCCTTATTGGCTCTGGCGACAAACGCTTTGAACAAGCCCTATATCAATTTGCCCATGCTTACCCAGACAATATCAGTGTATTCATTGGCTACAATGAACCGAAAGCACACCGCATCGAAGCTGGAGCCGACATGTTTCTCATGCCATCGCGCTTTGAGCCTTGTGGCCTCAATCAAATATACAGCCTTCGCTATGGCACCGCGCCCATCGTACGCCGCACTGGCGGTCTTGCTGATACCGTAACCGATGCAGATGACGAGAATATTGCATCCAAAACAGCGACAGGTTTTGTTTTTGATCACCCAACATCTGAGGGCCTACGCTGGGCAACGGAACGTGCGCTCAAGCTCTATCGCGAGCACCCCGACCTGTGGAAACAAATAATTATTACCGGCATGAAACAAGATTTCAGTTGGAAAAAAAGCGCCCAAACATACGTTGAACTATATCGTGAGGCCCTATCGCACCGCGACGCCTAATCCAAAAACTGTCGCACCCCCACCAAAGACCAAGTCGTGTATAATGGCTGCCCTTTGCGTGGACCGGTGTCGTTTTCCGGCGACGTTCCTAAAGATCTACAACCGTTTTCGACCCTTGGTGGTATTAAAGGCATGATGACAGACAAGAAACTTCGCGCCCGAGTAAAGCTCTTTGGCAATTTATTAGGTGACGTATTAAAAGCTCAGGCCGGTGGCCGTGTTTTTGCCGCCGTTGAAACTTTGCGCAAGGGCCATCTTGCCCTACGTGAAGAAGATGACGATGAGCAACGCACACGCCTCACTCAAATGATTAACAGCCTGGACCCAGATACACTAACCCAGGTTATTCGTGCCTTCTCTCTTTATTTCAGCCTAGTCAATATCGCTGAAGAAGCCTTTCAGCATCAACAGCGTCGACGCGCTTGCCGGACCAACGGCCCCGCCTGGGAAGGCTCTTTTGAATCCACGCTACGTGAACTCAAGGCCGATAATATTTCAGGGGATCAGCTACAGACCTTGCTCAATCATCTGGCCTACTACCCCGTCATCACCGCTCATCCGACAGAAGCCAAACGTCGCATGGTAAAAGAGGCGCTACGCCGCATTTTCCTTACCAGTGAGCAACTAGACGATACGCGTTTAAGCAAAAACGAAAGCGAAGAAATATTAAAAGTACTCGAATATGAAATTCAAATTCTTTGGAAAACGGATGAAGTTCGCATTCGTCGCCCCAAAGTCGAAGACGAAATTCGCAGCGGTATTGGTTATTTTCAAGACTGTTTATTTGATGCTATCCCCCAAACATACCGCAACATCGAGCGGGCGACGAGACGCACCTATCCTGACAGCGCAATTAATGTACCTAGCTTTTTACGCTTTGGCTCTTGGATTGGTGGTGACCGTGATGGCAACCCAAATGTCACACCCAACACCACGCTTTATGCCGTCAGACTACAGGCCCGTGCCATCTTATTAGAATATCTAGATCGCGTGACCAAACTCACTCGCATTCTAACGCTGTCCAGCACCATGTGCCGCCCGTCAGATGCCTTTCTGGAAAATCTAGAAAAGGCCGAAGCTTATTTTCTTCATGCCTTCCCTGACGATCCGCAACGTTTTGCTCAAGAGCCCTATCGTCGCCTTCTGTTTTTGGTACGTTATCGCTTAGGCTGCAATCTCAACAACGTCAAACGCCACCTCGGAGAACATACGACAGACGCAGGTGAAGATGCTTATAACAACGAGCAAGAACTTCTCACCGACCTTTATTTTATTCGTGACTCGCTAATCTCACATGGCGATGCAGAGATTGCTAATGGCAGCTTACAAGACCTCATTCGCCAGGTGGAAACCTTTGGCTTCTTCCTCATGCATCTCGATATTCGCCAAGAATCAACACGCCATAGCGATGCCGTAAATGAAATTCTGACCCAGGCCTACAACAACAGCAATTACGAGCAAATGGACGAGGCACAACGCCTATCCACATTAGCAGAATTAATCGAAGCTGACGTACCCCCCATCAACAAAGACAGCTTCAGCGCCGACACCAAAGAAACCTTGGACGTGCTGGACATCATGGTTCAAGTTCAAAACGAAATCAGTCCTCGCGCTTTTGGAGCTTACGTCATCTCCATGACCCACGCAGCAAGCCACGTCATGGAAGTCATGTTCCTAGCACGCACAGCGGGCCTGGTAGATTTAGCAACAGAGCGATGCGACCTCATCGTTGCCCCTCTTTTCGAAACCATTGAGGATTTAGCTCACATCGAAGAAGTCACCGAGCAGCTACTGGATAACAGTGTCTACCGTCGATTACTGTCCATTACAGGCAACATGCAAGAAATAATGCTGGGCTACTCAGACTCATGCAAAGACGGCGGCATCCTAGCCTCAGGTTGGAGCTTGTACAAAGCACAGCGCCAAATCACCGCCATCGCCAATCGCCATGAAATCACTTGCCGCTTATTCCATGGCCGTGGAGGCACTATTGGACGTGGGGGCGGCCCAACTCACGACGCTATTTTGTCCCAGCCTGCTGGCACCGTATTTGGTGAAATCAAATTCACCGAACAGGGCGAGGTTCTCTCAAACAAATATAGCAATCATGAAACCGCCGTCTATGAATTAACCATGGGTTCAACAGGCTTACTCAAAGCCAGTCAAGGCCTAGTCAAGGAACAACCAGAAGATGAAGAACGCTTCACCGACATGATGAGCGATCTTGTGAGCCTGGGTGAAGAGGAATATCGTGACCTAACCGACAGAACACCCGCGTTTTTAGACTACTTCTACGAAGCGACGCCAGTTAGCGAAATCGCCCTAATGAACATCGGCTCTCGCCCATCTCATCGCAAAAAAGGCGATCGCTCCAAGGGCTCGGTTCGCGCCATTGGTTGGGTCTTCGGTTGGGCTCAATCTCGCCACACCTTGCCAGCGTGGTACGGCATAGGTACTGCTTTAAACGACACACTAAGCAGCGGCGACCCAGACCAACTTGAAACACTCAAGTCCATGTATCGCGATTGGCCATTTTTTCGCGCCGTACTCAGCAACACCCAAATGGCGCTTTTTAAGGCTGAAATGGATATTGCTGCCGAGTATGCCAAGTTATGCGTAGACCCAGCAACGGCAGAAGAGGTCTATCCGCGCATTAACGGGGAATATCAACGGACAATGGATTCTATTTTCAAAATCACTGAAAATGACTCACTACTTGAAGACAATCAATCGCTAGCACTTTCACTCTCGCGACGCGAAGCGTATTTAGATCCATTAAATCGCATTCAAGTAGTGTTAATTGAGCGCTACCGAGATGAGTCTATTCCTGAAGATCAGCGTGAAATCTGGCTAGACCCGCTACTTCGCTCAATCAACGCCATCGCGGCGGGGATGCGTAACACTGGCTAGATTGATTAACTACACCATCCACTCGCCAAAAGGCGAGTGGATAAGCAAACTACAAGCGAAAAAAAACCGCTGATTCTTAATTGAACCAGCGGTTTTTTTTCGAACTATATTAAGTACTAAGCGCGTAGACGCTAAGCGACTTGAAGCGGAACACTGTCACTGCGGCGGGTGATTTTATTATCACCATCCACATAAATCAGATTCGGCTTATACGTAGCCATTTCCTGGTCATCCAAACCAACATACGCACAAATAATAACCAGATCACTCGGCGAGGCTAAATGTGCCGCCGCACCGTTTACCGAAATAATCCCCGAACCTTCCTCTGCCCGAATAGCATAAGTGGTAAAGCGATTACCGTTGGTAATGTTATAGATTTGGATCTGCTCATACTCATGCATACCGGCAGCATCCAGCAAATGCCCATCAATGGCGCAAGACCCTTCATATTCAAGCTCCGCATGCGTAACACTGGCGCGGTGAATTTTGGTCTTCAGCATCATGTGCTGCATCGCTACAAACTCCTATACGTAAATGAATCTATGCCTTAACTAACCATAGCCCATACTAACCATAGCCTTAAGGCATAAGCCGACCATTATCTCGCTTTCTCGCGATTCAGGCAATATCAACGCCAAAACAACCCATCAAACTCTAGCAACGACAATATTATCAATCAATCGAGTTGGACCCAAATACGCTGCAGCCAGCACCACCAAAGGCGAATCCGGCTGAGGGGGACGCAAAGTATCAGCTTCTCTGATATACACATACTCCGTGGTAAACCCTTGTTTTTTTAGATACTCGCTAGTTTCTTGCTCTAAGTTGTAGAAATCAGTAGCCCCCGCGAGCAAGCTCTGCACCAAATCCCTTAATGCCTGATTTAAGGCAGGCGCTTGGCGTCGCTGCACCTCATTCAAAAAGCCGTTACGCGAGCTAAGCGCCAAGCCATCAGGCTCTCGCACCGTTACCCCACCCACAATGTCAATCGGGAAACACAAATCAGCCGCCATTCGCCGTATCACCGCCAACTGTTGATAGTCTTTTTGGCCAAACACCGCAACATCGGGCTGAACCAAATTAAAAAACTTAGCAACAATTGTGGCGACCCCCACAAAATGACCCGGTCGAAATTCACCGCACAACCCCTGCGATACCTCGGGCACTTCAATCTTTGTGGTAGCCTGAAGTCCGCGAGGGTACACGTCGCTTACTTGCGGCAAAAACAAGACATCCACACCCTGCTCAACCAACGCCGTGGTATCAGCTTCAATGGTACGCGGATAAGCATCGTAATCTTCATCAGGCCCAAACTGCAGCGGGTTGACAAAAATACTCACCACCACCCGATCTGCCAAAGCTTTTGCTTGCTCGACCAACGACAAATGCCCTGCATGCAAATTGCCCATCGTTGGCACAAACGCCACACACAAACCGGCCTGACGCCAAGCAGCAACTTCGGCGCGCAACGACGCTGTAGTCTCACAAACATTCATCATTCGAAACAATGCTCCGGCGCAGGAAAAGC
>Ga0316204_10007964_pt1 | contig 15088 bp, 14 predicted proteins | sample 6monrhotite_MG_2_FD_205661 | JGI IMG/M metagenome (GOLD analysis project Ga0316204, IMG submission 205661) | Microbial mat bacterial communities from mineral coupon in-situ incubated in ocean water Damariscotta River, Maine, United States -... | ecosystem: Environmental > Aquatic > Marine >...
TAGCCCTGTTTCTTTTTCGATAATAGAGGCAAGTGTAAGTGCTTCATAAGGAGTCTTGATTAAGTTACTTTCTTTATCCCTTTTTTCCCAGGAAGCCGCAAGTTCAGACTGCATTTTACGATAGGCCCGCTGTAAAAATTCAATATCTGTTGTCCCTCTAGGAAAGGCATATGTCTCTGGGAAAAAACGACCTTCTGGGTGAATGTCACCAAAGCCGAGCCGCTCCATAACTGCCTCAGCTTTAACCCCTTCTAGCTGATGAACTAATACTTTATTGTTATTAACTGCTGCCAGTACTTGGTTGAAATTCCAGCCTTCTAGCAAGGTCAGTTGGTAAGACACTGTTTTACCCGCAATCAATTGGCCGAGTAACATGGTCGGTGTTGTATTTTTTTGAATGGCATATTCGCCGGCACGTATAAGGTGCGCTTTTTTTTCAAGCCGGGCATGCCAATAAAGGTAATTGGCATTATCTAGCCAGCCTTTTTCTACTAATTCTCGAGCAAGCTTCTTGAGATTGACCCCTTTTTTAACCTGAAGCAACTGACTTTCTTGCGATAACTTTAAAGGGGTCTTTAAAAAGTTTTGATAATCCATCCAAAACCAGCCGACCGCGAGGCTGGCCAGTAAAATAGTAATAGCAATAAACTTTTGCACTATAGCGAACCTGTTTCTGCATTAAAGCCAGCTGTATTTACAGCATCTAACCATTCAGGGGTTATGTGGTTTGACTGAAATTCGCGCTGCTCAAAACAGGAAACAGGCCGAACACCTAAAAGACTATTCATGACGTATATTTGATCTGCATCTCTAAATTGCTCAAGACTCACCTCCTCAATATTGATGTGGACATGGTTCTTTTTTGCAATATCTAGCATCAAGCTTCGCATGACTCCATCAACACCACAATCAACAATGGAGGGTGTCACAAATTTTCCATCCTGTTGAACTAAGAGGTTACTCATAATGCCTTCAATGACTAACCCTTTTTGGTTGAGCATGATGCCTTCAAAATAATCAGTTGCTAGTTCTTTACGTGCCATTACTTGCTCGATGCGGTTCAGGTGTTTGATGCCGGCCAAATATGGTTGACTACCCAGGCGCATTTCACATAACCCCAAAGTGACAGGCTCGCTGTTCTTATAGGGCGCAGCTTTTGGCCAGTCACCTGTCATCAGTAAACGCGTGACTGGTGTACTCTTTGAACGAGCATATCCCCGTTCAGCATGACCTGCACTAATGATGATTTTAAGAACGCCTCGTTCCACATTTTGGCAGAGCTGTCTTGATTCAGCTTGTAAAAGCGTTTGTTCTGGGGGAGTTATTTTAAGTTGCTCGCAACCTTTTTTTAGGCGTAAAAAATGGCGATCCCAGAGACAGGGTTCGCCATTTACAATTGCTAATGTTTCGAACAAGCCGTCACCAAAATGCAAAGCACGGTCGTCTTTTAGTGGCGAATCACAAACAACGCCATTTAGTAGCGCTTGATTGCTCATCATTACTATTCGAAATTAATCGTCGAGCAACTTGAATACCAGGGTTCCATTGGTTCCACCAAAGCCAAACGAATTTGACATCGCGACCTTCATCTTGCAGTCACGAGCGGTGTGAGGAACGTAGTCCAAATCACATTTCTCATCTGGATTGTCTAGGTTGATTGTTGGTGGTAAGACCTGATCACGTAAAGAGAGGACGGTAAACAATGCCTCTGCACCACCTGCTGCTCCTAGCATATGTCCAGTCATTGATTTGGTTGAACTTACAGCCATTTTGTAGGCATGGTCACCGAAGGCACGTTTTAGTGCCATGGTTTCTGCAACATCGCCTGCGGGTGTTGAAGTGCCGTGAGCATTTACATAACTCACGTCTTCAATATTCAGGCCAGCATCATCCAGTGCCATTAGCATACAGTCTGCTGCACCTTCACCATTTGGTGATGGTGAAGTCATGTGGAAAGCATCTGAGTTCATAGCAGAGCCTGCAAGTTCGCAGTAGATTTTTGCACCACGCGCTTTCGCATGTTCATATTCTTCCAGCATCAAAATGCCGGAACCGTCACTTAAGACAAAACCATCACGATCTTTATCCCAGGGACGACTTGCTGCCTGTGGATCGTCATTACGGGTAGAAAGTGCTCGCGCTGCAGCAAAACCACCAAGACCTGTAGGCGAAGTTGTCATGTCTGCGCCACCTGCAAGCATCGCATCAACGGTGCCATATTGGATCATACGCATAGCGTCTCCAATATTATGAGCGCCTGTACTACAAGCTGAGACGATAGATATATTTGGCCCTTTCATGCCAAACATGATCGACACATTTCCCGCAACCATATTGATGATGTTGGCAGGTACAAAGAAGGGTGAAATCTTACGAGGTCCGCCCTTTAGGTATGCTCCGTAGCCATTTTCGATGCCAGTAACACCACCAATACCTGAACCTATAGCGACACCAACACGCTTGGCATTTTCTTCGGTAATTTCAAGGCCGCTATCTTTAACAGCCTGCACCGCAGCACCAATACCGTAATGGATAAAAGCATCCATTTTGCGTGAATCTTTTTTGCTGATGTAATCTTCGATGTTGAAACCGTAGATTGGGCCACCAAAGTGGACACTAAAAGGCTCAATATCAAAATGCGTGATATTTTGAATGCCACTTTTACCAGCAAGAATATTTTCCCAGCTGCTTGGCACATCAAGACCCACGGGAGATACCAAGCCAAGGCCGGTAACGACAACTCTTCTTTCAGACTTTGGATAAGACATGCGGGAGGAACCTTCTAGTCGGTCAGATTCAGAAAATCAAAAAGCCGCTGATCCTAGGTTATAAATTTAAGAATCAACGGCCAATTATTAAGATGAAAAGCTGTAATTAGCCGTTAGCGTTAACGTAGTCAATGGCTAACTGAACGGTAGTAATGTTCTCAGCTTCTTCATCTGGAATTTCAGTTTCAAATTCTTCTTCCAGAGCCATTACCAGCTCTACGGTGTCTAATGAATCCGCGCCTAAATCATCTACAAAAGATGCTGCGTTGGTTACTTCTTCTTCTTTTACGCCAAGTTGTTCTGCAACGATTTTCTTAACGCGTTCTTCAATTGTGCTCATTTTGTTTCTTCCTCAAAAGTGCGTGAATAGGCATCACACGATGACGCCGTATTGTATGCGTAAAACTGTTCGCTTCATAGCGCCCAGCAAAGAAAAAAATTTGTATTTTATTAACTTTAAAAACAATCACTTAGGAGTGTTTCTTCAAGTCATATACATACCGCCATTAACATGAATTGTTTCACCGCTGATGTAAGCCGCAGCATCAGAGGCCAGAAAGGCTACAGCGGCAGCAATTTCCTCAGGCTTCCCTAGGCGTGCCAATGGAATTGATGACAAAAGCGCATCACGCTGTGCATCAGGCAATTCCTTGGTCATGTCAGTATCGATAAAGCCTGGAGCCACGGCATTAACCGTGATGCCACGCGAACCAATCTCTTGGGCCAACGATTTGGTGAATCCTAACATGCCCGCCTTGGCAGCTGAATAGTTGGTTTGCCCTGCATTACCACTGGAGCCCACGACTGAGGCAATATTGATAATACGACCCGTTTTGGCTTTCATCATAGGGCGTAAGCAGGCCTTTGCAACACGGTATAACGAAGTGAGGTTGGTGTTAATAACACTATTCCACTCATCAGGTTTCATGCGCATCAGTAGATTATCGCGTGTAATTCCAGCATTATTCACCAGTATGGTCACCGGTCCAAACTCTTCGCCAATCTCTTTAATAACAGCATTTACCGAATCATCGTCTCCAACATCCAGTTTCATGCCTTTACCAGCAACACCAGAATCAGAAAAGGCCGATGAAATAGCATCTGCACCACCATCTGAGGTTGCTGTGCCAATTACGGTTAAACCTTGAGCACCCAGTGCTTCTGCAATGGCCTTACCGATACCGCGACTCGCACCCGTTACCAGTGCAATTTTCTGCTCAGCCATTGATGACCTCCAATGCTTTTTCTAATGAGGCCGCGTCCAATATTGGTAGGCCAGTGAGTGATTTATCAATGCGTTTATTCAAGCCTGTCAGTACTTTTCCAGGGCCAGATTCAATCATGATCTCAATACCCTGCCCAGCCATGCTTTGTATTGTTTCAACCCAGCGCACGGGGCTGTATAGCTGTTGTTTGAGAAGGTTCTTGATCTCACTGACATCATTCGTAGAGGCTACATTGACATTTTGGACTACTGCGACGGTTGGTACGGAAAAGTCAATCGCCTGCATTGTGTCAAACAGCTGATCTGCAGCGCCGTGCATTAATGCACAATGAGAGGGCACGCTCACATCTAAAGGTAAGGCGCGTTTTGCACCAGCCTCTTTGGCAAGATCAATTGCTCTAGCAATCGCTGCAGCGTTACCGGCGATGACAACCTGCCCTGGCGAGTTAAAATTAACCGCACTCGCTACTTCATCTTGAGCGGCAGTTGAACATACTTCGATTACTTGCTCATCTGTTAGCCCAAGAATTGCTGCCATGGCACCGGTGCCGACTGGCACTGCTGCCTGCATTAAGCGGCCGCGTTCAGCGACCAGGCCAACCGCATCGGGAAATGATAATACGCCTGAGGCTACCAAAGCAGTATATTCGCCGAGACTGTGTCCAGCCATCATGCCTGGCATGAGGCCGCCCTGTTCTAACCAAACTCGCCATACACTGATCCCTGCAGCCAACATGGCGGGTTGGGTATTCTCTGTGCGGTTTAAGTCTTCAACTGGTCCTGTCTGGCTTAAAGCCCAAAGATCAATACCAAGGGCATCAGAGGCTTCCTCAAATGTTGAGCGTACGATTGAGAAGGACTCCGAGAGCCCCGAGAGCATACCGACTGACTGTGAGCCTTGGCCGGGAAAAGTCATTGCAAATGAAGTCATGGTAATTCTTCAGAAAGTAAGGAGAACAGAGCCCCAGGTGAATCCCCCACCAAAAGCCTCTAGTAGAACAGTTTCACCGCGCTGTATTCGACCATCACGTACTGCAGCGTCTAAAGCCAAAGGTACGGAGGCTGCGGAAGTATTGCCGTGCTGATCAACAGTCACAACAACATTATCCATCGACATACTTAATTTACGCGCGGTGGCATTGATAATTCTTATATTCGCTTGATGTGGAACTAGCCAGTCAATATCCGATTTTTTCATACCATTGGCAGCGAGCGTTTCATCAACGATACGCCCCAATGTGTTGACAGCCATTTTGAAGACCTCATTACCCCGCATTTGCATATAACGTGGGTCACCGTCTTCTTCATCGATGACATCAAACCCCAGTGAAATACCGCCTGGAACATGTAGGAGTTTTTCGTAAGCACCGTCAGCATGCAAGTGAGTTGAGAGAATGCCTGGCTCGTTTGATGATTCGAGTACAACGGCACCCGCACCATCACCGAAAAGTACGCAGGTATTACGGTCGCTCCAGTCAACAATCCTAGAGAGAGTTTCTGCGCCAACCACCAATGCACAATGATGCGTGCCAGAACGTATGAATTTTTCTGCTACACCCATTGCATAGACAAAGCCAGTACACACGGCTTGAACATCAAAAGCTGTCGCACCATGATTTTGCAGGCGTTGTTGCAGTAAACAGGCGGTACTTGGGAATATTTTATCGGCAGTTGTGGTCGCCACAACAATTAAATCAATGTCAGTAACTAACTTGCCAGCAGCATCTAGGGCTTTTAATGACGCCTGCTCAGCTAGATCACAGGTTGTTTCCCCTTCCGCAGCAATATGTCGCTTAGTGATGCCCGTACGTTCGCGAATCCACTGATCTGTGGTGTCAACAATTTTCTCAAGATCTGAATTGCTGAGTGCTTTTTCTGGCAAATAGCTACCTGTACCGGTAATGCGGGCGTACTGGGTCATGCTATAGCCTTGTCTTCAAGTTGAACGGCTACTTTTTGCGCAATGCGATCGGTAACATCAGCTCGCACCTCTTTTTTGGCAACATTGATTGCTGTCTCAAAAGAAACTGCATCAGCTCCACCATGGCTTTTTACCACAATGCCACGCAAGCCGAGCAAGGCGGCACCATTGTATATTTTTGGATCAATGCGATTTCGTAGGTTATTTAACACAGGCATGGCAACCAAAGCCGCAACCTTAGTCAACCAGTTGCGCTTGAATTCACCCTTGAGGAAGGTGATTATCATCTTTGCCACACCTTCACTACTTTTAAGGGCGACATTTCCGACATATCCGTCGGTCACAACAATATCAAGATTGTCGCGCGTATAAATATCGTCACCTTCGACATAGCCAATGTAGTTGAGGTTACTGACACTCAGCAGCTGATGGGCCTGTTTAACGGATTCCACGCCCTTAATCTCTTCTTGTCCAATATTGAGCAAGCCAACACGCGGATGCTCAATACTATCAACGGCGGTGACTAATTCAGACCCCATAACAGCAAATTGCATTAAGTGTTTGGCACTAGAGTCAATATTCGCGCCCAGATCAAGCATCCAGGTCCGTCCATCAGATGAAGGTAATGCCGAAATAATGGCTGGACGATCAATGCCTGGAATAGTCTTCAACACAAAGCGTGCTGTCGCCATTAATGCACCAGTATTTCCGGCGCTCACGCAAGCGTCAGCTTCGCCACCCTTTACAAGGTTAATGGCGACACGCATAGATGAGTCTTTTTTACCGCGTAAAGCAGACGAAGGGGCTTCATCCATCTCTACTTGTTGACTGGCGTGATGAATAGATACGCGCTCTGGCACTTTACCATCAGGCAAATGAGCAAGAATTGCATCTTCCATTCCAACAAGAATCAAATTGCAATCTTGATTCTTACGTAAGAAGCTTAATGCTGCAGGCACAACCACAGAAGGACCATGGTCGCCCCCCATGACATCAAGAGACAAAGTAATCAGTTTAGGCACACTCAGCTGTAATAATGTTGTCTATTAACCTTGTTCAGGTAACCAGACAACAAGATCATCGACTTACTTTTCAGCAACCTTACGGCCACGATAGAAGCCATCAGGGCTTACATTGTGACGCAAGTGGGTTTCACCAGAAGTCGGGTCAATCGACAGTGTTTCTGACTTAAGACTATCGTGGGCGCGACGCATGCCACGCTTTGAAGGGGTTTTACGGTTCTGTTGGACTGCCATGTTCGTCTCCTAAAGACAAATCAATCATTTTCTTTACGGTCTGGTTTAAAACCAGCCAATGCAGCAAAAGGACTATCTTTTGCAACCTCTTGTTTGGCTGCCGCCCACAAGGGATCTACCTGATTGTTAATCTTGGCTAGATCCATTGTGCAGTGTTCTTCAGCATGACGAGGGGCTGGCGGTATCGCCAAAATCAACTCATCTTCGACCAAGTCGAGCAGATTCAGCATGTCGTCATCCAGTAATAAAGGATCATACTCACTAGGCAGATTTTCTGCCTCTTGAGGACCCTTAACCGGTGATAGCTGAAACTGGTTATCCACATCAAGGGGCATATCATGAATGCAGCGCTGACAGGTAACCACCAGTTTTGCTGTGATATGACCGCGAATTCTGCGGCGTCTCTCTAGATCTCGATCAAATTCCAACGTGAAGTCCACTTCTCCCTCGGTAGAGGCCAAAAGTGGGGCTAAACGATGTAAATTCTGAAGCGCAATGCTCCCTTCATAAAACTTGCCCTGTTCGCACAGGCGCCAAGGGTTTGTTTGTTCGGGAAGCTGCGACAACATAAGCGCGCAATTCTATGAAAACACACACAAAATAGCAATAATTTATATGCGTGTAGAAAGAATAATTCTTAGTCAGCAGTCACAGGTCTTAAGCCACAAGGACTTCTCACGCAATTTCCCCTAACTAGCTGGAGTAATTAGGGGGATTTTGTCAGAAAATATGACCCGTTAAGCTCAAGTCAAGCTTAGAGCTTAGCCGCCCACTACAGCCAGAAGAACGCCAGCGGCAACGGCTGAACCAATAACACCCGCTACATTTGGGCCCATCGCATGCATAAGCAAGAAGTTGTGGTGATTGGCTTCAAGTCCAACTTTATTAACAACTCGAGCGGCCATAGGAACAGCAGACACACCAGCTGCTCCAATCAATGGGTTCACCTTACCGCCGGACAGACGGTACATCAGCTTGCCCATCAATAACCCAGTAGCAGTTCCGATAGCAAAAGCTGCGGCACCCAAGGCAAGAATACCTAAGGTTTCGATGCTCAGAAATTTATCTGCCTGTAGCTTTGAGCCAACAGACAGGCCTAGGATAATCGTTGTCGCATTAATGATTTCGTTCTGTGCGGCTTTACTAAGACGGTCAACCACACCTGATTCACGCAATAGGTTACCAAAAGTCAGCATACCAATCAGTGGTGCCGCTGAAGGCAGAAACAAGACACAGAGTAAAAGTACTGTTAATGGAAATAGAATTTTTTCAAGTTTAGTGACCGGACGTAGCTGAGACATTTCAACCATGCGTTCTTTCTCTGTTGTTAACGCGCGCATGATTGGTGGCTGAATAATGGGCACCAGGGCCATATAGGAATAAGCAGCCACGGCTATTGCACCCAGCAAATCAGGTGCTAATTTTGAAGCCAGGAAGATTGCCGTTGGGCCGTCTGCGCCACCGATAATCGCAATTGCAGAAGCATCGGCCAAGGAAAAATCAAAGCCTGGAACCGCATTGAGTGCCAACGCACCCAATAAAGTCATAAAAATGCCGAACTGGGCAGCAGCACCAAGCAGCAGTGTGCGTGGCATGGCGATCAAAGCACTGAAGTCGGTTAATGCACCAACACCCATAAAAATAATGAGTGGTGCGATACCTGATGCAATGGCCATATTGTAGAAAACTGCAAGCATGCCAGATTCATAACCGAATGACTCGGCCAGTGCCAAACCATTGATATGCTGGGCAGGGTCAGTATGTTTCCATGCGGCAGCAAGCTGGTCTACTGGTGCCTGCAACAATTCAGCTAAGGCAGCTAAATGCACCGGATTGGCCTCTAGTAAAAGATGCCCAACCGGGTCCTCTGCTAAACCAGCGACTGGAATGTTGGCTAAAATACAGCCAAAACCAATCGGTAATAAAAGTAAGGGCTCAAAGCCTTTACGAATAGCCAAGAAGATCAACAAACTTCCAACGGCGATCATAAATGCCTGATCCCCGGCGATGTTGGCAATACCCATTGATTGCCATAATGCTTCGAAACCTGCTTCCATTAACTTAGCCTATTGTAAACAGAGCGTCGCCGACCTGCACCATATCGCCTTCTTTAACAATCACTGATTGTACTGTGCCACCATCAGGAGCACGAACCTCAGTTTCCATTTTCATCGCTTCAAGTACCATAACGACATCACCAGATTGAACCACCTGCCCCGGCGCAATATTTACTTTAAATATGGTGCCTGCAAGTGGAGCTGGGACACTTTGCGCGTTGCTTACTGATGCTGGAGCCGCTGCAACAGCAGGCGCCGTTGCAGCGCTGACTGCTCCTGCAGGTAAAATCTGAGCCACCTCACCAGACGGTGCAACTGTAACGTTGTAACTGCGACCATCGACATTTACGTTGTAAGCCTCTTCATTACCGTTTCCAGAAGCTCCTGCAGATGTTACTGCTGGCTCACGCATTGGAACGGGCTCAAAGGCGTCTGGGTTGTCGCGATTTTCAAGAAATTTCAATCCCACTTGAGGGAATAGCGCGTAGGTCAGCACATCGTCAATAATCGCATCAGCAACGCGTATACCTTTTTCACTTGCCAGAGCTTCAAATTCAGCTGTTAGCTTATCAACTTCATTCTCCAATAGGTCCGCAGGGCGACAGGTAATCGGTTCTTGCCCATCATCTAAAACCTGTGTCTGTAAATCTTTATCAACCGGTGCAGGTGTTGAGCCGTACTCACCCTTGAGAACACCACTGGTTTCTTTAGTGATTGACTTATAGCGCTCACCCGTTAACACATTGAGAACGGCCTGTGAGCCAACTATTTGTGATGTAGGTGTCACAAGTGGGATATACCCTAAATCTTTACGTACACGAGGAATCTCTTTTAGCACTTCATCTAAACGGTCTGTAGCGCCCTGCTCACGCAATTGGTTTTCCATATTGGTCAACATACCACCAGGGACTTGTGCGACAAGTATTCGTGCGTCAACGCCGCGTAAGGCACCTTCAAATTTGGCATATTTTTTACGCACATCACGGAAATATGCCGCAATTTCTTCAAGCAGATTTAAATCCAGCCCTGTATCACGGTCTGTGTTCTGCATGATTGAAACGACAGATTCAGTTGCTGAGTGTCCGTATGTCATGGACATAGAGGAAATCGAGGTATCAACCATGTCGATTCCCGCTTCAGCGGCCTTGATGAGTGTTGTTGTACTCATGCCTGTTGTTGCATGTGAGTGCAGTGCAATAGGCAGTTTCACGGTTTCTTTTAGCTTGGTAACTAACTCAAATGCCACGTATGGATTGAGTAGGCCAGCCATATCTTTGATGCAAATCGATGTGCAGCCCATGTCCTCAAGGCCGCGTGCCATATTCAGCCAATAATTCATGTCATGAACAGGGCTTAATGTGTAAGACATTGTACCTTGTGCGTGCTTATCAACCTTTAACGTGGCTTTAACCGCCGTTTCTAGGTTGCGTAGATCATTCATGGCATCAAAGATGCGAAATACATCAATGCCGGTAATAGCTGCACGCTCGACAAATTTCTCTACAACATCATCTGCGTAATGGCGGTAACCGAGAATGTTTTGCGCCCGAAACAGCATCTGTTGAGGCGTATTTGGCATAACTTTTTTCAGTTCACGTAGTCGCTCCCAAGGGTCTTCACCAAGATAACGAATACAGGCGTCAAAGGTTGCCCCACCCCATGTTTCCAGGGATCTAAAGCCGACCTGGTCGAGCTTTTCTGCAATTGGCAGCATGTCGTCTATACGCATACGTGTGGCAAAAAGTGACTGATGCGCATCACGCAACACAACGTCTGTAATGGCTAATTTTTTGTTATTGCTCATACTGATTTGTTATCCAGAAGCTCTCTATGTAAGTTTTAACTTAAGCGTTATGTGAAATGCGATATTGCTTAACTGCCGCACTGATAACAGCCATTAATACGGGATCATTCGCTCCATCGTCAGTGACGGCGACCGGTGGTCGTGCCTGCTCACTCACTTCCGTACCTTCTAGCCAAGCGGCCAGTGCACACATCCCTTTCAGGGTAAATACTAAAATGGTCAAAAACATAAAAACAATACCCATGCCGAGTAACATCAGCTCAACACCGGACATCATTAAATCAGAAATTGCCATCTTTATTTCTCCTTATGGTCTTAATTTTGCTTGCGGCAGTTAAATATACACAAACAATTGTCCAGCATTCTATATTAAGAATAAGGGTTTAGGGAGATAGCATCACGAGATTGTTTATCCTAGGCTCGCCATATCCCGAAAAAACACTTTTCGCCTTTTTGGCGACAAAATGGCACCCATATGAGGCATTTTCTAGCACGTTTAAGATTTTTATATAACTTTGGATAGAGGTGGAATTAACTTTATCCACAAAAATTATTAATGGCTATAATACGAATCATATTATCAGTGTCTGTTAAACTGCGCCGCCGCGGATCCCTGCTTCGGAGTAATCATGCAGCAAACTCTCATACTCGGCTCGACTTCACCCTTTCGTCGTGAATTGTTAGGCAAGATAGGCCTAAATTTTGAGACCGACTCACCTGATGTGGACGAAGCTCAACATTTAAATGAATCGCCCAGCGAACTCGTTATAAGACTTGCGGAAGCGAAAGCCAGGGCTGTAGCTGAGCGTCATCCTGATGCACTGATCATTGGCTCTGATCAGGTTGCCTGTATTGACAACGAAATACTGGGTAAGCCTGGTAATCGTATTAATGCAATTAAACAGCTGAGTATCGCTGCCGGTAAGGTAGTTACTTTTTATACGGGTCTCTGTTTATATAATGCCCGTAGCCAGCAAGCAAATTCGATTTGCGAGTTGTTTAAAGTACATTTTAGAGATTTGTCTCAAGAGCAGATTGAGCGCTATGTTGACGCTGAAACACCTTACAACTGCGCGGGTAGTTTTAAATCTGAAGGATTAGGCATCAGCCTGTTTAACCGCTTAGAAGGCGATGATCCCAATGCTTTGATCGGCCTACCCCTAATACGCTTAATCAGTATGCTGGATAAAGAAGGTGTAGCTGTTCCTTAGGTTGACCCTCAGGTAGCTTCTTTTTGTAAAAAAGCGTGGAACATCAGTACAGACCAAATCTGAGCGCTGTATTCCCCTTGGCCTTGCTGATGTCTCTTCCATAGCTTCTGTAAAGATTTACGATCGAATATACCTGCATCATCAAGCAATTCGCTTTGAATAACCTGTTCTACCTGATCTCTTAATGGATCACGAAACCACTTGCTGAGTGGAACGGCAAAACCTTTTTTAGGTCGGTACAAAATATCCATTGGCAAAGTGCCTTCCATGCTTTTTTTTAGTAGCCATTTACCCTCTCCATTGCGTCGCTTCATCTGCAAAGGGAGTGTTGCAGCCCATTCAACAAGTTTATGGTCGAGTAGTGGAACGCGTACTTCTAAAGCATGGGCCATACTTGCCCTGTCAACTTTTGTTAGAATATCACCCGGCAAGTAGGTTTTTATATCCAGATACTGCGACATGGCAAGGTCGTCAGGCTCACCTTGGAAGTTAGCTGCGTGACTATGACATACATGGTCTGCAGTGTAGCCCTGCAATTCACTTAAGAACCTCTGGCTATAGAGGCGATGCCGTAAATCATTTTTCATAACAGCATTCATCTCAAAGAATGCCGTTACCGGATCCTGTCCTAAAGAAATCAGCCCTTGTCGACGCCTTAACTGTTTTGGCATCCAGCCGGCATCAGGGTAAGCCTGTCCCAAACCACTCAGTAACAGGCGAACACCTGAAGGTAGCCGAGACTTAGCCTTTAGGTCGTCCAGGTGCCGTTGATAACGACCATAGCCCGCAAGAATTTCATCGCCACCGTCACCAGAAAGTACAACGGTCACGTGTTTTTTTGCTAGCTCACAAACTCGGTATGTCGGTAATGCTGAACTATCAGCAAAGGGTTCATCATATAGATTGGCTAATACACCAAGGAGGGAATAATCATCCGGATCAACTTGCTCTTGTGAATGAGTGGTACTAAATAAGCTCGCTACCTCACGCGCATAGGACGATTCATCAAAGTCTGAATCTCCAAAGCCAATTGAACAGGTTCTGACTGGATCGAATGATAAACCTGCCATTGTCGCTACGATGCTACTCGAATCTACACCACCAGAAAGAAAAGAACCCAAAGGTACTTCAGCCACTAAGCGCATATCTACTGCATCACGAATACGCTCTTGTATCGACGTGATAGCGTAACTGTCATTCACTGCATTAGATGTGAAATTAAGATCCCAGTATCGCTGGGGGGCTGGTAACTCACGCATTGAAGGACGCACTAATAATGTATGTCCGGGTGGCAGTTTCAGGGTGTTTGAATAAATGCTACGAGGCTCTGGCACGTAGCCAAATCCAAAATATTCATCAATGGCTTTTGAATCTAAACTTCGATCGAATTTGGGGTGAAGCTTTAACGCTTTTAGCTCTGAAGCAAAAACCAGCTCTCCATTTGATAACAGCGAATAATAGAGGGGCTTAATGCCCAGGCGATCACGTGCCAGAAATAATACCTGTAGATTGCGATCCCAGAGAGCAAAGGCAAACATGCCTCGAAAATGATTTACGCAGTCTTCACCCCATTGAGCCCAAGCATATACGATGACCTCAGTGTCTGACTGTGTCGAGAAATGATGTCCATGAGATATGAGTTCTGCACGTAATTCACGAAAATTATAAATCTCACCGTTATATACGACGACGACAGATCTGTCCTGATTAAATAAAGGTTGCTGGCCATCAGCACGGTCAATTATAGATAGACGACGATGTGCAAGTGCGACACCGTCTTCAATGTGCACTCCACCCTCATCTGGACCGCGATGAAATAGAGCATCATTCATCCGTGTGAGTAATCCTGCATCAATTGAATGGTGTCCATGCATCTGGAAGATGCCAACCAAACCACACATAGGCAGCTACTCCGCTATCCGTATACTTTGCTCGATCGCTGAATCGATTGATGGATACATATCAATCATAAATTGTTTTAGCTGTTTTTTTGCCGCTCCGTGATCATCAGGGTCTGTACGCGTTGAAACAGCAATCCAGGCACCGTCTGTACGTCCTTCTACAATTCTTGCCCAGGCTTCATAGGTCTTGCTTTGATAGGTTCCTGCAAAAGCGGTCCCACCAATACGATACCATTGCCATACCAATGTAGAGTTAGTCCGGAATGAGCTTAACGCTTGAGTAACGACTGCCTGGTTCATTGTTTCAGGCAATAAGTCACCGTTTAATTTTGCAGGAGGTAAAAAATATTCCTGCTGTCGCTTTCGCTCACTTCCGATGATGGCGTTATCAAAGGAAACAGCCTCATAATGTTGATGTTGATTTGGGTATAGTGCAACAAACACGGCTATTTGATTTCCTGCTTTTTCATACACAGCACTAATACGATATTGGGTTTCCAGAAGCCCCGGCTCCCACAAAGATTTTTCTTTAGATAAAAGCCAACCGTTTATCCCTGTCGGAGTTTGCAATGCAACATTACTAGAATGAGTTTTAATCTCATCACTCGACACCATCATTCTTGCTGAAAATGCTATTACTACGCTTAATGCTGCGATGAGAAAGTATCGACTAGCACCATTCTTTACATCTGCTTGTGTATGCTGTTTAACATTGATGGAGGGGTGCTCTTCTTGCCAAAAACCACCAATCCAGAATAGCAGCAGCATAACTAAACCAAAGAAAACCCAGCCATAGATTAAGTGATCAACACCAGTAGCTAATTCCATATCACTTAAATGGCCGATCATGACGATCATATACGCACGTATACCATTCGCAATGATTGGTAAAATGGCAGATAGGATGATAAATGCAATGCGTTTCCATAGAGTATGATAGGAAAC
>Ga0316204_10007966_pt1 | contig 15085 bp, 9 predicted proteins | sample 6monrhotite_MG_2_FD_205661 | JGI IMG/M metagenome (GOLD analysis project Ga0316204, IMG submission 205661) | Microbial mat bacterial communities from mineral coupon in-situ incubated in ocean water Damariscotta River, Maine, United States -... | ecosystem: Environmental > Aquatic > Marine >...
AAGCTAGTTTGAAAAATATTTGGGGTCGGAGTAAGGCTTATGGGGGTGGCCGCTAGTGGCTGATTGGGCTTTGATTGTTGTGTTGGATTTTACGTTTCGACCGGTCGGCTAATAGTCCGTGGGTCTATGCATGAAATTTTCGTAAGTGAAAGATTTCAAAGGGGAAAATGGTGGGCCCGGAAGGATTTGAACCTTCGACCTGCCGATTATGAGTCGGACGCTCTAACCAACTGAGCTACGGGCCCTTATTTTTTTATTTTTGCTTTGCGGAGAAGTTGCATCCAATAAAAAGCAGACGCGTATTATATGCGTCTGCTCTGAATGAACAAGCTTTTATTCTTCGCCGATAAAGCTGCGCAGGTGTTCTGCACGAGAAGGGTGGCGTAACTTGCGTAATGCCTTGGCTTCAATTTGACGAATACGCTCACGGGTAACGTCAAACTGTTTGCCTACTTCTTCTAGTGTATGGTCGGTATTCATATTAATACCAAAGCGCATACGTAGTACTTTTGCTTCGCGAGGCGTCAATGTAGATAAAATATCTTTTGTTGATTCGCGTAACGATTCACCTGTGGCTGAGTCTACAGGAGACATAATGTTGATGTCTTCAATAAAGTCGCCCAGGTTTGAGTCTTCATCATCACCAATCGGTGTTTCCATGGAGATAGGTTCTTTAGCTATTTTTAATACCTTGCGAACTTTATCTTCTGGCATTTCCATTTTTTCTGCTAATTCTTCAGGTGTTGGCTCGCGGCCTTTTTCCTGAAGCATCTGGCGGAAAATACGGTTCAGTTTATTGATGGTTTCAATCATATGAACCGGTATACGTATGGTGCGTGCCTGGTCAGCAATCGAACGAGTGATTGCCTGACGAATCCACCATGTCGCATAAGTAGAGAACTTATATCCGCGGCGGTATTCAAACTTATCTACGGCCTTCATTAGGCCGATATTGCCTTCCTGAATTAAATCGAGGAACTGCAAGCCACGGTTGGTGTATTTTTTCGCAATCGAAATAACCAGACGCAAGTTGGCTTCAACCATTTCTTTTTTCGCACGACGGGCTTTTGCTTCACCAATCGACATCTTGCGATTGATCTCTTTAATATCGGTGATACTTAAGCCATAGCCTTTTTCAAGCATGCCAAGCTTATTCTGTGCCTGCTTTATTTCAGGAGAGAATGTGCTTAATTTTTCTGAGTATTCGTGCCCGTCAAGATACTGGTCAATCCACTTTTGATTGGTTTCGTTCTCAGGAAAAGACTGAATGAATGTTTTACGCGGCATCTTTGATTTATTGACGCACAGATTTAATGCGTGGCGCTCATGCGTACGTACACGATCAATCGTTGCGCGTACTTCTTTTGTCATCGCAATAATAATAGCTGGCAGGAATTTTAATTCCATAAAGACAACGGCCATTTCTTCGCGTGCTTTTAGCGTGGCCTTTTTGTTGTTCTTTTCAAGTGCCTTAATAACTTTTGCATGAGCTTTGGCTAGCAAGTTGAACTGTTCGGCTGCGCGCTCAGGATCAGGGCCTGTATCTACAACAACTTCATCTTCGTCATCGTCTTCACGGTCGGCTGCTGGGCCAGATGCTGGCTGTGCAATTTCATCGCTGTCATCGCTGCGGAAGCCATTGATTAAGTCGGTAAGGCGGACTTCTTCAGCTTCAATTTTTTCAACGGTTTTTAGAACTTGTGAAATGGTGCGAGGATTTGTGCCTAGCGCGACCATTACTTGCTTAAGGCCTTCTTCTATACGCTTTGCAATGGCAATTTCGCCTTCGCGCGTAAGTAGTTCCACTGTGCCCATTTCGCGCATATACATGCGTACGGGGTCAGTGGTGCGGCCGAATTCGTTTTCGATAGAGGCTAATGCGGCTGCAGCTTCTTCTGCTGCGGTGTCATCTGTTGCGCTAGCGTCTGTTAGTACTAAAGAATCTGTGTCAGGTGCGACTTCATGGACGGCTATGCCCATGTCATTTATCATATTGATAATGTCTTCGACTTGCTCGGGGTCAACAATTTCCTGTGGTAGGTGATCGTTTACTTCGGCATATGTGAGGTAGCCCTGCTCTTTTCCTTTAGCGATAAGTTGCTTGAGGAGAGACTGCTTATCCTGCTTGCCGGGTGCGTTCTCTGGTGCATCTACCGGTGATTCTGGTAGGTCTTCTGACTGCTGATCTTTTTTGCTCATGGTCTTCCGCTAAACCTTACGAGAATTCAAAACTGAACCACGCATTATATCAAGGGTGTTATGTTATGGCTACAGTGTAGACCGAAATTAATCAAGTTAATTCCATTGGTTTTGTTGCTTTATCCTTAGGTTGATTGATGGCATGGTTGGTGGCTGTGAAAAATTCATAATAAATAAGGTGATATATGGTTAGTCTGCAAACCCCCGTGTGTGATTTTGATTTGCCAGCAATTGATTTTTCGTTACCCGGTGTGGACGGGAATACCTGGAGTATGGCTGATTGTGCCGGTGAAAACGGCTTGCTGGTGATGTTTATCTGTAATCATTGCCCCTATGTAAAGTCTATTCGAGAGAGGATTGTACGTGATACTCGTGAATTGAAGGCGCTAGGTGTTAATACAGTGGCCATTATGTCGAATGACCCTTCTCAGTATGATGAAGACTCTTTTGAAAATATGAAAAAGATATCTGATGAGCTTGGTTTTAGCTTTCCTTATTTACTGGACGAGACACAGCAGGTGGCAAAGGAATATGGTGCGGTTTGTACGCCGGATTTCTTTGGGTATAACGCCGACTTAAAGCTGCAATACCGTGGTCGCCTTGATGAAAGTCGAAAAGAAACTGCGCCGGAAACTGCGCGTAGGGATTTGTTTGAGGGCATGAAGCAGGTGGCAGAAACGGGTAAAGGTCCTGATGAGCAAGTTCCCAGCATGGGGTGCTCTATTAAATGGATAGATGAGGTGTAAATTCATTTTTTTGGAGCTGGATCTGGGTATGTGCTTATTTTGAGTTTTTATAGGTGAATAAAAAAATTGTCACTTAAAAATACGTTTCAAGTGACTTGTAGTGACCCCTATCTAATTGAAAAGCATCATATTTATGGTGCTTTTTTTTTATTTTTTAATGCGAAAAAGCATGGTGTTTTGCAGCGGATTAGTGATTGGGCAGGGGTATTTATGAGGATTGAGTTGCTGAATGGGTCGAAGTAAGGGAAAATAGCGCCCCTTTATTAGAGTGGGTGATAGTCCCGCCGCTGCTTAAGTAATTTGCAGTGAACTAAAAATATAATTTCTGCCGCCATGTCGCACTTAAGTAGGTATGGTGGCTCACAATTTTTAAAACTTGATTGGAGATATCCTATGTCATCACGCAAAGAGCTTGCTAATGCAATCCGTGCACTAAGTATGGATGCAGTACAAAAAGCAAATTCTGGTCACCCTGGTGCGCCAATGGGTATGGCGGACATTGCTGAAGTATTGTGGAACGACAACATGAACCACAACCCAGCAAATCCTAACTGGGCTGATCGCGACCGTTTTATTCTTTCTAACGGTCACGGCTCAATGCTGATTTACTCACTGCTTCACTTAACAGGTTACGATCTAAGCATCGAAGATCTTAAGCAGTTCCGTCAGTTGCATTCTAAAACTCCAGGTCATCCTGAGTATGGTTATGCGCCGGGCGTTGAAACGACTACAGGTCCATTAGGTCAGGGTATTACTAATGCTGTAGGTATGGCGATTGCTGAAAAGACAATGGCTGGCCAGTTCAACCAGAAAGGTCACGATATTGTTGATCACAACACATATGTGTTCCTGGGCGACGGTTGTTTGATGGAAGGTATTTCACATGAGGCTTGTTCTCTTGCAGGTACGTTGGGTTTGGGTAAGCTGATTGCTTACTGGGATGACAACGGTATCTCTATCGACGGTCACGTTGAAGGCTGGTTTACAGACGATACACCTAAGCGTTTTGAATCATACGGCTGGCATGTAATTGCTGATGTAGACGGACACGATCCAGAAGCAATCGCTAAAGCAACTGAAATGGCGAAAGCTATGACAGACAAGCCAACAATGATTTGCTGTAAAACTACAATCGGTTTTGGTTCTCCAAACAAAGCCGGTAGCCATGCATGTCACGGCGCACCACTAGGTGAAGAAGAGATTAACCTAACTAAAGCGGCGCTTGGTTGGGATCACGCGGCATTCGAAGTACCTAAAGATGTGTATGCTGGTTGGGATGCGAAAGATAAAGGCGCTAAAGCAGAAGCAGCATGGAATGAAAAGTTTGCAGCATACAAAGCAGCGTTTCCAGAATTAGCAGCTGAATTCGAACGTCGTATGGCGGGTGATTTACCAGCAGACTGGGCAGCTAAATCAGCTGAGTATATTGCTTCTGTAAATGCAGATGCAAAAAGCCCTGCAACGCGTCAGGCATCACTAGCAGCAATCGAAGCTTACTCTCCAATGCTTCCTGAAATGTTTGGTGGTTCTGCTGACCTTGGTTGCTCTAACCTGACTGAATGGTCTGGTTACAAGCCAATGATCGACAATGAAGATGCTAACTACCTGAACTACGGTGTACGTGAGTTTGGTATGTCAGCAATCATGAACGGTATGGCATTACACGGTGGTTTAATTCCATTCGGTGCAACTTTCCTAATGTTCTCTGAGTATGCGCGTAACGCATTACGTATGGCAGCATTGATGAAAATTCGTACTTTGTTTGTATTCTCTCATGACTCAATTGGTCTGGGTGAAGATGGTCCAACTCACCAGCCTGTTGAGCAGATCCCTACATTGCGTATGATTCCAAACATGGCTGTATGGCGTCCATGTGATGCGGTTGAATCTGCAGTTTCATGGCAGCAGGCAGCAGAGCGTAAAGAAGGCCCTTCATGCTTGATCTTCTCTCGCCAGGGTCTTCCGCATAACGAACGTACAGCAGCGCAAATTGCTGATATCACTAAGGGTGGTTACATCCTGAAAGATTGCGAAGGTACGCCTGATGCAATCATTATCGGTACAGGTTCTGAAGTTGCACTTGCGACGGGTGCAGCTGAAGCAATGTCTGGTAAGAAGGTTCGTGTTGTATCTATGCCTTCTACAAACATCTTTGACGCACAAGATGCAGCTTACAAATCATCTGTATTAATAAAAGGTGTTCCAACAGTAGCTGTAGAAGCCGCTGTTACTGATGCATGGTACAAGTACGCTGATGCAGTTGTTGGTATTGATCACTTCGGTGAGTCAGCACCAGCTGGCGAACTATTTAAAGAGTTCGGCTTTACTGTAGAAAATGTTGTTAAAACAGTTGAAAGCGTACTGTAAGTAAATTATTTGGCAATCGTGCGGGTGCTGCAAAGTTTGTATGCACGCATCCGCTTACGATGAAGTATTAAGATTTTAATTAAAATATAAATAACCGAGGAAAAGTATAATGGCTATTAAAGTAGGTATTAACGGTTTTGGTCGTATCGGCCGTATGGTATTCCGTGCAGTTTACAATGAATTCAAAGACATCGAGATTGTTGGTATTAACGATCTTCTAGATGCTGACTACTTGGCATACATGCTTAAGTACGATTCAGTACACGGTCGTTTCGCAGGTGAAGTTTCACACAAAGAAGGCGCAATGATTGTTGACGGTAAAGAAATCCGTTTAACAGCTGAGCGTGATCCTTCAGATCTTAAGTGGGGCGATGTTAAAGCTGATATCGTTATCGATTGTACTGGTTTCTTCCTAACTGAAGAAAGCTGCCAGAAGCACATCGATGCGGGCGCTGGTAAAGTTGTTCAGTCTGCACCTTCTAAAGATGCAACTCCAATGTTCGTATACGGTGTTAACCATAACGAATATGCAGGTCAGAAAATTGTATCTGCAGCGTCTTGTACTACTAACTGCCTTGCTCCAATGGCTAAAGTTATCAATGACAAGTGGGGCATCAAGCGTGGTCTTATGACTACTGTTCATGCTGCAACTGCTACACAGAAAACTGTTGATGGTCCTTCAATGAAAGACTGGCGCGGTGGTCGTGGTATTTTAGAAAATATCATTCCATCTTCAACAGGTGCTGCTAAAGCTGTTGGCGTTGTTCTACCAGAACTAAATGGCAAATTAACAGGTATGGCTTTCCGCGTTCCTACTTCAGACGTATCTGTAGTTGACCTTACAGTTGAGTTAGAAAAGTCAGCAACATACGAAGAAATTTGTGCAGAAATGAAGATGCAGTCTGAAAATGGTGACATTTCTAAAACGCTTGGTTACACAGACGAAAAAGTTGTTTCAACTGATTTCCGTGGTGTTGGCTACTCTTCAATCTTTGATTCAGAAGCTGGTATTGCTCTTGATGGCACTTTCGTTAAGCTAGTTTCTTGGTATGACAACGAGTACGGTTACACATGTAACATGATGCGTTTCGTACAGCACGTAGCTGCTAACTAAGAACCTTTTGTCCGATAGCAGCGTTGTCGGAAAATTTTGAATGATCGCGTACTGATGTACGCTTAACATCTCAAAATTTCCCTCCGCCTTGCTCTCGAACAAAATCTTCTCAGTTAGATAACTCGATAAAAAATTACGGGTTGTCTGAGATAATTTAAAGGGTGAGTTGTATCAATTGATATGGCTTGCCCTTTAAATCTTAAACTTATTTGCCAAGTTGCCTTGTTTAGGCTGCTTGGCAAATGGGTTTTAAAAATTCAGTTTTTATTATTGAATTTAGTTAAGGAATTACGTTCAAAGTTTGTAATTTAAAATTAACTTTGGATTTAAAGGTATAAGCATGGCGATTAAAATTGCGATAAATGGTTATGGACGTATTGGTCGTAATATTTTACGTGCAATTTATGAGTCGGGACGAACTGAAGAAGTTCAGGTTGTTGCGATAAATGATCTTGGCGATGCTTTTACTAATGCACATTTAACGCAGTACGATACTGCACATGGGCGTTTCCCTGGTGAGGTATCTGTTGACGGCGATTATATGGTTGTCAACGGTGATAAAATTCGTGTGTTAGCTGAACGTGATCCGTCTAAATTGCCCTGGGGTGAATTGGGCGTAGATGTGGTTCATGAGTGTACGGGTTTTTTCGCGAGTAAAGATAAAGCGTCTTTGCACATTGAAGGTGGTGCGAAGAAAGTTGTTATATCAGCACCGGGTGGACATGGTGTAGATGCGACGATTGTTTTTGGTGTGAATCACGATACGTTGAAAGCAACGGATACGGTGATATCAAATGCATCGTGTACAACTAATTGCTTGGCACCGATGGTTAAGCCAATACATGAAAAAATAGGTATTGAAAAAGGCTTGATGACAACTATTCATTCCTACACCAATGACCAGGTGTTGACGGATGTTTACCATACGGACTTGCGTCGAGCTCGATCAGCGACCAGTTCGATGATTCCAACTAAAACCGGTGCAGCTGCTGCAGTTGGTTTGGTGTTGCCAGAATTGAATGGAAAGCTGGATGGTTTTGCAGTACGTGTACCTACTATTAACGTGTCGCTGGTTGACTTAACGTTTACCGCAAGTCGTGACACTACGGTAGAAGAAATTAACGCCATCATGAAAGAAGCAGCGGATGGTGATGTGTTGGCTTACAACAATAGCCCGTTGGTATCGGTTGATTTTAATCACACCAGTACTACATCAAATTTTGATGCGACGCTAACACGTGTGACAGGTGGCGACCTGGTTAAGGTTTGTTCATGGTATGACAATGAATGGGGCTTTTCTAATCGCATGATTGATACAACGATTGCATTGATGAATGCTAAATAGAATTGTTTGTTAAGTTTTTTATTTAACCAATAAAATTTAACAAACGGTTTTTAAAATTAATTTATTTTTTAGGAGTAATCCATGTCAGTAATAAAGATGACTGATCTTGATCTTGCCGGTAAGCGCGTTTTAATTCGTCAGGATTTAAATGTACCCATTAAAGACGGTAAAGTGACAAGTGCTAAGCGTATTGAAGCGTCTATGCCAACTATTGAGCACTGCATTAAAGCAGGCGCTAAAGTTATGCTTATGTCACATCTTGGACGACCTACTGAAGGCGAGCCAGCGGATGAGTTTTCATTATTACCTGTAGCTAATTACCTAACTGAATCAGTTGGTAAAGAAGTTAAGTTAGTTAAAGATTACTTAGATAATGCACCTGAGCTTGCTGACGGTGAAGTTGTTATTTTAGAAAATGTTCGCTTCAATAAAGGCGAAAAGAAGAACGACGAAGCTCTATCTAAGCAATACGCTGCATTATGTGATGTTTATGTGATGGATGCATTTGGAACAGCTCACCGCGCACAAGCATCTACTCATGGCGCTGGTACATTTGCACCAACAGCATGCGCAGGCCCATTACTTGCAGGCGAGTTAGACGCATTAGGTAAGGCACTAGATAATCCAAAGCGTCCAATGGTTGCAATCGTTGGTGGTTCTAAGGTTTCAACAAAGCTAACTGTTCTTGAGTCGCTTTCTAAAATAGTTGACCAGCTAATTGTTGGCGGCGGTATCGCAAATACTTTTATTGCGGCTCAAGGTCATAATGTTGGTAAATCACTTTACGAAGAAGATTTAGTAGATACAGCAAAGAAATTAACAGCAGATGCAGAGTCACGTGGCGGTAGTATTCCTGTTCCAACTGATATCGTTTGTGCAAAAGAATTTGCAGAAACTGCAGAGGCGACATTGAAAGATGTTAGTGAATGCGCAGATGACGATATGATTTTTGATATCGGTCCAGATTCAGCTGCGGCATTAGCAGAAGTTATTAAGAGTGCCGGTACAATTGTATGGAATGGCCCAGTTGGCGTATTTGAATTTGATCAGTTTGGTGAAGGTACTAAGGCGATTTCAATGGCGATTGCAGAATCTTCAGCGTTCTCAATTGCTGGTGGTGGTGATACTTTAGCAGCGGTTGATAAGTACAATATTTCAGACAAGGTTTCATACATCTCTACAGGTGGCGGTGCATTCCTTGAGTTCCTTGAAGGTAAGGAACTACCAGCTGTTGCAATGCTTGAAGCAAGAGCAAAAGGCTAAAGTAAAAAGGCGGAACTTGGGTTCCGCTTTTTTGTGTTTTAGTAAAGTAGGATTAAGTGAACGCCATATGGTGTTCGATATTTGTAATAATTAAACATTAAAGTAGTAAATATAATTGAGCGGTAAAATTAAAGAGGAGGTTCTACCCTTGCGTAGAACAAAAATCGTAGCGACATTAGGTCCTGCAACTGACACGCCTGAAATCATTGAAAGACTAGTTAAAGCTGGTGTTGATGTGGTGCGTTTGAATTATTCACACGGTACACACGAAGAACAAGAGCGTCGAGCTGAGATGGTTCGTGCTGCAGCTGAAAAATGCGGTCGTGTAGTAGGTGTACTTGCCGATATGCAAGGACCTAAAATTAGAACAGAGCGTTTCATTGATGGGAAAATATTCCTCAAGGAAGGCGATAAGTTCTGTTTAGATGCAGATATGGATCCAACCGCAGGCACTATTGAAGCGGTAGGTATCACCTACAAAACATTGCCAAAAGACGTAAAACCTGGAAATCGACTATTACTAGATGATGGCCGTTTGTTGCTTGATGTAGTTAGCGTTGATGGAATGAAAATTCATTGTACCGTTGTGCACGATGGTTACCTGTCAGATAAAAAAGGCATCAACTTATTAGGCGGCGGTTTATCTGCACCGGCATTAACGGATAAAGATAAAGAGGATATTAAATCAGCGGCGAGAATACAGGCTGATTATATTGCGATCTCATTCCCTAAAACTGCAGATGATATTATTCAAGCACGTAAATTAGTGCGTGATGCAGGAGGCTATGGAGCGATTGTATCTAAGATCGAGCGAGCTGAAGCCCTTGATGTTATTGATGAAATCATTGAAGCATCCGATGCTATTATGGTTGCCCGTGGTGATCTGGGTGTAGAAGTTGGTGATGCAGAGTTGCCGGCTATCCAGAAAGATCTAATTGCCCGAGCACGTAGTATGGACCGGGTGGTTATCACTGCAACACAGATGATGGAATCGATGATTGATAACTCGATTCCAACACGTGCAGAAGTATTTGATGTGGCCAATGCGGTTCATGATGGTACGGATGCTGTAATGCTATCTGGTGAAACAGCGGCTGGTAAGTTCCCTGTTGAAACGGTTGAAGCAATGGGGCGTATTTGTCAGTCTGCAGAGCAACATGCACGTGCTAAAGTTTCGGATCACCGTATGGAATTAACCTTTGATAAGGTTGATGAAGCGATTGCAATGGCTACTATGTATACGGCTAATCATCTAGATGTAGACGGTATTGCGGCATTAACAGAATCAGGTTCTACGGTATTGTGGATGTCACGTATTAGTTCGGGTATTCCTATCTATGCAATGACACGACACCAGCAGACGCGCCGTAAGGTAACTTTGTACCGAGGTGTATATCCAACAAGTATCGATTTTGATCAAGTTGGTGATTACAATATCAGTTCTACAGTTGCCGGCCTTTTGAAAGAAAAAGGCATAGTGAAAGATGGCAACAGACTGATTATCACCCGTGGTGATGCGTTGGGTGAGCAAAGTGGTGGTACCAATGCAATGAAAGTGGTCACCATTGGAAACATAAAAGATTCACAGAAGCCGTAAACGATTATTGGCTGAGTAATCAGTCACTATGAAGCGTTACGGCGTTTATACAGTTTTTTAGACTTAACAACCTTGTTTAAGGAGTAAATATTATGGCATTAGTATCACTACGCCAATTACTAGACCATGCAGCTGAAAACAGCTACGGCATGCCAGCGTTTAACGTTAACAACATGGAGCAGGTTCATGCAATCATGCAAGCTGCTGATGAAGTTAACAGCCCAGTTATCATGCAGGGTTCTGCTGGTGCTCGTTCATATGCGGGCGAACCATTCTTACGTCACCTAATTTCTGCTGCAATTGAAATGTACCCACACATTCCTGTTGTTATGCATCAGGATCACGGTTCAGAGCCAGCAGTATGCTTACGTTCTATTCAGTCTGGTTTTTCATCAGTAATGATGGACGGTTCTTTAGAAGCAGACATGAAAACGCCTTCTTCTTTTGAATACAATGTTGCAGTAACTAAAGAAGTTGTAAAAATGGCTCACGCTGGCGGTGTTTCAGTTGAAGGCGAGCTAGGTTGCCTGGGTTCTTTAGAAACTGGTGAAATGGGTGAAGAAGATGGACACGGCGCAGAAGGAAAGTTAGATTTAGATATGCTTTTAACAAGCGTTGATGAAGCGGCTGACTTCGTTGAGCAAACAGGTGTTGATGCACTTGCTATTGCCATCGGTACTTCACACGGTGCTTACAAATTCACTAAAGAGCCTACTGGCGAAATTTTGCGTATCGATCGTATCCGTGAAATCCACGCTAAGCTTCCAAACACTCACCTTGTAATGCACGGTTCATCTTCAGTGCCACAGGAATGGTTGGAAATCATCAATAACTACGGTGGTGATATGGGTCAAACCTACGGCGTACCTGTTGAAGAAATCGTTAATGGTATTAAGTCTGGTGTTCGTAAAGTTAACATCGATACTGACTTGCGTATGGCGTCTACAGGTTCAGTTCGTAAGTTCCTTGCTGAAAACCCAGCTAATTTTGATCCACGTAAATTCCTAAAAGAATCTACAGCTGCGATGAAAGATATCTGTAAAGCACGTTTCGAAGCATTCGGTTGTGCTGGCCAAGCAGACAAGATCAAGCCTGTTTCATTAGAAGGTATGATCGGTTACTACAAATAATTGATACATTAATTATTCTAGTAATAAAAAAGGGGAGCTTAGCTCCCTTTTTTTATGTCTATGTATAAGTGGTGCAAGTGGTCTAGAATAATGATTGATATGATGATTATTAAAAGGCCTTGGGCCCATGTTGAATGATTATAAAAATAATATTTTAGCGGAGCAAATTAAGCAGTTATTTATTGCGCTGAAATTTTCGATTGTAGGCTCAGTGCTTGTTGCTACCATTATCGTTTCAACGTTATGGCAAAGTGCAAATACAGAGCTTGTTGTGTCCTGGTATATGTTAGTACTGCTTAACTCTGTTGTTAGGGTGTTGAGTGTTAAAAAATATTTAAAGAAATCCCCCGATGTTGATGATGTACAAAAGTGGGAGAATGTTTTTGCCACTGGTTTAATTTTATCGACAATATTGTGGTGTCTATGTAGTTTGTTTTTACTGTCAGATTTGAGTAATGTTGAACAGTTGATTTTAAGTCTTTCCATCGCAGGAATGTGTGCGGGAGCTGTTTCTAGCTTATCTGCGAAATTAAAGATGCTGATTATATTTGTTGTACCAGTTTTAAGTTTTTATGCGCTAACATTTTTCTACTTAGGTGAAGAGTATAGGGCAATTTCAGTAGTTAGTGCAGTGTTTATGATGGTGTTGATTTCCGGTGGAAAGCGTATGTATGAAAATACATATGAGAATATTTACTTAAGTTTGCTTAGTCGAAAGCAGGCACAAGACTTGAGTGAAAGCGAACAGCGCTTTAGGGATGTAAGTGAGGCTGCAGGCGAATACATCTGGGAAACAGATAAAAATTTCAATTATAGCTTTGTTAGTGAAAAGTCTAATGAGGTTAAAGGCCTAAGTCCAGAGGAAATAGTAGGGCAGTCAATAATGAGTTTTACTCATGAAAATGAAAAGCAGCATATTACAGACGTGTTAGCAAAGGCGGCCGAAAGTCATAATAGTTTTTCTATTGAGTACCAATCAATATCAAATAATGGAAAAGAATGTTGGGAGCAAATGAATGGTGTCCCGCTATTTGATATTGATGATAGTTTGATTGGTTTTCGAGGTGCAGGACTCAGTATTACTGAACGAAAAATAGCTGAAAAAGAATTGTTAAATTCAAAGAAAAAGTCAGAAGAGGCATCGCAGGCGAAAAGTAATTTTTTAGCAACTATGAGTCATGAAATAAGAACTCCAATGAATGGCGTTATTGGTATGGCGCAACTGTTAAGCGATTCCAAGCTCGATGAAAATCAAAGAACATATGTAGATGTAATTGCGCAATCAGGGCAGTTATTACTAGGTGTTATTAATGATATTCTGGATTACTCGAAGATAGAGGCTGGAAAAATTGAGCTAGAAAATAGTCAGTTCAATGTTAATAGTTTAATTGATGATGTCTATAAGTTAATGTTGAACCAGGCGGTAGATAAAGGCATTTCACTTAAAGTAGTTGATGGTAATAGTTGTTCAGTCGTTGTTCTAGGTGATGTCGTCAGATTAAGACAGGTGATAATTAACTTATTAAGTAATGCGATTAAATTTTCAGATGAAGGTGAAGTCAGATTAATTGTTAATTGCGAGCAGAAAAAAAATATTTGTATAATAAATATATGTGTCGAGGATGACGGTATAGGTATGTCGGATGAGGAGAAGAGTAGGATCTTCTCCTCATTCATGCAAGCTGATAATTCAATCACAAGGCGTTTTGGGGGTACCGGGCTAGGGTTAGCGATAACGGAAAAACTAGTAAATATGATGGGTGGTAAAATTGAGGTAGAGAGTGAGTTAGATTCAGGTTCTAGATTTGTTGTAGAGTTGAAATTAGAGATGCAAGAAAATGAAATGATTTCAAGTGAGAGTAAAGAGCAGCCAGTAGAGCTTGTAGAAAAAATAAATGATCTGTCCAGTAAAAAATTATTACTTGTTGAGGATAATAAAGTAAATCAACTGGTAGCAAAATCGATACTAGAAAATACAGGAATAAAAATTGAAATAGTAGAGAATGGAAAGTTAGCTGTCGATAAAGTAGCTGTAATGGACTTTGATATTATACTAATGGATTTGAGGATGCCTGAAATGGGCGGTATAGAAGCTACAAAGCTAATAAGGGAAGTACGTTCAGATAGGGATATTCCTATTGTTGCATTAACAGCAAATGTAGCTTCTAGTGATCGTAGCGAATGTGCAGAGGCAGGAATGAATGATTTTATAGGCAAACCATTCAAGGCGCAGGAATTACTAGATATTCTGAAAAAATGGTTACTATAGAAGTTAGATATTTATAATTATTAGATTGCTCAGTTAAGGCCTTTGTTTACTGGCTGGAACAAGTAGAGAACTAAGCCAATAAGTGTAGATCTGCTGCAAAAGTCAATAAATCCAATGGTAATTAAGTTTCATATTAAGAGCATGCTTATAAGATTTTATGATTAAAATCATAATAATCACTTTTTTATGACGAACCTAAGATCATCCAGGCTATAAATAACTAGTACTTGTGATGCGGTTTCTGTCTTTCTCGCATGGTCAATTTTAATGATAAGTAATTCTAAAAGAACTAGTTAAAAATTAAATAAAAGAAGGTAATGCTGAATAATCATGCGTAATGGCATAACAAGTGTAATAGTTGTGCTTCTATGTGAGAGCCATGTTTTCTCTATCAGCGATCAGTAGTCAAGCAAGGCATTTATATTTAGCTAGAATCAAGCGTGGTTATATAGGACATAGAGAGGCTTGATACATAGTTGATAACATGCGCCGTAAGAACAATCAAAAGATGTTCCCTAAAACTCTCGAACAGAGATTTTAGTTACTTCATAATGATAATATATAAAGCAGTTTTGCAAAAATAATTTCGAAGAGTATATTAGCCTTAGACAAAATATAAAAAATAGTTATTAAAAGGTAAATTATGATTGAGACACTGACTGTCTGGACAGGCAATATATCTGGAGCGCTATGGGGAAGCTGGGTAACACTCGCATTGTTATTAGGTGTAGGGCTTTATTTGACCCTTAAGCTAAGCTTCGTTCAGCTAAAAGGCTTTAAACATTCAGTTCATATTATTCAGGGTAAGTATGCCTGTAAGGATGATAAGGGGGATGTAAGCCATTTTCAGGCATTAGCGACTGCTTTATCGGCCACAGTCGGTACCGGTAATATTGCTGGAGTTGCAACCGCAATTTCACTTGGTGGGCCGGGGGCATTATTCTGGATGTGGGTTACCGCGTTCTTAGGTATGGCGACGAAATTTGCTGAAAGTACATTAGCTTTAAATTTTAGGGTGATAGATAAAAACGGTGTTGCGGGTGGCCCAATGTATA
>Ga0316204_10007967_pt1 | contig 15082 bp, 14 predicted proteins | sample 6monrhotite_MG_2_FD_205661 | JGI IMG/M metagenome (GOLD analysis project Ga0316204, IMG submission 205661) | Microbial mat bacterial communities from mineral coupon in-situ incubated in ocean water Damariscotta River, Maine, United States -... | ecosystem: Environmental > Aquatic > Marine >...
GGATTGTTTTGTTGTTGTTCCAGTTTAAAGGCGACAACGTTTTTTGCCTTTGTAATCAGTTCTTCTTTTACTTTCGCTTTTGGTTTCCATTTACTGGCCAGTTCCGGCACGTCGGCTTTGATCAACAAATCAGAGGCTTGTTTGCGGAGTTCATCGGCAGGATCAACAAGGGGATGTACGGCTTCTAAGGCTTCAATAATGACATCGCTGTCCGGCGCGTTATCCAGCAGAACCAGAAGGGCGCGCAGTGATGCATCGTTTTCAGGGCTTTGAATAACGAGATCGACAAGTGATTTTATATCATTGGGGAGCATTGTGTATCCTTTTAATAGTCGGATAATTTAACAGTTTTTGTTTTTGGTTTTTTAACACGGTCAACGAATTGAAACATAATTTGTTCTATGACAACCCAAAGCAAAATTGGGCCGATCATCCAATAGAGGGAAATTTGAATTTCTAAAACGTTTTCTAATGCGCGAGTTGCTTTGATTAATATCGGACCAAAAAGAAAATACCCTGCAAGCAAGCTACCGAAGAATGCCGCTGTTTTGCCAAAGAGCTCCGAGAATATGAAGTAAGATGAGCCTAGAGCGCTGGCAATGTAAAAAAGCGGAAAATAAACGATATATGAAAAAAGTGTGATTTCTTTTAAACCTGTTACCGTTGGGTCCAGTTCCAGTGCCTTACGCGCGGCTTTGCGCGCTGTGCCGTAACGTAACAGGTGATAAGCCGTGAATGCGTACATGCGCCAAACAGCGGCATCTTCTGGATTAAGGGCAAGGGCTTGACGGAATAATTTGAAGGCGGCGAATAAACGATCCTGATTATATGCGACCTGCCCTTGCAAGAAAACAAAGGTTCCGATTTCGGGGTGTTCTTCTCTCATTTCGGTAAAGATTTTGAGACCTCTTTTACCGTTGCCGAAACGTGTATCCAGAATGCCGTCCATCATTTTGATGTAGGTTACGGCTTGAGGGAAACTTTCTTTGAATGTTTCAAATGTTTTGAGGCAGCCTTTTTTATCGTCCAGATGTAGTTGGGTTGTAAGTAGCGCTTGGTGGGCGTTTCTCGATTGTGGCTGTTGTTCAAGCCATTTGAGGACCATGGATTTGGCCGCAATATATTCTTTTTCTGCGATCAAACAATCGTGGAGCAAGTCCAGCGCTTGTACGTCTAATGGGTTTTGTTCGAGGATTGCTTCAGCGACTTTTCGAGCGGCGGGTGTATTCCCTGCATTTAATTGCGCTTGTCCAACTGTAATATTTTGTATTGTCATACCTGTCCTATAGCTTTTGAGGCGTATTCTATGTGTTTGGATGCCCGTTGTAAATGGCGCGTCTAGCAGGGTTTGGTGGGCGCTATGTTAAGAAGGATAATCATTGCTTGTCTTTGTCTACGCAGCCAATCTGTTGTTGGACTTGTTTAAGCATTGTTTTGTTGAACATTCCGTAAAAAATGCTGTGTGCTATATATTGCAAAAGTACAGCAAGTGTGAAGATTCCTGCTAATAATCCTGGAGCCGCTTTGCCCGGATCGGTGAATATTTCATTTTGAAATTCTGAATGGTATAGTGCGCTCGCGGCAAATAATCCTATAAAGACTGTAGTAAGTAATATGTTGAGTAATGTACTTGTTATTGCGAAATGTCGTTTTTCATTCTTTGTAAACAGGCGCTGGTGGTCGTTTGTAAATTTATTTGCGACGACGCTGGTGCATATAATCGTGATCAATAGGCCCGTTGGGGCGGGTAGTTTAAAGATAAAACTATTGAAAAGGACTAACGCAATCAATGTCCAGGAAAATGCCTTGCTGTAGTCGAGAGCATATGGTTTAAAGCTGACCGGTTTTATTTCTTCTTCTTTTTGATCGCTCATTATGCGCGTCCTTTTACCAAATTATCAACAACGCTTGGGTCGGCGAGGGTGGATGTGTCGCCGATTTTATTTTCTTCGTTTGCGGCGATTTTACGCAGGATACGGCGCATGATTTTTCCGCTGCGTGTTTTTGGCAGGCCCGGTGCCCATTGAATAATATCGGGCGTGGCTATGGGGCCGATTTCGGCGCGTACGGTTTTAACTATTTCGGCCTTGGTTTCTTTGCTGGGTTCTTTTCCTGTGGCTAGGGTTATGTACGCATATATCCCTGTGCCTTTGATGTCGTGGGGGTATCCGACAACGGCGCTTTCGGCGACTTCGGGGTGTTTGTTGATGGCGTCTTCGATTTCTGCGGTGCCGAGGCGGTGGCCGGAGACATTGATTACGTCATCGACGCGGCCTGTGATGCGGTAGTCCTCATCGGCGTCGCGTTTGGCACCGTCTCCTGTGAAATATTTACCGGGGAAGGTGGTGAAATATGTTTCGATGAAGCGTTTATGATCGCCATAGATCGAGCGCATCTGGCCGGGCCAGCTGTCGAGGATGACGAAGTTGCCTTCGCCTTCTCCATCAATGGTTTTGCCTTTATCGTCGACTAAAGCAGGCTGTACGCCAAAGAAAGGTTTTTGCGCGAGGCCGGGTTTGAGCGTGTGGCAAGGTAGCGGGGTGATCATATGGCCGCCGGTTTCGGTTTGCCACCATGTATCGACAATGGGGCAGCGTCCTTCGCCGATGACATTGTAGTACCATTCCCATGCTTCGGTATTGATTGGTTCGCCGACTGTGCCGAGGATACGAAGGGAGCTGCGGTCTGTTTTTGTGACGGGCTCGTTGCCTTCGCGTAACAGGGCGCGGATTGCTGTGGGCGCGGTGTAGAAGATATTCACCTTATGTTTTTCAATGACATTCCAGAAACGCGACCAGTCGGGGTAATTGGGTACGCCTTCGAAGACGAGGCTTGTGGCGCCATTGGCCAGTGGGCCATAGACGATGTAGGAGTGGCCGGTGACCCAGCCGACATCGGCGGTGCACCAGTAAATCTCGCCCGGTTTGTAATCGAATGTTACTTCATGGGTGAGGGAGGCGTACACCATATAGCCGCCCGTTGTGTGGAGTACGCCTTTTGGTTTTCCGGTTGAGCCGGAGGTATAGAGAATGAAGAGCGGGTCCTCGGCGTTTATCATTTCACACGGGCAGTCATCGGATTGATCATCGACGATTTCATGCCACCAGATATCGCGTTTATCGTCCCAGCTGATGATGCCATCGCGGTGTTCAAGCACGAGTATTTTTTCTACATCCGTGCCTTTAACGGCTTCATCGGTGTTGTCTTTCAGCGGGATTATCTTGCCTCCACGTACGCCTTCATCGGCGGTGATAACGATTTTGGCTTCGCAGTCGATAATCCGGTCATGGAGGGATTGTGGGGAAAATCCGCCGAAAACTACGGAATGGACAGCGCCAATGCGGGCGCAGGCGAGCATGGCGTAGACAGCTTCGAGAACCATCGGCATGTAGATGATGACGCGATCGCCTTTTTGAACGCCCAGTTCTTTAAGGGCGTTACCGAGGCGCGAGACTTCACCCAGTAGCTCGCCATAAGTGATTTTGTTGTCGAGGTCCGGTTCGTCGGATTCCCAGATGAGTGCGATGTCGTTTTCTTTTTCCGGCACGTGGCGATCGACGCAGTTGAAGCAAGCGTTCAGCACGCCATCTTCGTACCATTTAATTGAGACATCATCAGTGAAATCCGTGTTTTTAATTATGGTCGGTTTTTTAAACCAGTCGAGGCGTTTTGATTGCACAGCCCAGAAGATATCAGGCTGTTCGATGGAGCCTTTATACATGGCTTCGTACTGGTCTTCGGATATACGAACATTGTTCAGGATATCGCTAGAGGGTTTGAATGTTTTGCTCATGATGTGGCCTCTCTTTCACGCTGTGCTTTGCGTAATGTTACGATGGTAATGCCGGTTAATGCAACTGCGGCACCGATGATTGTTGTCGTGGAGAGTTGTTCGCCTAAAACCCATACGCCAAAGGCAATACCGAAGATTGGTGTGAGCAGGGAATAGGGTGTGACCAGATAGGCAGGGTTACGGCTCATCACTGTTTTCCACCAATAATGGCTGAGGGATACAAGAAGAACCTGAAAGCCCAAAACACCGGATAGTGTCAGGATGTTGGCGTTTTGCAGGGCTTGTATATGGTTGTCTTCAAAGATGAGCGTTGCCCCAATTGCAAGGGGGAGTGTTGAGGCAAAGGCATAGCCGATCATTGTTGCAAAGTTCAGGTCCTTGATATTTTTGAGACGGGCTGACCCGATTGACCAAAAGAGCGCAGAGATGAACAGGAAGACGATGCCCCAGAATGTAATATTTGCATTTTCGTGCGGGCTATAGAGCATGAAAGCGCCGCCGCCTATGGCGATGATTAAGCCTAAGAATGTTTTGAATTCAAAGCGCTCGCCATAGATAATCCAACCGATGATGATGGAAAACGGAACGCCGGCCTTCATGATAAGTGTGGCGATGCTGGCGTCTATTTGAGCAAGGCCGATAAAGAGCGTGGCCATATGAATACCTTGAAACGGTATAGAATATAGAAGGATATTTTTGAACTCTGCCATTGATATGCGTTTTGCAAAGGGGAGGAACAGTGCGGCGCAGAGTGAGAAGCGTAATGTGAGCAATAGAAAAGGCGGGATTTCAAGCGCACCAATGCGGATGATGACGTAATGTGCACCCCAGACGGCCATCACCGCGATGGCTAACGCAATATCACGCGTACTCATTTATGCAGTTTTACTATGGATGTCATATATCCTCTCCGTATCTTGAGAGAAACGTAGCATGTCGTTGATGAAAGTCTAGCCCAGTGTAGGGGTGGTGGTGGTTTTGTGTTCCTTGGCCATCTTGGACAGTGTGATGGCGGTTGCCTGCGCAAAGGTGCCTCCTCCAGTCCCCTTTGCACCGTCGACAGCGCCGATCACGATGCCTCGTCCTTTGGGCGACGTGGTGATGTCGGCTAAAACTGCGGTAATGCAGTCGGTTTCCTTTTCTGAACGGGCGCGTTTTACGAATCTATCTGCTAGTTTCAGCATTGATGTTTCGTTTGATTCAAACCACTCACGGACGACCTGCGCTGCTTTTTCTTCGATATCTTGTATGGCTTCGGGGGGGAGGTGAAAATTATCAATGCCTTTAAAGGCGCCGTCGGTGATTGTGGCGATGATAATGCGTTCAGCGCTGCTTTCTTTAAACTCTTTTATATTATGCAGTTTTGGTTTTGGAAGGATGTTTGCGTCTACTGCATTTTGGTGTTTCGCGTTGTTTATATTTCGTTTGTCTTCATTTTTTTGCTGAAAAATTTGGAGCTGTTGTGATGGTTTTCTGTTAACAGCTTGGCTGTGATTTTATCGCCGTGAATGACAAAAAGCATTGCGTGTGCGTCTCCGGTATTGAGCGTTACGACGCTATCGGGGGCTGTTGTGGCCAGGTCAGAGGGGATATAGGCGACGCAAACCGAGGCACTGTTGTCTTCGTGTTCCGCTAAGAGGTTGTTTTTTCTGGCTGTATTTTTGAAGAGTTTTTCCAACTCTCCGTTTCTGGCGAATTTTCCGCCGCAATCAGCAAATACGAAGGCATCTTGCAGGGGGCCAGTTAAGCTTGAGCTCACGCGCACACCATTTTCGATATCATTTACGATTGTCGTATGGGTTATATTGAAATTGTTATCGAGGGTTTTTCTCTCATTGATTTTTGTTGGCCAGCGGCAGTTGCTCATAATTTACTCTAATTGTTTACTCAGTACTCGTATGCGTAGACTTTACACAAAAAGCGAAAGACGGCGCAAGAAAATCATCCTTGCGCCGCCCCGATTGTTTGAAATTAGATCAAAAAATTATTTTTTATAGAGTAGGGAAAAGATGATTCCCAAACCGACACCTTGCCCTAAACCTGCTGCGGCCCAGCCAAGTGCGAGCTCAAGCGGGATTGGCATCCAGATATAGGCTGCTGCGTTCAAAAGTGCCATGAGAGCGCCTATGGCCGCACCAAAGCGCAGGCCTTCGCCGATACCTTTTTCTTCAAAATTGCGGGTGAAGATAAAGCCGAGAATGATAATAAGCAAAACATTGTATGCAATCATCAATGGGAAGCTCATTTCTTCTTCCGGACGCCATAGCCCGGCTGTCTGTGTGTAAATGTCCATCAGCATGATGTGATGAACCAGATAGTCAAAACCAAAGACGAACGCATATCCGGCTATAACCGTCAATGCGAAACGCGGGATGTTAATATTTGTACATGGGCAGTGCATAGTCATTGGGAGTCTCCTTCTTTTCTGGTTTCTTTATCGGTGATATTATATTTGAACGGTCTGTTCAGCATTTGCTCGATGGCTTCTTCTATTGGAAGATTTTCGTGCAGGCATTTGTAAACGGCTTCTGTAATCGGCATATCAACGGCATATTTCTTTGCAAGATCGAGCGTTGATTGTGCGGTGTGAACGCCTTCGGTTACTGCGTTGCGTTGGCTCAGGATGCTTTCCATTGATTTTCCTTCTCCCAGAGCGGCGCCCAGTGAAAAGTTTCGTGATTGCATTGAGGATGCGGTTAGCATGAGATCGCCGATTCCGCACATGCCGAGCAGTGTTTGTTTTTTTGCGCCCATGGCCACGCCGAGGCGGGCGATTTCGGCAACGCCGCGTGTGAGGAGGGCTGCGCGTGCGCTTTCTCCCAGCTGGCGGCCATAGACAACACCGCAAGCAATGGCGATTACATTCTTGATCGCTCCGCCGAGCTGTACGCCGATGATGTCTTCTGTGACATAGGGGCGGAAGCCTTTGACGCCAAAAAGGTCTTGAAGTTCTGCGCCTACTTTTTCGTTTTCGATGCCGATTGTTACCGCGCCGGGAAGGCCCATGGCGATTTCGGATGCAAATGTCGGTCCGGTCATTACGGCAATTGTTGCTTCTGGTGCTACTTCCGCGCAAACCTGAGATAGCAAAAGTCCGCTGTCCAGTTCGATGCCTTTGGCGCAGATAACAAGAGCTGTATCGGCGGTGATGTTTGGTAGAATAGATTGGAGCGTCGAGCGGATATGCTGCGCTGGTGTTACTAGCAATAAAACATCGCGTTTTGCGGTTTCTTCCAGAGATTCGGTCGCGCGCAGTTTTGAGTCTAATTCTATGGATGGCAGGTAAGTTGTGTTTTCGTGCTTGTTGTTAATGCTCTCTACAACTTCGGGTTCCCTGGCCCAGATAACGACATCACGGCCGCCTGCGCTTAACATTTGTGCCAGGGCTGTGCCCCATGCGCCCGCGCCTATTACACCGATTGTTTTCATTTTTTCGTTTCCATTTCCTTTTTCACATCGTTATTTCGTTGCTTGCGTATGTCTTATACGCTGCGCTCCTCATGTCTTGTGAAAAAGAAAAGCGAAGCGAAAAACGATATCAAAGAATGCCTTTATCGGGTGTGATGGTCAAGCGGCCATAGGTTTGTTCGGTTATTTCTCACCGTTATCCAATGGCCAGCGTGGTCTTGCCTTAAAATTCAAATTATTGCTGATGCCTTTTTGAAGTCGTTCCAGCCCTGCCCATGCGATCATGGCGGCGTTATCACCGCAAAGTGAAACCGGCGGGGCATAGGATTGCATGCCGTGTTCGTTACACAGGGTTTGCAGGCGCTGCTTTATCGCTTCGTTGGCTGCGACACCGCCGGATATAACAAGGGTGGGGCTTTGGGGGCTGTATTCGTTTTTAAAATGTTCTATGGCGCGCTTGCAGCGATCGGCAATGGTGTCTGCGATTGTAATTTGAAAGGCGTAGGATAGGTCGGCCACGTCTTCTCGTTTTAAATCGCCTTTGGGGAGTTTTTCGACATGCTGGCGTATTGCTGTTTTGAGGCCGGAGAAGCTGAAGTCTAACTCTTTGCGGCCTTTCATCGGGGTTGGTAGAGGGAAGCGCTTTATAGCTGCGGCAGGGTCTTTGCATGTTTTTGCGATTTTCTGGATTTCGGGACCTCCGGGGTAGGGTAGGCCCATCAGTTTGGCGGACTTATCAAAGCATTCTCCTGCGGCGTCATCAAGGGTTGTTCCCCAAATCTTATAGCTGTCGACATCTTCTGCGACGAGGATTTGCGTATGTCCACCGGATACGAGTAAGAGCAGGTAGGGGAACTCTATGTTGTCCGTCAGGCGCGGCGTGAGGGCGTGGCCTTCCAGATGGTTTACGGCGATAAAGGGCAGGTTCTGGCTGGCTGCGATGGCTTTTCCGGCGACCATGCCGATCATAACGCCGCCGATGAGGCCGGGGCCACAGGTTGCGGCGACGCCATCGAGGTCTGAAAACTCTAATCCAGCATCGCTCATGGCGGCTTTGATCAGGGTGTGCAGGTGTTCAATATGTGCGCGAGCGGCCAGCTCCGGCACGACACCGCCGAAAGCGCGATGTTCCTCGAGTTGCGAAAGGACCAGATTTGCCCGTATTTCGCCTTTTTCATTGACGATTGCGGCGGCTGTTTCATCACAGCTTGTTTCTATGCCCAGAATGTTCATAATAGCTTTCAAAATATTTTGGCCTGCGAGGGCTGGTTTTCTGCGATTTCGGTTCGCATGTACTTTACAGTACATTTACGCTTCCGGTTCTCGAAAACCAACCCTTTCGGCACAAAATATTTTGAAAGCGTACGGAGTCCAAGGAAAAATAATGATTTCAGAAGATAATGTATTACGTATTGGCACACGCGGTTCTCCGCTGGCGCTGGCGCAGACGAATACTGTGTGTGCGTTGTTGGCTGAGGCTTATCCTGATTTAAAAACAGAGATCGTTGTTATTAAAACGTCGGGTGATTGGAATCCGGAAGATGGTGAGGTCAGGCTTTCCGAAGCGCAAGGCGGGAAGGGGCAGTTTGCCAAGGAGATTGAGTTGGCGTTGTTGGCTGGTGAGATTGATGCGGCTGTGCACTCGATGAAGGATATGGATTCTAACCTGCCTGACGGGCTTGTGATTGATCATATGTTGCCACGGGAAGATCCACGTGATGCTCTTTTGTTTTCAAGTAAAAACAAAGAATTAGCCGACAGTGGCCAATTTGACAGAAGGGGGTTTGAGGCTCTCCCTGCTGATATGGTTGTGGGGACGGCGAGCGTTCGGCGCGGGGCGTTTGTATTGTCTGAGCGTCCAGATCTTAAAATTAAACCTTTTCGGGGGAATGTTCAGACCAGAATTGATAAGTTGCGCGATGAAAATTCGCCTTCTGAGGTCGGGTGTACGTTTCTTGCTATGGCAGGAATGAGGCGTTTGGGGATCGCGGATGAGGCGGATGTTGTGTTGGAGCCGGAGGTGATGTTGCCGGCAGCCGGACAGGGCGCTGTCGGTGTTGAGGTCAGGGGTTCTGATGAAAATGTTTTATCCATTTTTAGCCATATTTCATGTTTTAAAACAATCGTTTGTGTGAAGTCGGAGCGTGAGGTTTTGCGTGTGTTGGATGGGACTTGTCATACATCTATTGGTGCTTATGCGGAGCTGGATAATGGTGAAATCTGGTTGCGTGTACGCGTTGTTTCGCTGGATGGTCAACATAGTTTTAAAGATGAGCTTCGGGCGCCTGTGGCAACTGTTCAGGATGCTATTGAGGTTGGGCATAAGCTTGGGAAAAAGCTTAAAGCTGAAATTCCGGCTGAAATTCTAACGGGGATTTTATCTGATGGGGAGTGAAGCCGGTTTTGTACTGATCACGCGCCCCGAAGAAGAGGCACAAATTTATGCTTCCGAGCTTCGTGAACAAGGTTTTTCTGTTCTGGTGGAGCCTATGTTGAGCGTTGAGGCTATCGAGTTCGAGGTGCCGGATTTGGATGGTGTGCAGGCGCTGCTTTTTACAAGCGCGCAGGCATTGAAATTTTTTTCTGAAAAAGTAAGCTCGCGTTCAATTCCGCTTTATGTCGTTGGGCATCATACAAAAAATGTAGCTCAATCACTTGGTTATGAGGACGTGTTTTCTGCGCGGGGTGCGGGGGGGGCGCTTGTTTCGCTTGTGAGATCGGAAGTAACGGATAAAAATCGGGCGCTTCTTCATGTTCGGGGACGGCATGTTGCCCGAAATTTAAAAGAAGAGCTATCTGGTGACGGTTTTAGTGTTCAGGAATTGATTGTTTATGAGACGAGTATGGTGAACGGTTTCTCGTCTCAAACGCTTGAAGCGTTGAAATCAGGGCGCATCGGATCGGTCACATTTTTTTCAAAGCGTACGGCTGAGGCTTTCTTGAGGAATGTTGATGAGGGCCTTCTCAGCGGGGCTTTGAGCGGTATAAAAGCCTTGTGCATTAGCGAGGGCGTGCTAAAGTGCGTACAGTCTTATTCGTGGTTTGGTACGTATAAGGCTTCACGGCCTGATCGGCAGGGGATGCTGGAGCTTTTGAAGAGGCATGGCCGTGAAACACAAATAGATAAAGATCCTGGAGAGATGAAGATGAGTGCGTCTAATAATAAAGCAAAAAAAGGGCAGCCGATTGAGAATGCGGCAGAAGTGATTGAGCGCTTTGGCGGGATCAGACCTATGGCTAAAAAAATAGATGTTGCTGTTACGACTGTTCAGGGATGGAAAAAACGGGATGTTATTCCGGCTGGACGGCGTGCTTCTATTCTAGAGGCGGCACAAGAACATAATGTTGATTTGACCGATATTATGGCTGATGCGCCTGCGGCAAATGAGAATGTGTTGGATGATATAAGTGATGTAGAAGATGCTTCGTCCGATATTGTTGTAGAAACAACTAAGTCTGAAAAAAATGAAAAGCCGGTGACGCTGAGCGCTGCTCCTAAAGACAACAAAGAAGAGAAGGCGCAAAACACAATTATTGCGGCGTCTGCCCCGGTTGATAGTCTTGAGAAGAAACTGGCCGATGTTGAGCGAAAAGTTGTAACGGTTAATACGTGGATTGTTTTGGCGTTGATCGTGGTTGCTTTGGCGGCTGTTACTGCTCTTGTTTGGCCGCAAGCCGGGAGAGACGGCCCGGAGCTTGATCGTTTGAGTGCTTTGGAAGCGCGTACGCAGGAAATCGCAACGGATGTAGAAGATGTGAAGGACCAGCAATCATTTTTTGGAACTTTAATTCCCGATAATCTGGATGAGCAGCTGGCAAACCTTCAAGATCAGGCGGGCGCTGCCAAAGAACAAATTGGTCAGGCTGTTGAAAAGGCGCAGGAAGTTTCTGCCGATGTCCTGGCTGAAGATGGAAGTACATTAACGCAGCGGGCGCAAAAGCTTGAAGGGCATCTTCAGGAGATAACAGGTTCGCCTGTTCTGGCCGGTTTGTTGACCAAGGTCGAAGGGATGTCTGAACAGCCGGAAGGTCAATCGCAGCTTGATACGGCTATGTCAGAGTTGAGCGCTGTGATTGGGAATATGGGGCAGGATCTTTCGGGTGAAAATAGTTTGTTTGAAAGTACGCTCGACGCGGCGCGCGGGCAGAGCGATGCTTTGGGACAGACGTTTGAGAATGTCCCTGCTACGGACTTGAAGGCGGCGGCAATGTTGCTTGCGATGTCACAGTTCAGATCGTCCCTTAATCGTGATAGCGAGGCGTTTGATCAGGATCTTCAGATTTTGTTGGGGTTAATCGGCGAAGAGAATGTTGAGCTTCGTCGTTCTTTGGAGCGATTGGCGCCACATGCGGATAGCGGTGTTTTAACGCCGCCCGGTTTGGTGGATGAGTTTAAGTCTCTCGCGGGTGAAGCTGTCGTGTCTTCGTTAAAAGGTGAGGATGTGTCTTTGGGTGAAAAGGCCAAAGCCCGGTTTGGTGATCTTATTCAGGTTGAAAAGAACGGAGAGCGTGTGAACGGGACGGACACGCAAGTGAAGGTCCATCAAGCTGAAACGTTGTTAGAGGGAGGGAATATCGGAGAAGCCCTTTCTTTGATTAAGACGCTTGATGGCCCGGCTTTGGCGCAAATGAGTGGATGGATTAATAAAGCCGAGGCAACCCTGATGGCCGGGCAGATCCAAAAAATGCTGGGGCAAAGTATTAATCTGCAGGCTTACGGAGGGGCGGGGGGCGTTGCCGGTGATGCGGCTGACGCTCTTGGTTCTTTTGTGCCCGGATCTTCACAGCTTATACAAAATGAAGAGACAGGCATTAATATTTTGCGTCGTAATAAAATTTCATTGCCTAAAAACGCTAACCCATTTTAATCCGGTTTAATCGGGAGGGATTTTAATATGATCAAGGCGTTATGGTTTGCTTTTAAAATTGGGGTCTTTGTCGCTTTGGCTGTTTGGGTGGCGGATCGTCCCGGTTCGATGCGGCTTGAATGGGTTGACCTTCAAGGTAACGATATTGCCGTTACTGTTCATATTGGTTTGTTTTTACTTTTTGCTTTGGGGTTTGTGCTGCTGACCTTGTTTGTTTATCAAACCATCAAAACATTTGTAAATTTCCCGAAGAGCTTTGCCCGTTATAACGAAATCAAGGCGCGTGAGAAAGGCTATATGGCGTTGACCAAGGGGCTTACTGCTGTTGCTGCTGGCGACACGAAGGCGGCTGTTGCTTATTCCAGAAGGGCCGGGAAGTTATTGGAAGGTGATACGGGTTTACCGTTGTTATTGGAAGCGCAGGCGGCCCGGCTTGACGGGCGTGAAGAGGATGCGGCGAAGAGTTTTGTTGCTTTGCTTGAGGATAAAGATGCTTCTTTCCTCGGGGTGCGCGGGCTTTTGCAAACGGCTTTGGACAGCGGTGATGATGAGGGGGCGTTGTTGTTGGCCGAGAAGGCTTTAAAGCTTCATCCCAGGCAGGGTTGGATTTTAAAAATTGTTTATGATCTTCAGACACGTTTGGGGCAATGGTTTAAGGCGGAGCGTACGCTTACAAAAACCGAGAAGGCTGGCGCTATTAACGCTGAAAAAGCGAAGAGCGATCGTGTTGCGTTGTATTTGGCGCAGGCTGAAAAAGATTTGAAAGAAGGGTTTCGTGCGGATGCTGTTTTGGTGATTAAAAAGGCGATCAAGCTTGATCCTGCATTTCCTCCATCTTCTATGATGCTTGCGGATATTTTTCTTAAAGATGGTCACAAGCGTAAGGCGCAGAATTTAATTTTAAAGGCGTGGAAAGTTGAGCCGCATGGCGCATTGGCTGTTTACTGGATGGCTATTGGTGCGGAAGATCGCGGGGATGACAAGCTTGCGGCGCTTCGCCGGATTGAGCGATTGTTGAAGGCGAATGTTGATTCCGCAATTGGGCAGCGTATGGCCGGGCAGGCGTCTGTGGGTGCGGGGCTTTGGGGTGAGGCGCGAGAATATTTCAGGCATTCTGAGGAATTGGGGCCGACGGCTGCGCTGTATACGGCGTGGGCTGAGCTTGAGGAGTTATCTGCATATGATGAGCAGGCGGCGAAGGACTGGTTGTCGAAAGCATCGAGCGCGCCTGTTGATTGCGCATGGGTCTGTGAGGATACAGGTATGGTTTATGGGTGTTGGTTGCCTGTGTGTTCAGGGGCGCAAGGCCGTTTTAATAGTCTTCGCTGGGTGCGTCCTTCGGGACGGAATGCTCCGCTTATTGTTCTGGATCACAAGGTGCAGATGAGCGAAGCGGTTATAGAGGCGCCTCAAGCAGCGGACAGCGATGCGGCTTAAAACCTGATTTTTCCTTTTTGCATCAGCATGACCAATGCAACGCCGCAAATGTAGCCGCCCAGATGGGCTTGCCATGCCAGTGTGCCGCCCATGAGCAGTCCCGGTAAAACCATCATGGCACCCCAGAAAATTAAGACCGGCCACGGGCCATTTTTCGCAAAACGCAGAGTTATGGGGTGGTTTGAGTTTCGGGTTGTGGTGATATAGATCAGCGCGCCGAACAGGCCGCTGATTCCGCCTGATGCGCCAATCATTGGCGATGTGGTGAATGGGGCAAAAACAAGATAGAACAGAGCGCCGGACAAGGTGCAGAGTGCAATGAATATGGCGGTTATACGGGAGCCAAATATTTTTTCCAAAAACATGATCAGGGCCAATCCCATGATCGCGTTAAACAGCAAGTGAACCCAACTGCCGTGTAAAAACGCATGTGTTATAGGCGTAATGAGTGCAAGCCAGTTCCATTCAAATGAGCCTGTATACATACCGGGGACAAAACCGAATGTATAAAACAGTGAAAGTTTTTGTCCCTCATCCATGAAGAGCGATATAGGGATATGGATGAGGACAAAGGCGGCAATCAATGCGCTGGCAAGAGGGGGGATGTTGCCGGTGTTGAAGAATGGTTCGGCGTTGGCTTGCCGCGTGGCTTTGTTCTTTTTGCGATATTCTTTGCGCCAGCGTTCTTCTTCCTGACGTTCTTCGCGTTTCATACGGTCACGTTCGGCCAGTGTCGGGAATTTTACGACTTTCCTGTCGTCTTTATGGTCGGGGTCGTGTTGATCGGGGTCATGCCCGTTTCCACCTGTGCCGTTACTGCTTCCGTTTGTACTCATGGATATGAATATAGGGCGCGGCGTGTGAAAATACAAAGCGGAAAAATATTGACATTTGCATGAATGTGTAGGATTATATTCCTTTGATTGCGCCCGGAGTCTGTTTCGACTTCTTGAGGCGTTTTTTTTAACAGGAGTTTTTTATGGATGTTGAATTAAAAAAGCCATTTGCGCCGGATACGCAAGTGGATGAAAGTGATGTGCGTATGCTTAAAATTGCGCTTAATCATTTGGGTTATTTACGCCAGATGATGATACGGGCATTACAACTGTGCCGGATCGTGCTTTGTTTCCCGGTATTACGGGCGAGATAATGGGTAGTGTTGTTCAAGATAAGGCCGAAAATGCTCAGGAAGGCCTCAGTCGTAGGAAAAGGAGATATAAAAACCAAGAACGACATCTTGAGGAGGATCTGGCTATAACAGTATTAAAGTTGAATAAGGCCGCAGGTGAAGTTTCACAGAGGTTAAGAGATTTGGAAGAATGCAGAAAGAGGTTTTCTAAATAAATAATGATAGGCTTTCCTTATATTCTTCAAAAATATAAAAGGAGGGCGTCCGGCTGCCGGTCAGGTTTTTGTAGTAATTTGCAAAGTATTTTTTTATTCTTTGTTGTGGGTCGAGTAGTGAAGCTGGGGTGTTTAGTCCCACATTGTGGAGGAATCATGTATAAAGAGATTCCAACCAAGGAGACATTATGGGACAAATACTGCATGGAAGCGCCAGAACGACAGAGGTCGT
>Ga0316204_10007968_pt1 | contig 15081 bp, 11 predicted proteins | sample 6monrhotite_MG_2_FD_205661 | JGI IMG/M metagenome (GOLD analysis project Ga0316204, IMG submission 205661) | Microbial mat bacterial communities from mineral coupon in-situ incubated in ocean water Damariscotta River, Maine, United States -... | ecosystem: Environmental > Aquatic > Marine >...
CCGATCAACCACCTGTTTCACTGCTTCAATCTTGAATTCTTCTGTATATCGCTTGCCACTCATCGTGACCTCCATAGAGCTAATTTGTCACGCTCTTAGGTGTCTAGCAATACGGTAGCGATTCAAAAGCAAGGTTCTCCGAGATATTGCTACAGAGAAGGTACTCGAAACATTCGTGTGTACAAGGTGAATGCCGGATACGGCAAAGAGGGTGGCCTGGGCCATTCGTGGCTAAGCTTTAAAGTTTCTGCTCAATAGTATCCAATACAACTGTTGCCGCATCAAAATCGTACTGGTTCAAACATTTACGCACCTGTTCAACTTCAGTGATGCGATCAGATGCTTTGTTGCAACCACGACCAGCCATAACCCCATGTCCCATGGTGCATCAAAGCCATCAATGGCTGTCAAACTTCATACCGCTTTGAGCTGAAGGGCATGCAACATCTGCATAGCTGCAATAAACACAGCAATCATTATTCCTCGGCATCCAGGTGGCGTTGCAGACGGGGCAACTCCAAAACTGTATGCACTGATCCTCAGGCATTATCTCTGTTTGTACGGAACCGCAACCAGGGCATGTGATATGTGCAATTAATGTGATTCTTTTCTTCATAATATCACCAAACATCTTCTATGGTTAGCCAAGGCTGGAAGCCTGACAAATCCAGAAAGCCCTGGACGACACTCAGAAAACCAGCTAGAGGGCCCTTCAGACTGCCTGGACCATGCTCCGGCTTCCTCGGCGGAGATCCCTGTTCTGATGTCAACGTGCAGGGTGGATAATATTTCTTCAATCGATTGATTCTCAGGTTTATGGCTCATTTCAAACCTCCCTTTGACTCGTCTTAGTTATGCTGGATCCATCAATCAGTCACAACAGCTTTGGCCTGCCGATCCAGCCAGAATAGCAGTGCCGGCAACACCAGCAGCACCAGTGGGAACTGGGCGATAAGGCCGAAAATGATAGCGATGGCCATCGGCTGCAGCATGGCCGAGCCTTCGCCAATGGCCAATGCCAACGGCATCAGAGCGAGAACTGCCGCCAACGTGGTCATGGCGATGGGTCGGAAACGGTTGCGACCTGCCTGAATATAGTCCTCAAGCTTGTGCGCATCTGGCGTACAGATACAACGGAACTCCGAGTAGTAAAAGATCGCCGTTTCCGTAACAATGCCAATAATCATCGTCAGGCCCATCATCGAGGTGATGTTCAATTCCGTTCCAGTCAGAGCCAGTCCCAGGAATACCATGCCCATAGCCAGCAATGGCATAGCCAGAATGGCAAGTGCAGCACGGAAACGCTCATAGAGAAACAGCAACAGTATAAACACCAGTGCCACTGCAGCTGCAAAGACCTGCATCAGCCCTTGGAATGCCTTCTGTTGTTGCAGATACAAGCCGCCCAGCTCAACGCGGACATGCTCAGGAATCAAACCGGATGCGATCAAGGTCTTGACCTCACCCATCACTGAACCCATATCACGACCGGAGATGCGCCCGGTAACTGCGACCATGCGCTTGAGGTTCTCGCGTGTAATCTGCGGCTGCCCGGTAATCGTCTGGACCGCCGCAACACGCTTGAGCGGTACCCAGTGACCATCGGGTGCCTGCAATTGCATCATGCCAATTTTGTAGACGGCATCTCTATCCTGCTTGGGAGTCCATAGCCTGACATCAATCATTTTCTGGCCTTGCTGCACAGTGGTTGTGATTTCCCCTGCCAGCAAGGTATTAATCTGACGCGTTACCTGTTCCGGATCCAACCCTTCCAGTGCGGCTCTGGCCCGGTCTACCTTGATGCTGATGGCATCCCCGGCGATGACAATGCCATCGCGCACATCAACTACGCCATCAATATGGCTGATGGCTTCAGACACTTTGGGAGCCAGATCAATCAGCTCTTGCGGGTCATCACCGAACAGCTTGATTTCAATGGGTTGCGGAACAGCAGTCAGGTCTCCGATCAGGTCTTCCATTAGCAGGGCCAGGTCAATATCCAGAGAGGGAACCTTGCTGTGAACATGCTGTCGCACCTCATCCATAATGGATTCAATATCACGTCTTGGCTGTGGTGTAAGGCGCACAAAGAAGTCACCTTCGTTAGCCTCGGTAATGTGCCCTCCAAGCGAAGCACCCGTCCTGCGGGAATATGTTTCAACCTCCGGAGTGGATCCCAATACTGTCTCGACCTGCTTCAGCAAGCGGTCAGTCTCCGCCAGCGACATGCCCGGCGGCGCAACATAATCGAGAATAAAACCACCTTCATCCATCTTCGGCATAAAGCCACTGCCCACTGCCTGGTAGCCGGTAACACCGACAAGCAAAAAGGACAGAGCAACCAGCATCAGAATGACAGACCGGTGCAACATGCCACCGAGCCAGCGGGAATATATGGCAAGTATTCCGGACTGTATTGGCCCTTCATCTTCCTCCTCAGCATCCTTTTCACGTAAGGCATGCGAAGCCAGCAGGGGGACAGCCAACCATGCAACGATGAAGGATACGATCAGGGAGCTGGCCATCGTTAACGACAGGGCCTTAAAAAAGGCTCCCGTCACGCCATCCAGGAAGGCCAGTGGCAGGAAAATAATAGTCGTTGCCATCGAAGAACCAAGCAGAGGCTGAAAAAACTCTGTTGCAGCCTGCATAATGGTTTGCTCATGCTCAGCGCCCTCTGTCCGTCCGCGAATCCGGCGCATAATCTGTTCGATCATCACAATCGCATCATCAATCACCAGTCCTACAGCCGCCGCCATACCACCCAGCGTCATGATATTGAAACTGAAATGAAACAGGTCCAGCAACAGTACTGTTGTGGCAAAAACGGCAGGCACGGCAATCAGGGTGATCAGCGTAATGCGTACATTGCGCAAAAAAGCGAGCAGCACCAGTGCCGCCAGTATAACGCCGATAAAAATGGCATCCCGAACACTGCTGGCCGAGGCCACGATCAGCTGACTCTGGTCATACCAGTTTTTTACCATAACATCAGCAGGTATATTTTCCTTAAACTGCCGCAGACGAGCACGCACATCACCTGCAATCTGTACGGTATTGCCGCCAGGTTGCTGATAGATCATAAACAACACGGCGTCCTTGTTATCCGCTGCCACTCTTAGCCATTGCGGTTGAACACTCTGCGTCACCAATGCAACATCATCGAGCACGATATTACCGTTGTCACCACTGGTTAATACCGTTCTGCGAATAGCGTCAAGGCTGTCAAAGCGGGTATCCGATACTGTCAGAAACAGCTTGTGTCGGTCTTCCATCCGGCCCACTGCAGTCAATACATTGCTGGCAGCCAACGCACCGGCCACCTGTTGCAGACTAATACCGAACGTATGCAGACGATCAGCATCAAGCGTAATGCGATACTCTTCCTGAGAGCCGCCCAGAACAGCTATCCTCGCCACTCCGTCAATGCTCGAAAGCAGAGGCACAAGTTGAAACGTTGCAAGATCTCGTAACTTGACCTGAGACTGCTGCTTGGATGTCAGGCTATAGGCAAGTACCGGAAAAACGGTGGGATCCATGCGCCGTACCGTGTAACTGGCACCAGCGGGAAACTGCGTCTGAGCCTGATTCAGAGCTGCGGCAACCTGAAGTGTGGTGGAAACCATATCGATGCCCCATTCGAAGTTCACCGAAATATCGGCGCTTCCTCGACTGGTCGTGGAGCGAATATTTACCACTCCGGGAACCGAACGAATGGCTGCCTCGGCTTTTCGGGTAACCTGAATCTCCATTTGCTCGGCTGGCTGGTCCCCTGCATTCAGTGATACCACAACGCGGGGGAAATTAACTTGCGGAAACAGCCCCACCGGCATCTGAAAGGCGCGTATCGTCCCCATGGCTGCCAGTAGCAGTAACAGCGTCAATAGTGAGCGACGATGACTCTGAATCCATGCTGAAATATTCATCTCACAGGTTCCACTACCACAGCATCACCATCGCTCAGTTCGGCTACTCCGACAGTAACAATCGTTTGACCAGCAACCAGTGCTCCCTGCACCAATGCGTATCCATCTTTCTCCAGCGCCACCCTAACCGGTACGCGTGTTGCCATGCCCTGCTCAACCCGCATTACATAAGTCTTATTGTCATCAGCGTACAACACCGCCTGACGTAGTAATACAAGTGCATGGGGAAACAGGCGTGCAGAAATATCCGCCGATACCGCCATACCGGGCAGGAAAGCTCTGGACTGCTCACCTGAAATACGTACAAGAACATCCACCAACCGGGTTTTCGGATTAACCGCATGCAACACCTTATCGATGGATGCCGTGACTTTCGATTCAGGATTCATGGCGGAATGGATCTCAACCGGATTACCGGATGAAATCCAGCGTACATCCTCTGCTTCCAGGCCGAGCAATACCTTCAGACGATCAGGGTGGCCCAACTGCATCAACGTGGTCCCCGCAGCCACTCGCTGGCCACTTTGCACCAGCACCGTAGCCACGATGGCATCGTAGGAGGCATGGATTTCATGGATGGCTCTGCCAAGCCCCTGTTTTTTTAGCTGCCTCAGCTGTGACTGACTGTCCGCCAAAGCCTTCTCTGCTGCACCCAGCTGCGATGTTGTCGCCAGCTGATCGGCAAGCAGGCTGCGTATACGTCCCAGTTCAGATTCAGCAAAGCGGACTGCTGACTGAGCCTGCTGATATGCGGAGGCAGCTGACGGATCTACAACGATTTCAGCCAACAGTTGCCCTTTGGATACCGATTCGCCAGCTAGCACAGGCAAGCGGATCAGTTGACCTGCGTAAGCCAGGTTGATGTTCTGCAGCCAGGCATCGTCAAAACTGACCCTGCCATAAACATGCAGGGTCTCATCCACATCCCGTTGCACCACTGTCGCTGTTTGCACCTGATGCACGGTTGCCTCTTCAGCCATAGCAGCAGTCACCGTTGATGTAGTCACTGTCAAAACCATTACCAGCAAATATCTCATGGATGAAGCTCCTGCGTTGCTTGTAAATGTAATGATGAAGATTCAGACGCAGCACTTGCTGCCCTGTCGGATAACAGCAGACCGGTCAACGTGTCCAGCGCGACAGCCTGTTCGAGCAAAACCTGCTCCAGCCCCAGCACTCTGGCCTGCTGGGAAAAATACGCAGTGCGCAGGGTCGTAAATGTCAGCATATCGATCTGTCCCGAGCTGAGGGCGTGAGCCATCCGGTCTACCGTTTCTGCCAATTGTGGAAGGCGTGCAGTCAACGCTTGCCATTCGGATCGGGCCAGCTGCTGATCATGAATGATTTTACTGGCCTCGACTGAGGCTGATATCAATTGACTACGGTACTCTTCGTGCAGGCGTTCGCGCGTAGCGCGTGCCATGGCTACATTGCCACGGTTCGCATCAAACAGCGGCAGGCTCAGGTTGATAAACGGCCCCAGCGTCCATAAACCGGCCGTATCCCGCAAACTGTTAGCGCCAATACTGAATGAGGGAAACTGCATCAGGATCTGTTCGCGCACCCTGTTTTCCTGGCTTCTGTATCCCGCCTGTAAAGCAAGCAGATCGGGGCGGTGTTGAGCAATGGATTTCAGCGCCAATTGCAACAGATCGCTATCCGCCTGTCTTGAAATCAGCGACTCCATGTTTACAACACCTGATAACAGCACCGGCACCGCTGGATCAACATCGAGCAACAGGTGAATGCCGTGCTTTGTGCCATTAAGCAGACGTTTGCTTTCCTGAACAGCGACCTCGGCATCCATCATCGGGGCCAATGCGAGCCCATCCTGATCCAGCGTGGCATTGCCCTGCGCCATAGCATCGTGGATTCCCTTCCATGTCGATGTCGCCTGCTGTAACTGATCCTCTAAAATTGCAAGTTGTTGCTTTTGAATGAAGGCGCGCCGCCATAATATGCGTGCCTGCTGGATCACCTGCCACTCCTGCCACAACACATTCAGATAAGTCGCTTCTGCCTGTGCTGTTGCAGCATCACGACGTGCGCCACGGGTAATAATCTGCTGAAGGTCGATGCCAAGGCCAAAACTTGCGCCTGCCTGCAGTGCTGGATTGTTGCCTCGCGGGAAATCCAGCCCTGCACTGACTTGTGGATCGGGCAACAATCCTGCTGCATATAATGATGCTCGGGCTTCGGCCATTTGTGAGCGCGCAGCATCGAGCTGCGGACTGTTCAATAACGCCAGCAGAACCGTCTCAGTTTCATCCAGGCCATCTGCGACATTGATCGCATACCGCTTCCATGAAGCAGGTAGCTCCTGAAATGCAGTCCCATCCACACGGGTTTCCAGCTGATCAACTGATGCGACCAGTTTTGGTGATTCCACCAACGCAAGCGGCTGGTAAACCGCGCAGCCGCCCAGCCCCAGTATCGTTAGTCCCCCGGCGATTACTATGCCAATCCGCTTCATCGTTCTCCCTCAAACTGATTTATCACACGCATCCTGATTAAAACATAATACTGTCCCTACAACCTTGCTGGCAGCTGTCCCGGACATTGGCATTGGCTCATATTGTCAGAAGCATCGAGCAGATAGTCTTTACAAAAGACACAGGCCGACCAGCAACATGATGCTTTCAATCACGCCGATAGCCTTTTGCCTGCCACTTTACAAGCTCCGGTTATTTAGCTTTTTCAACCAAATCAACGAAGTCCAACAGCTGTCTTGCCAAAGCAATTGTTTCAGATGGACGTTTCGTTTCTTTAAGATTTGTTACTAGTCTGTTGCCTTGCAACACCAAGGGTTTGTTGCTGAAGTGTTTTATCATCTCTTCACTCACCCGCCTCCAGGTATGCTCCAGTGTAAACAGGCGTACACTCAACAAATCAGCATTGGCTTTGGACCCTTCCATTGTCAGCAGTTCAATTTCACGGCCCAAATAATCCAGCCATGCAGTATCGCGCTGTTTGAGCGTTGGAAAGTTAGTAAACTGTATGATCATACCGCTTAACTGATTGGCAGCTATAGCGGCCTCCACCCATGACTTGTCAGTAATCTCGACATCAATCACACGCATCCACGAGTAAGCCATCAGCAACTCACGGTAACGCCGCTCATCTGAAGCATTGGTCGCAACCAAAAGTTGCAGTTGATTCATTTCATGGCTGAGTTGTTGGTAATGACTGCGTGAAGCGACTTCATCTTTTGCCAGCAGTGTGTCCACGATATCCTCTGCATGCTCTTCCATATCAGCAAAAATGGTCGGGGTGGTGGAAGGAATATCAGAGGCAACAGCCGAATTGACCAATGTAATCACAGGCAGAGTAAATAATATGATAGCCATTAGCCTGTGTTGCCTGATTTTCATGTTAGCAGCTCCCTTCTTTGAGGTTGAGCAGCAGACTCTACACCTGAAACCTTGCCCGAACCTGTTCAGAACATGACCATTTGGTAACATGAGTTAAACGATAGCTATGATATAATGCTCTTGTCAGCATGATTGGTGATTTTTGAAGTACGGGATGGTGCACTCAACAGTTCCTGATTTTTTATTCAGCGGCCCTTGCTAACTATCCCGCATGTGTTAGGCCGTATGTCATCAGACATTGGGTATGGTTTCGATGTTTATGGATATTTCAGCGGAACTCATTCACAGCCTGCTAGCGATTCCCATGAGTACAGTCCCGGGCCCAAACATGACAACTGATTAAAGGCGTCGCAAAAACAACCGCTCTTATCGCCAAAATATTCTCCGGCGTGCTGAGCGATTAGCTAGCCAAGCGCAAGGCTATCGACCTCTTCAGCTATGCTCTATCAGCAGTCATCAAGCCTTTTTTCCTGGCCGGGTCCATTGGTTGGGTATTTTGTGCCCGCATCGCGGACAGGATTGGCAAAGAGAGTCGTGGCATCACCGGAGTTACGCGGTGCTGCCTATGGGCTTGCGTCAATCGCTAGATTCGTTTGGTGCATTTATCGGACCATTGCTGGCTGCTATATTCCTGTTACTGCTGGTTAATGACATCACCATGGTGCTCTGGATAGCCGTAATTCCGGCCTGCATTGCTGTTGCAATTCTGATACTCCGGGTCCATGACGCCCATAAAGTCCGCAACGTTCTGGGTTGAGCCATGTTTACCAGCATCGCAGTAAACGACATGCTTCTACACCGGAGAAAGTGTGGCTAAGCAGGTTTGGGGAAACGAATCACGACCACAGTACCCTTACCCGGCTCACTGTTGATGATGATATTACCGTCATGGGCTCTGACAATACTGGTAACATAGCTTAGTCCAAGGCCATTTCCAGGTGTACTGCGACTATTATCACCGCGATAAAAGCGTTCGGAGACATGCGGCAATGCTTCTTTTGAAATGCCAATCCCCGTATCCGAAACAACAAGCTCAATGACATCGCCTTGCTTGCTTGCAGTACAGACGATGCGCCCTCCGTCAGGGGTGAATTTGATGGCATTATCCAGCAGGTTAGAGATGGCACGCTGCAACCTGGAGGCATCACCAGTGAGAAACAGATGTTGCTCTCCAGTTTCCATAACGATCTCAATGCCAGCATCTTCGGCTACGGGTAAAAACAGATCGCGAGCTTCATCCAACAACTCTCCGATATCCACCTGCGTCAGTTCCAGATGCGTAAGGCCTGAATCTGTTTGCGCAATCTCCAGCATCGTATTAATCATGGCTGAAAGTCGGTCACTTTCTTCAACGATCACAGCCAGAGCTTCGTCTTTTGTAACGGTTACACCCTGATGATTCATCAAAGCGCTCTCAGCCATACCTCGGATGCGCGCTACCGGCGTGCGCAGATCATGTGCAATATGGTTGCTGACATCCCGCATTTCTCCCAGCAATTGCTGAATACGATCCAACATGCCATTAAATGCATCGGCCAGCTCGACCAATTCTTGCCCATGTCTGTCCAGTTCCAGCCTGCGGTCGAGATCACCTTCTCCGATTTCCATGGCCGTACTGCGTACCTGGTCGACAGCGGACAGCACATGGCGCACCTGCCACCAGCCGGTCAAAATGCCCGCTAGAACGACCACCAGCAGGGACCAGCCAAATATCCAGATAATATTTTGCAGCTGCATCTTATGCGCCTGCAGTGATATACCGATCTGAATCCACCCCTTATCACTGGCCTGAGCGGTTAGTATTTTCGCCGTATCACCGTCCTCATTAACAGTGATATTAAACCACTGCAATGCTTTTCCACGTACATCCGGCTTAGGCAGTAGCAACGTCCATGATGGTGGCCGGTTAACCACGATCATGTCGCCTTCGCTATTTATGTAACTGGCAAAGAACTTGTCACTATCGTGTGAAAGCACCTCACTTTCCACTTCAGAACGCAAGGCTTCGGCACCGCCACTGCGATACAGTTCAGCAAACTCTATAGCCGTGTCCTGTAGATCTTCACTCAAGGAAATGAGCAGTTGATTAGCCGTGGTTTTATAAGCAATACCGAAGATGACCAACGCCATTCCGGCAAATATCAGTGCGTGCCAAAAGGTCAAACGGAAGCGTAGCGTATTGAACACTAGAGCCGCTCTTCCAGAATATAACCGACTCCACGAATGGTATGGATTAATGGTATTTCAAAGGGGCGGTCTACTTTTTCTCTTAAACGGGAAATGCGTGCTTCCACCACATTTGTCTGCGGATCGAAATTGTAATCCCAGACATGTTCCATGATCATCGTTTTGGAAACCACCCGGCCCGCATTGCGCATCAAGTATTCCAGTAAGGCAAATTCTTTGGGCTGCAAATCAATTGTTTGCTCGCGACGCGATACCTTGCGTCGTTGCAGGTCAAGGCGAAGTGGCCCCAGTGCCAGTTGAGTCGGTTCTGCCATGCCTGTCGCACGCCGGTAAAGAGCCTGAATGCGTGCATGCAGTTCGGAAAAGGCAAATGGTTTGACTAGGTAGTCATCACCACCGGCATGCAGACCTCGAACCCTGTCATCAACAGAATTACGCGCGCTCAGCACAAGGATGGGCGTTGTAATACCCTTGCTACGCACTTCATGAATCAGCGACAGTCCATCCCGAATCGGCAACATCAGATCGAATACAAATACATCATATGGAGCACAAAGCGACTGATGTAAACCCGTCTCTCCGTCGGCAACATGATCGACACAGGCACCTTCCTGTTGCAGTCCATGCACGATGAACTGTGCCTGCCTATGATCATCTTCTACCAGTAGAATTCGCATTTTCTGAATTGTGCATGGATCACAGCATCAAAACAAACTCGTCATTACTGGGTAAACAGATATCTAAGGATACACTGAAAAAGTCAGAGTATCCTTGCAGGCCATTGGACGGCCTGCCAAAATCATGCACGGTAAGTGCATACTGAACAACTACGTGGACGTAGTTTTCCAGAGTTCCCTAATAATCACTACAACGGTTTCCTATGGGTTGAACTTTTCCAGCACTTCTTATAGTCAGCTGTTTACAATCAAAGCCTACTTTATAAACCTTCAAAGCTTCTTCTCAACGTCCTCTAACACAGCCAGAGCCGCATCAAAGTCGTACTGGTTCAAACATTTACGCATCTGTTCAACTTCAGTGATGAGATCCAATGAAGCGATGTGCTTTTCAAGCTCATCAATCAGATCAACAGCATCACCGTCATAGGCCTCAAGCATCTCCCGCATTTTCACCAGCATGGCCTGAATGATCGCAGGATCATAAACCACTTCAGCGCTTACGACAGCTGTCGCACTGTCACGCCACTGACAAATGGCATTGATGACAGTTACGGATTTCTCTACCAGATCAGCAAACAGAGCTCCATCATGCATTTCCCCGTGTTTAATTTGCAGCTCCAGTTCAGAGGCCACAGTAAATAGAGCTCCGGCACCGATATTACCAGCAACACCTTTCAGGGAATGGATCAACTGTAGAGCCTGTTCAATATTCCCCTCCTGAAACAGGCCCTGAATTTCAGATGCAGATTGAAGCTGTGAATCAGCAAATTTGTACAATACCTTCTGATACAGCTGCGTATCACCACCGATACGTTTGAGCCCGTCCTGAGTATCAATACCTGCCAGCAGAGGAATCTCTACCACACTGTTTTGTGCATCAGCTCTCGGTTCTATTCCAGCATCATGCAGACGGGAGTTTGTAATCCATCTATCCAGTTTGCAGTACAGGTCCAGAGGATCAATGGGCTTGGCAACATGATCATTCATACCTGCGTCCAGACAGGCCCTCACATCACCCGGCATAACATTGGCTGTCATGGCAATAATCGGCAACACATCTGCATCAAAATCACGTCGGATCAGCTGGGTTGCCTCAAGACCATCCATGACCGGCATCTGCATATCCATTAGCACGCCATCAAAGCTCTCCTGCTGCACGATATCTACAGCCTCCTGACCATTATGAGCGACAACCAGACTGATGCCTGCTTTGGTCAGCAGCCCCTCTGCAACCAACTGGTTAATATCATTATCTTCCACCAGCAGCAGCCTTGCACCCTGCAGATGGGAAACGACATCAACCGGTAATTGGCTGCCAGCCTGAGAGCTCTCTTTTTCGCGATCATCCACAAAACCGAACAGGGAGAGGATCGCCTGCAGTATCGATGCCGAAGTCACCGGTTTAAACAGTGTCTCACTGATTCCTGCTGCCTCTGCCTCCTCGTCAGAAACCAGTTGACCATAGTTGGCTGCAAGTATGGATGGCGGCATATTGCTGATGTCTGCGGCAGATTGAATCCTTTTCACGCTCTCCAGCCCTTTCATGTCAGCCAGCGTCCAGTCCACCAGCATCATATCAATATCATCTCCTGCTTGAAGCAGAGCCGCCGCTTCATTCACTGTGGATGCCTGGGTTACTGCAAAACCATAACTATCCAGATAATTGGAGAAGATCGCTTTGCTGTCCTCATTATCATCAACAATCAGTACATGCATGCCTCTGAGTTTCTCGGGCAGCGTGAACTCTCCTCTTGAACACTCCTCACCTATGCCGAACACCGCTGTGAAAAAGAATGTACTCCCCTTCCCCTGCTCACTATCCAGGCCGATTTCACCACCCATCATCTCAACCAGCTGTTTGCAGATGGCCAGACCAAGACCAGTGCCACCAAACCTGCGCGTGATTGAACTGTCGGCCTGAGAAAAGGCCCGGAAAAGTTTGGACTTCTGCTCATCACTCAGCCCGATACCTGTATCGCTGACTTCAAAGCGCAGCACAAAGTGATCAACTTCCCGCTTCGCCACACTGGTGGAGACAACAATCTGGCCACCTTTTGTAAACTTCACCGCATTATTCACCAGATTCAACAATACCTGCCCCAACCTGTATGGATCACCCTTCAGTCGTGGCATGCAGGTTGGAGAATCAATCAGAAAATCCAGCCCCTTCTCACTTGCTCTCACCCCGCCAATACCGGCCAGATTATGCATCACCTCATCCATATCAAAATCAATGAGGTCCAGATCCAGTTTGTCTGCCTCGATTTTAGAGAAATCGAGTATGTCATTAATGATAGAAAGCAGAGACTCCGAAGCTTTCAGTGTTTTGGATAGGTAATCGCGCTGCAGCTTGTCATTTTCCCGATCCAGAGCCAGATGCGTCAGGCCAATCACAGCATTGATCGGCGTACGAATCTCATGACTCATATTGGCAAGAAATTCTGATTTACTTTTATCAGCAGAAATTGCGCGATCCCTCGCCTGTGCCAGCTCTTTCGTACGCTGTTCAACATTATGCTCCAGCGTATGATTATAATCCTCCAGCTGATCATGCGTCTGCTTCAGACTGCTGGCCATCCCCTCCAATGAAGATGCCAGCACACCGATCTCATCATTGGTACGGGTGCTCACATGTGGGGTCGCATTGAAATCCCCTGTAGCAAGCTTATCCGAGAACTGTAGCAGATCGTGCAGCGGGCGCGTCCAGCGGTTCGCCAGAATAAATACAATCATAGCTCCGACAATAAGCAGAAGAATCGCAATAGCGACAGAACGATAAATCATATTCCTGATATCTTCGTCCACATAACGCTGCGAATCAGCCAGTGACTGATTTAATGCATCAAGCGAAAAACCCAAACGCAATGAACCCCATTTTACTTTCTGGTTCAGATAGATCGGAACGATAGTTTCCATAAATTTATGTTCACTGACTTCAAACTCATAACGCGTGGTCTTCATCTGATTTTCAGCAAAACTTGACGATTTCCCGGAAAGAATTTTCTGCCGCACCTCAGAACTCAGGTCCTGGCCGTAAGCCACAACAGGTGTAGCAGATCGCATCAGAACCACATATTCAAGCTCATCGATGTCTTTGACTTCATCGCGGATAAATTCCTGCAATGCCTCATAATCAAAGACAACAATGCGTTCCTGAATATGACCGGACATATCAGATGCAGCCTTGTTGGCCCGTTTGGTAACATCTTCCTGCAACAGCGTACTATGTTTAGCCCAAGCCTTGATCAGGTTTTCTTGCTGGGCATCCACCTGTACCAGCGTCAACAGGGTCACCATTGCCAGAATCGTACCGACCATGGCCAGCATCAGTTTCGAACGTATACCTCGGTGAATTGTAAGGCTGCGGTCACTGCTTGCTTCGGTCATAGGCTCTCTTATTACCTCATTACTCCGGATTTTTGCTGTTGCTGAGAGTAACCTCTCTTTCCGGTTTTACATAGCGGATTCAAGCATCTCCTGCTTCTTGGTCAGAGAATATATGAAAACAGAGTAGGCTGATGCAAGCTCTGAGGTTAGGCTTTGGCCATGACGCATTCACCTGACCTCTCTATCTCATTCGCAGGACTCACACTGCAAACGCCTCTCGTACTGTTATCCGGCTGTGTCGGTTTCGGTGAGGAGTACACCCGCGTAGAAGACTGGGACAATCGTCAGATAGGCGCTGTCATACTTAAAGGTACGACACTTGAGCCGCGCATGGGCAATGCACCGCATCGCGTATATGAGACACCTTCGGGTATGCTTAATGCGATAGGCCTGCAAAACCCCGGCGCACAATATGTAGTGGATCACATCCTGCCGCACTTGCCACACGATCAAACACAGTTCTGGGCCAATGCCAACGGCACCTCTCCCGAAGAGTATGCCGAAGTCGCCCGTATCTTTGATGATTCACCCGTTACAGCGATTGAGATCAATATCTCCTGCCCCAATGTGAAAGAGGGCGGCGTACATTTCGGAAACAATCCGCACATGGCAGCACGTGTTGTTGAAGCTATGCGACCGCATACCAGCAAGCCGCTGATCACCAAACTCTCCCCCAACAGTGCCGATATTGCAGAAACAGCACGACTGGTCATTGAAGCTGGAACAGATGGACTCTCAGTCATCAATACACTGGTCGGTATGGCCGTCGACATTGAGAGCAGTAAACCGGTGATCGATAACATCTCAGGCGGCCTTTCCGGCCCCTGCATCAAGCCTGTTGCACTGTGGAAGATTCATCAGACACGTGCCGTTGCAGCCAAAAACAGTATCCCGGTCCTCGGACAGGGTGGCATCACCAATGCAAAAGATGCGATTGAATTTGCAATCGTAGGCTCCGATGCAATTGGTATCGGTACAGGCCTGTTTTACGATCCGTTGATGTGTGGTGTACTGCTGGATGAACTCAGTGATCATCTCAAACGCAAGCAGATGGCCTCCTACTCTGATCTCGTTGGAACACTTGTTACGAAACCTGCTTAATCCGTTTCTGATCTGCCTGCTGTTTCTCAGCAGTGCAGCTCATGCAGGCACACTCTCGGTTGTCGGAAAAACACGATGGGTCACAGTCACTCAGGTTTTTGATGGTGATACCTTTCGTACCCGAACAGGTGAAAAGATTCGCCTGCTTGGCATCAACACACCCGAAGTCGCCCACCATGACCAGGCGGGCCAGCCCTATGGCAAAGAGGCCAAACGCAGGCTGGTATCACTAATAGCTGGCAAATCGGTGCTGCTGCGTATGGACAAAGAGAAACGGGATAAATACGGCCGCACCCTGGCCCAGGTTTTTCTACGCAATGGCGGCTGGATCAACAAACAACTGGTCGCGGAAGGACTCGCCCATGTTTATACCTTCATGCCCAACTCATACTGGGCAGCAGCTCTGCTAAAAGCAGAAAAGAGAGCCCGAAA
>Ga0316204_10007969_pt1 | contig 15079 bp, 7 predicted proteins | sample 6monrhotite_MG_2_FD_205661 | JGI IMG/M metagenome (GOLD analysis project Ga0316204, IMG submission 205661) | Microbial mat bacterial communities from mineral coupon in-situ incubated in ocean water Damariscotta River, Maine, United States -... | ecosystem: Environmental > Aquatic > Marine >...
GGATTAAGCCGATTGCAATTACGACGATATGGCCCGGCTGCGCAAGATTTTAGTGACGTCCTCGGCGATCGCCCCAATTTTATACCGGCGTTAGTCAATCGTGCGCTCGCCCATCAGGGACAAAGCAATTTCCAACTGGCGATCACCGATCTTACAACCGCCCTTGATCGTGGCGCGAAGGAAACGCGAATCTATTTTCTTCGTGCTCGAATGTTTGATCGACTCGGAGAAACTGAAAAAGCCAAAAATGACCGTCGCCGAGGAATGCAAATGCAGCCGGTCGATGCCGAGAGCTGGGTCGCGCGCGGAAACGCCCGCCTGCCCGGTGATCCAGAAACAGCATTGTCCGAATATCGTCGGGCGTTGGAAATCCGCCCAAACGCGCACAATGCATTGCAAAACATCGCGCACGTACATTCGGAGTACCTCGACAAGACGGATGAGGCGATTCGCACGCTCAGTATTTTGTTGAAGCACTATCCAGAAGATTCGGCGGCCTGGGCAGGACGTGGAGTCTTGCACGCACGACTCGACCATCGCAAAAAGGCGATGTCGGATGCTCAGTCCGCATTACAGCGAACGCGGGATGCCCAGACGGTCTACCGCGTTGCCTGTATCCATGCTCTCATGTCTAACGAAACAAACAGTGATAGCCACGCTGCGCTAGGTTTTCTCGCAGAGTCTTTCCGTAAGGAACCGGGCTTGGCGGACGTCGCCCGGACCGATGCCGACCTACAGTCGTTACGCCCACTCAAACAATATCACTTGCTGCTTGCGGCCGCCGATCTGCTGAGACCTTCGACTCAGCAGTAAACGAATCTAGGCTGTCTATGTGGCTTGTTTCGATGGCCGTCGACGGATCACGCGTCGCCCTGCACCCCAGATCGGCAATAGAACTAGCATCAATCGCCAATCAAACCACGCCCAGCGGACGACTGAATCTTCCGCTGGCACTTCCCCGATGACTTCGTCGGCTGTGTCAATTTCGAATGATGCAGCTGATTGATGATCGCCAATGACGTGCGTGGGAATGATTGGTGTGGCATTATGCGGCTGCGGTGCCAGCTTTTCGTTTTTGGCGTCCAGCAACGCCGCCAAGGTGTCCTTGTCCGCCGCGATCGTCATTTCGGCTTGGTCGCCAGAGTGGGGTGAGAATGTCGATGGATCAGTTTGTTGCGGAGTTGTTGAGGATCCGTCGCGCAGTTTGTGATCGGACCGGATCGCTGCGATCGGCCCTATGGCAATACCGCCCGTTGGAGGCTCGCCGTGTACCGTGTCATCGGTCGTGGTAACAGCGAATGAAGCCGTCTCGTCCGTCGAAACGAGTCGGGCAGCATCGTCCGCTCGTAGTACCGCGGCTTCGGAGCCAGCGATATCCGGAACAGCTTCGCTGGTGGTTTTGCCGGTGAATGTTATGACATCGACCGGACGCGATTGCGTGGGCAAGTCTGCAGTATTCGAATTGGGGATGTCTTCGTTGACATATTCAACCAAGCCACGTTGAATCGTTTTTGTCAGCTGCTCCGCAACGGTACTTACATCCTTTGACTGCACGGCGGCTACGATTCCAGAAATGTCGGTCGTGTCTTGCTGATTTGTCGCTGTAGAGGCCACTGCAAGCGATTCTCGCGAAACGCTAAACTCAGTGTTTTGCGGTGCGATGGTATCGACACTTGGCATAGAAATATCGTTCGACGGAGCGACTGTGGCGGCAGTTAGACCGACCGATGAGGACTGATCACCAGGCGGTGCGACAATCCGTTCTTGCGGTAGTTGTGGGGTTGACGAGACTGAATTGGGCGAAGGAATGAGCGTAGGTAGATCGACGACATTTGATTGTGGAATTGCAACAGGCAGTTCCGGCGGCAGAGTGGCGGGAACGAGGTAGGAAATATCACCCGCGCCAGTTTTCTGCGGAAGAACCTGAGCATAGGGAGAGGGTGGCGGAGCGGGAACCAAACTAGGAACGAGGTTCAGATCAGCTTGGTTGGCCAGATTAGTCTGTTGAATGACTGGCGACGGATTTTCTAAAAACGATCCTGAGCCGATTGGAATGCCTACTTTGACAACGTTTTGGGTTGGGGCCGGGGCTGGGGGCGACGGGGGGATAGCAGCGGTATCAGTCCGGGGTAGGGCATCGACCGGCTGCCAAACGTAGGGATGCTGAAACGCAGTCCCATTGCCGATGCCGGGATCCATTGGCACCGCCGCTGAGTCGACCAACTCCGGACCGACTGGTTGAGAAGTCGCCGCTCCCAAAAGAGTATATTCCACTGGTTCCGTCACAACATCAGGAACGACCGTCCGCACGGAATACACTCCCGGCAGCAACAGGATGCTGTCGCCTGTCCGGAGTTGCCCCACACGTCCCGTGAGTTCATAGATCAGCCTGCCTTCGGCATCGAAAATCGCCATCTCCACGGCAGAAGCTTGTGCGAATTGCGTGGAAGTGCGCAAGCCGAAGTGAAACAACAGTGGCTCGGTAACTGTCAGCGTGTATTTTTGCGTGGGTTCCGTGGACGATATAATTCCGGAGACGAACTCTTGTCGCTCATAAACTCGATAGCCGTAGCCGATGTCCAGGTTGTAATTCCCCGCTGGCACAATTTTGGACGAATCACCAGCGACGACCTTGAGAACATATTCGTTATCCGGCTTAATGTTGACAACCTGAATTGTGTAGACGCCGTTATGGTTGATTAACACCTCATGCGGGACAATGTTGCCTTCGGTGTCGTAGAGGGTCGTTTGAAATTCGGCGGCGATACCGTCAAGCCCCCGGACCGTCACAGTCATTACGTTGGGTTGACCTTCGACACCCTCGGCCGATTTGAACCGATAAAAGTCAACGTCACCAGCATCGGCGAGACTTCCCACGGTGTGATAACGAATTGTCGGGCCGAACTCTTCGGGAGATTCTAACTCCGTTCCGGCACCAAACTCATCGTCTGTGTGGCCGTCGTCGTTATAAAACGGCAACTCACCATGGAGAAAAAGCCGCTCAATATCTTCACTTTCAAACGACTCGTAAGCCCCCCGAGCCACGGCATCGATCGTAGCATCATCGACGACTAGGTTTTTGTCGAATGTGGTGACCAACGCATATCGGCCGATTCCGAAAACGTCGTCTCTCGCCCCTTCCACTTTGGCATAGACTACGCTGTCATTGGGCATTTCCATCAATTGAATCGTGAGGACATCGCCAGTGGCAGCGGTGGACTCGGCCTGTCCTAGGACGCGGCCCGTTTTGTCCAACAATGTCAGTCGCGCAGCAAGGAGACTGATTCCCGAAGTCCGCAGCTGGAAAGTTACCGGTCCGTCGTACTTGCCCAGCGGTTCCAGTTCGAAAACGTCGACGTCACTTGCCGTTGTGATGTCACCATACGCGACCAGTGGCGTTGCCCCGCTGAAATCGCCGGGGAGCTTGATCTGGGTCGCTTGCTTGAAGGAGTTGTTCTTGCTGCCTGATTCGCCGTCATTCGCATCGGCAGGTCGCGCACCGTAAAGTCTTTGGAGATTGGCAATGTCTTCGGACGTCGGCAGTAATGCCGACGTCCCGTTATGGCGAAACATGGGCGAATTCGGATCGTCACTGTGCTCCAACCCCAGTACGTGCCCCGCTTCATGCATTGCCACGGTAAATAGCGCCTGTGGATCCTTTAGCTCTGCTGAGCTATTAAAAAGCACATCTCCCGCCCACGTCCCTGAAACGAGCGTGTCGTGGGATATGGCAACTGCCAGAACGTCAGACGACAGTGGTGTCGCCCCGATGCGAATATCACCGAATCGAGAATCACCAAACGTCAGTCCGGACGATCCGAAGGCATCTCCATTGTCGGACACAAGGCCGAAATTGATATTCGCGTGAACGGCCCAGGTTTGAAACGCGCGTAGCAACTCCTCCTGCCAAACGTTTGCAAGATTCCCATCGTTGAAAGTGGCATAAAGCGCGCTCGATTGTGCCGCGATTTCCGTTGCATCAGGCGCAATGCTCAATGTCAGGTGCCGGGCATTGCCAAAGCCGAGACCCGAGGCATCAAGCAATACGCGCGTTTCCAATGTTTCAAACGCCAGCCGAGGTCGTTGACGCTCTCGCCGAAGATCAAGATCTTTCGCATGGAACGGTAAGCCGGAGCTCTTCCACTGCGAACTCTTTGACGATGCCATCTTCCTACCTTCTAATTTTGGACGCACTTTCCATCACAACGGAGGTCAAATTGACTCCAAGCGGGATAGTGCCAGTCCGAGGCCCGCAAACTTCCATCGAGATAGCCAGCAGATATCATTCCAAACTGCGTAAAGACGAGTTCCGTTGGCCGGCGGCTTTTATTAGTCCTTTTGGAGAAATGAGTTATATCTTCAGGGGCAGTTTTGCGGCCTGATCTGCTGCGCCGGAGACACGGCCTGCTGGGAGATGAGCGGTCAATTCCCTTCCAGTCGACTGGAAACGACTTGTCCACATGGTCCAAGGAAAGTGAAGGCCGTATCGGTTGCCGTGGCGGCCGGTAATCTGGAAATCCAATACCTCGATTGGAAAACGGCAGCCAGGCACTTTTCCCTCATCTGCAGTCGAATCATGAGACTGAACGTCGGGACGAACAAAATTGCCGCGTCGAATTCAAGCCTCCCCCTCCGTGAATTCCGGGACTTGCGCCATGACAGTCATTGTGTCATCGGCCGGCGTAGTCGCCGGAAGGCCTCCTAGGGAGGGGGCGGAAAGAAACTGTACACGACCGATAACAAAAACTTTCCTCCAGAGCTCGTAATGAAACGTGTCTTTGGCGTCGCAAACACAATTTGAATTTACTTAACGTGCAATCTTGTAAGGGGTTAAGGGGACATGGCTAAAAAGCTGTTCAGGCATTGCCTTGTGTGGGAACACTTTCTGCATTCTTAGAGTGATAGGAGGCAATAAGGTCTCGATTGAACGATTAGTTATCAGCAATAAATTGAGCGAGTTCAATTTATTCGCAATCTCTGCCGTACCGAAAGCACTAGGATGTCAACAACCAAATCAATAAGAAATTCGCGCGGCCACCTCAGTCGATTCGCTACAAAATGTGTTTCGATCGCGTGGGTGCTAATCCTTCTCGCTGGAGGAGCGTTTGCGTTTTACCGGTTTTCGAACAGCGGTTTACCAGTGAATTTTCCCGACTCAACAGGCGATCTTCAGACGGCTGATGTGCCCGCCGATGTGGTCAAGCTCACTGATAATAAATTGCGTGCGGCAGCGATCAGTACTGAAACCGTGAAGGACCGATCGCTGCAAGATGTTCGCGTGATTGCCGGACGCATTCGCTATAACGACGCCACTCATGTTGATGTCAAGGCTCCGACTGCAGGGACCGTGATCAAGATGTTTGTAAAAACCGGTGATAAGGTTTTACAAGGACAGCCGCTGGTGATCGTCAATAGTCAAGAAATCGGCCGAGCGCGAGCTGACGTATTAAAACACGAATCGGAATTGAGTTTGGCGCAACATCGCGAAAAATGGCAAGGCCAAGTTGCAAGAAACCTCAAGGACTTGCTGGCCCGGTTGAATGGGACCGATCAGGTCGATGATATCGAGAAAGACTTTTCCAACAGGCCGCTGGGCACCTATCGGGACACCGTTCTGTCCTCCTGGTTGAACCTGAAGTTGGCGAATCAGTTGCAGCAACAGGCAGAACCGTTAGCGGCGTCCGGTGCGATATCGAAACGCACATTGCTTGAACGCGTTAATGTACAACGCGTTGCCGAAGCGGAATTCCACGGCATCAAGGAACAGGTGGCTTTTGACGCGAAACAACTTTGGGACCAGGCGAACATCGATGCGATTGACGCCCAACGTCGCTTGCAGATCAGCCGGCAACATTTGTATACGCTGCTGGGTTATGAGGAAGCAGTTATTCACGACAGTCCGGGTACGCCGCTATCACAACTGGAGATTCGCGCCCCCTTCGATGCCACCGTCGAGAATCGGCTCATGTCTAATTCTGAACGCGTCAAATCCGGCGAATCCTTGCTGGTGTTAGCTGACACCAGCACGCTTTATGTAGCCGTCGACATTCGCGAGCGCGACTGGCACGACATTCATTTTCAACCGGGACAAGAACTGACCGTCACGGTTCCGGCACTGCCCCATATGAAATTCACGGCGAAGGCGCATTATATGGGACGTGAAGTCATGTCGATTTCCAACGCCGTGCCTTTAGTTGCCGTCATCGACAACGCGGCCGGGTTGCTGCGTCCCGGCATGTTCGTGCGTGTGGAGATTCCCGTTGGCGCCGCCCGTATGGCGGTCGCCGTGCCGCGGCAGTCGCTACTGCGGCATGAGAATAAGCAATTCGTTTTTGTGGCATACGATGATCAAACGTTCCGCCGCGTCGACGTTGAGACCGGGCAGACGATTCGTGACTGGGTCGAAGTAACGAGCGGCGTTCAGACGGGGCAGCGGGTAGTTTCCAATGGAGCTTTCCAGATGAAATCCTCGTTACTTCTTGAAGGAGAGGAAGAATAGACGCATCGCCCCCCTCCTCACAAAATTGTTTCACACGATGTCATTCGCACCTGTAGGTCCACCGCCCCTTCTCAAGAATTGTCTCCATGTTATCGCGTCTCATCGAGGTTTCACTAACAAATCGTGTGTTAGTGATGATATTGGTCTTGTTGATGGCGGCGGCCGGCGTGTATTCCGCCATCCACCTGCCGATTGACGCGGTTCCCGACATGACGAATGTGCAGGTGCAAGTCGTCACCGACGCGGGTTCGCTGTCGCCAATTGAAGTCGAACGGTACGTGACCTATACCGTCGAATCAGTGATGGGTGGTCTCCCGAATATCGAAGAATTGCGCAGCGTCTCCAAGTTTGGTATTTCGGTTGTCACGATCGTTTTCGAGGAAGGGACCGACGTCTATTGGGCAAGGCAATTGGTGACGGAACGATTGTCCGACGCTGCGGAACAAATCCCGCCAAGTTACGGGACACCCGCGCTCGGTCCGCTCACCACAGCCCTGGGGGAAATTCTGCAGTTTGAAGTTCGCAGCGAAAATCATACGCCGATGGAGTTGCGAACTCTCCTCGAATGGGACATCGCCCCCAAATTACGAGAAGTCCCTGGTGTTACTGAAATCAACACGCATGGCGGCTACTACAAAACATACGAGGTACAGCCTGACCCCGACAGACTGACCAGTTACGGCATCTCTCTAGACGAACTGTTTTCGAGGCTGGAGAAAAATAACGCTACCGCCGGAGGGGGTTATGTCGTTCATTACGGCGAGCAGCAATTTATACGGGGCTCGTCGCTGCTGGAATCGGTAGATGAAATCGAATCGGTCGTAGTGCGGAGCGAACCGGGAAGCACACCAATCCTCGTTCGCGATATTGCGTCGGTCAGCATTGCCCCCATGACTCGGCAGGGCGCCGTCACCCGTGATGGTCGTGGAGAAGCGGTTACCGGATTGGTGATGATGCTGATTGGTGAAAACTCGCGTGAGGTCGTCGAAGCCGCGAAACAGCGGTTGCGGGAGATAGAAACGACGCTTCCCGAGGGAGTCCGGTTGGAAGTGACCTACGATCGCGCCGCCCTAATCAATCGCACCCTGAAAACCGTGGTGCACAACTTGACCGAAGGGGGCATTCTGGTCATCGTCGTCTTGCTATTCATGTTAGGGAGCTTCCGCGCGGGTGTCGTGGTCGCATTGGCGATTCCCTTGTCGATGTTGTTTGCCACCAGCATGATGTACATGACGGGCATCACAGCCAGTTTGATGAGCTTGGGAGCCATCGATTTTGGTCTGATCGTCGACAGTTCGGTCATCATGATTGAGAACTGTATCCGCCGCCTCTCAGAAAACCGCGACGGCAAGTCGCACATCGACGTCATTCGAGATGCTGCCGTGGAGGTTCGCAAGCCGACAATGTTTGGCGAGCTGATCATTTCCGTCGTTTACCTGCCGATTCTACTATTGCAAGGCACTGAAGGTAAGCTGTTTCGTCCGATGGCGCTCACTGTACTCTTTGCGCTCGGCGGTTCGCTGATCCTGTCGCTGACGTTCATGCCGGCGATCGCTTCGTTCATGTTGCCCAAAAATTTAAAGGAGAAGGATGTATTTTTCGTTCGCATTCTGAAATGGTTTTATCGGCCCGTCGTAAAACGCGCCGTCGGGCATCCGATTGTGACCGTGACTGCGGCGATAATGGTCTTTGTGGTGAGCCTTCCCGTGGCTTGGAACCTGGGTGCTGAGTTCATGCCGCGGCTTGAAGAGGGGGATTTGCTTGTCGAAGCCGTGCGTTTGCCAAGTGCCACGTTGGAAGACTCAATCGCCATGTCGACGCAGATTGAAAAGTTGCTCCTTGAGTTTCCGGAAGTCAGTACCGTCTTCTGCAAAACCGGACGGCCCGAAATTGCCAATGACGTCATGGGTGTGCACCAGACTGACGTGTGGGTCCTGCTCAACCCCCAGCCTGACTGGCCCAAGCACAAAAGTCGCGACGAGTTGATCGAAGAAATGTCGACGGTGCTCAACGAAAATGTCCCCGGTGTCGCATTCGGGTTTACACAGCCAATCGAAATGCGCGTTGACGAACTTGTCGCGGGAGTGAAAGCCGATGTCGCCGTTTTATTGTACGGAAACGATCTGGTTGAGTTGGCCGACATTGGCAAACGCATTGAAGCCGTCATGCGGCGGATTCCAGGAGCAGTCGATGTCAAAGCCGATTATCAAGCCAATCTCTCGACGCTTTCCATTCAAATGCGGCCCGACCAATTGGCCCGTTACGGAATCGATGCCTCGCAAGTTTTGGATGTCGTTTCCGCCCTGGGGGGGCATCAGGTCGGGCAGATTTTTGAAGGCCGGCCTCGCTTTCCACTCATGGTCCGTTTACCGCTCGACTGGCGCAGCGATCAAGAACGCATTGGACAATTGCCAGTCGCCGATGTGAACGGGAATCCCGTGCCGCTCGGGGAATTGGCCGATATCCGTGTGGAAGAAACTCCACCGACCATTGAGCACGAATCGAACCGACGACGGACGTTTATTCAGGCCAATGTCCGGGGTCGTGATGTTGCGGGGTTCGTGGCCGATGCCCAGCGTGCCGTCGAAAAGCAAGTGCAGATGCCGCCGGGTTACGAAATTCGCTGGGGCGGCGACTTCGAGAACTTGCAGTCCGCTAGTCGCCGACTGCTGATCATTACGCCCATCGTATTGGTGTTGATCTTTTTGTTGCTACACACCAGTTTGGATTCGGTGCGGCTGGCACTGCTCATCTCACTTGCGGTGCCGATGGCCGCGTCGGGCGGGGTCTACGCGTTGGCGCTGCGAGGTATGCCGTTTAGTATCTCGGCGGGAGTGGGCTTCATTGCCCTCTTCGGCGTCGCCGTGTTAAACGGGTTGGTCTGGGTCAGTGCTGCGGAACATTTACGGCATACGGGGATGAACTTGCGGGATGTCAGTTTCGAAACGGCATTGGCACGGCTGCGACCCGTGTTGATGACAGCATTGGTGGCGAGTCTGGGGTTTTTGCCGATGGCCATGTCGACTAGTGACGGCGCAGAAATGCAGCGACCATTGGCCACAGTTGTGATCGGCGGTCTGATCACGTCGACATTATTGACCTCGTTGGTCGTGCCATGCATTTATCCCTGGTTTGCCCGGGGTTTGCAGCGTGTGCACCTCTCGCCTCATGCTGTGCCGGACGACGAGGACTGATTCCCCAGAAGTGAGGCCACCGAGCCAGTCGTGGAAAGGGACGTCCGATCGCGGTCAGTCCAGGAACTCCTCAATAATGATCCCCAACGAACGGATTTTACTGCGGAGCGTAACGCGGGAAATGCCCAGGATGCCTGCGGCTTGCAGTTGATTTCCCTTAGTGTGCCGGAGGACGAGCCTCAGCAGTTCCCGCTCTGCATTGTGTATCGTTTCGGCGTAGAGATCGGTGGAATCATCGTCTAAACGTTTTGAGACAAATGCCCTGATGTCAAATGTCGCGGAGCGATCATGTCCTTGCAAAACGGCTTGGCCGCCTAGTTTTGCGGGCAGGAATTCGGGTAACAACACCTGCCCGGCTGCTCGTAACAACGACTGTTTGATCACACTTTCTAGTTCGCGAATATTGCCAGGCCAGGCATACTTTCGTAGATGTTCCAGCGCTTCGGGCGCGATGGACACCACATCTTTACCAAATTCGTCGCTAAATTTTCGCACAAAGTGATTGCTGAGTAGGTCGATATCGTCGCCCCGTTCGCGCAGCGGCGGGAGTTTGATCGTGTAACCGCTCAAACGATAGTATAAGTCGGACCGAAATCGGCCTTCCGCCACCAACTGTTCCAAATCGTGGTTGGTGGCAGCGATTACCCGTACGTCGATCTGAATGGTCTCGTTGCCTCCCACACGCTCAAAGGTTTGTTCCTGCAATACCCTAAGCAGCTTGGCCTGTGTTCCCGGCGACGTGTCACCAATTTCATCGAGAAACAGCGTGCCACCACTGGCCAATTCGAATTCGCCAATCCGTTGTCGGTCGGCACCTGAAAATGCCCCTTTTTCGTGGCCAAACAGCTCGCTTTCCAACAGCGTTTCGGGAATCGCCGCGCAATTCAGCGCGCGGAAACTGCCGGCGGAGCGATGGCTGTGTTGATATACAGCACGGGCTACAAGTTCCTTTCCCGTTCCGCTTTCTCCCTGCAACAAAACGGTGATGTCCTGCGGAGCAACGCGTCCAATTGCCTGGTAGACCTGTTTCATAGTCTCGCAACGTCCAATCATCGCTTCGGTCGTTAGCGATGAGGAACCGCCCCCTGGAACAGACAGCTGCACGCGCATCATGCGGCTCAGATGGAAAGCTTTGTCGATGAGTTTCTTCAGGTCCGCAAGTTCTAACGGCTTGAACAAATAGTCGTAGGCGCCCAGTTTGGTGGCTTCAATGGCCGCCTCGACCGTACCGTGGCCGGTGATGAATATTACGGGGATTTTAGCATCGATCTCTCGGATACGCCGAAAGCAGTCCAGCCCCGATTTATCCGGCAACTGAAGATCAAGAACCACCACATCGGGCTGCTCCTGTTCGACGAGTTGCTCACCCATGGCGGCGGTTTCGGCCGTGAGCAATTCAACATCGGGTCCTTCGAACACGCGGCGAAACGCATGCAGTATGCTGGATTCATCATCGATCACAAGCAGTCGCGGCATTATGTGCTCTCTTTTGTGGCATTCGCAGTGTGCGGCAATCGCAATTCAAAACTGGCTCCGCCCTCAGTCGGGTTATAGCCGCGCAGACTTCCCGAGTGGTCCTCGGCGATCCGTCGACAAATCCCCAACCCCAAACCGATTCCAGTTTTTTTTGTGGTCACGAACGGTTTGAACAATGATTCCATGACGTCATCTCGAATTCCAGGCCCACTGTCGTGAACAGAGATCACGGCATCTTCGCCTTGTGTATCGATGTCGATGCAAAGAACGCCCCCATCGGGCATGGCGTCGAGCGCGTTCAGACTCAAATTGAGCAACAACTGTTGCAATTGCTCAGGATCGGCGAAGACTTCAACAGGATGTTCACAGTTGCTCATCTTGATACGCACACCTTGTTTTTCCGCACGACCTTCAATCAAGGTGTGCGTTCGTGCGACAACCGCCTGCAAGGACGTGGTCACGCGTTCCGGCCGAACCGGACGTGCGAACTCCAGCAGCGAGGTGACCGACCGCTCCATTCGACGTATTTCCCGCTCCACAAGTTCCAGGTCTTCGCTGGGCAACCCGTTCGACTCCAAATGCGCCCGATTGGTTTGCACCAACAATTTGATTGCTGTCAACGGATTTCTTATTTCATGAGCGACGCCTGTAGCAAGTTGGGCAAGTGTCGTCATCTGTTGCGCTCGCAATGCCTCCTTCTCGCGGGCGGCTGATGTTCGTTCTTCTTCAGATCGTTTTGCCTCCGTCAGATCCCTTGCGATAACCACATAGGAATTGGAAAGGTCGAATGGAAGTTGGCTCAACGATAACGCTAGGGGAAAGCGGAGTCCATCGCTGCGAATGCCGTCAATCTGTGCCGTCTGACCCACTGACGTGGGCTGGAGGTGAAGGTCTGGCAATATGCGGCGAGCATCGCTACCGATCATTTGTTCCGGTTGGTATCCAAATAATTTGCCGGCGGCATGATTGACCGTCAAGATGTTCCCCGTCAAGTCGATAGTTAGGATTCCGTCACCAGCGTTAGAAACAATTGTTTCCGATCGGGCTTGTTCTGTAATCGCAATGCGACGTAGCGGACCGATGATGATCCACCACAGCACGGGAGCACTGACTACAGTGAGTAATCCGGCGTCGAGAAAAGCACGCATCCTTTCGCTCACTCCCGCGGGCGTCAACAATGGCAAAAGCAACATGACAATTGCCTCGATCGCAAAAATCACGAACAGCACAACGGTCAATATCCACCACGGAGTCTTGAGAAATCGAAAGAACGTTGTCATGTGATTGGGCATTGTGATTGAAACTGGGCATCGAAGAATTGCTTTTCAGGCAATCGCATGATCTTCTTATGTGAGCGGGATGGCAAGGAGGCACTTCTATAACGCTTTGACCAGTAACCAAATTGCATCAGATAAAGTCGCGCGGTCCTAAACAATGATGGACGTAAACAGAACCCACAAAGCAAGAACAAACGATATTCTCAGCCGAAAACTGACGGCTCAAATAATTTCCATTTGTGAATCATTCGATTCAAGCACATGCGTCCATCCGTCTTCGCTGCGCTCAGAGTACTGAGCCGGTGATGATTAAGTGCAATCAGCGTATCGTCGGAGGCTATGAATGATACCGGTCGTGTTACTGACATGCTGATCGCAATTAAGAAAGGCGGCTCGATAGCGGCGTACTATATGCTAAAGTCCGAATCGTTGGCCTTCACCGATCTACGGTACCCATCCCTGAACTTCGCGACCATGGGCTATATCCTGCTTGTTGGAGGATATAAGATGGCCTTCGTGTCGGAAAGGCAGTCAAGAGTTATCGGCACTTGTCTTCCAACTGTCATGCGGGCAGGATGGACGTAGGAACAAGAGCTTCATGGGAGATCTTGGTCAAAACAATCAAACCAAATAGGAGGAAGTGATGCCGCGATCAGGATCACCTCTGGACAAGCCGTTCCAACTTTTCGACCTGCTTCGCCGAGGCCTGGATGCAAATGCGGACTCTGTTGCGATTGCCTCGCTGGATAAGCAGGGCACCTGGCGCGAACTGTCCCACGCGAGTGACCGGTTGGCGGCCAACCTCCTTGGACTGGGACTGCATGCCGGCGATCGGGTCGCGTCTCTCATGCCAAACTGCGACGCGCTGCTGGTGCATTACATCGCGTGCGCGAAGGCGGGGCTCGTGGCCACGCCGCTTAACTACCGCTATCAAGCGCCGGAGATTGACCATGCGCTTGAGGTCAGTGAAGCCTCGATCCTGCTGGCCCACGCCGAACGTGACGCCGAAATCGCCAAGACGAAGCTCGCGGCCAAACTGCCGCTGGGCGTAATAGGCTATGGGGCCAGCGACGGGCGCAGCCGGACTTACGAGGCACTCATCGAGCAGGACCCTCCCACTATTGAGCTGCGTGCGCCCGACCCGGCCGCGCCGGCAATAATTTTCTTCACATCGGGCAGCACCGGCCCAGCAAAGGGGGTGACGCATTCCTTCGAGACGTTTGGCTGGCTCGTCGCGAGTATTATAGAAAGCTTCGAGCTCACGCAGGGTGATATTGTGCTCCCAGGCTCGTCGCTCTCCCATATCGCTGGACTCAGCCTATCGTTGGCTGCCGTTGCCGCAGGGTCGCGTGTCATCATCACGCGGACCTTCGACGGCGACGAGCTGCTGTCGGTTCTCCGCGAGGACCGGCCGACGGTGCTTATGATGCTGCCCGCTGCACTATTCAGCTTGGCACGGGACCACGGCGCAACGAAGGAGGATTTCACCTCGCTACGGCTCTGCGTCTCCGGCGGGGACAAGGTCTCGGCCGAGCTGGAGCGGGAATTTACGGAGCTCGCGGGTTTCCCGATTGACGAGGGCTACGGCATGAGCGAGATCGGTTGGGCCACGCTCAATCCCCCCTCGGGTCTCAACAAGCTCGGCTCGATCGGAACGCTCAATCCCGGCTATGCAGCCTCGATTCGGAATGAAAGCGGCGAGGAGCTGGCCGACGGCGAAGACGGTCGCCTGTGGATCAAGGCGCCCTCCGACATGGTGCGTTATTGGAACCAGCCAGAGGCGACGGAAGTCACATTCCAGGACGGTTGGCTCGATACTGGCGATCAAATGCGGATCGATGATGACGGCTATCTATGGTTCCGCGGCCGCAAGAAGCAGATCATCGTGCATGATGGCTCCAACATTGCCCCTCAGGAGGTGGAGGAGGCGCTGCTCGAACATCCTGCGGTGGAGATCGCAGGTGTAGTGGGCGTGCACGATCTCGTGCACGGGGAGAACGTGCGGGCGTACATCACCTTACGAGGCGACGCTGCACGACCGACCAGCCAGACGCTCATCCGGTTTGCACGCGAGCGAGTCGGTTATAAGGCGCCCGAGGAGATCGTAGTACTCAAGGAGATGCCTCTGAATCCCGCCGGCAAGGTGGACCGTGTCACCCTGAAGAGAATGGCCGTGGACCTCCATGCCGATACGGCGCTCGGGTAGTGTAATATCCATGCCGCACTTAGAGCGTAATTTCAAATTCGAAATTCAGCTTTCGCCAGCCCGCAATCCGTATTGATTCGAAGCGATGCCTTGAGTGTAATATGATCGTGATGATCATCGGGTTGTCACGACCCTTCAGGCATCAAGGCGTTAAACACGCCGTGGCGCCTAACCCAATCGGAGTCAATATCAGTCAGTCGCTTGGGACGTGACCAATAATACGTTAAAGAGAACTTGCGGCCATCATGAAACCGGGATTTACAGTCATCCACCTAGAGCCGCTTAACTCAATCGATGGGCAGCGCCGAGGACTCATCTATGAGCAACGACAAGGGGAATATGAATCTACCTTACGTCCTAGGCCACTCCGATCATGAGCTCAATCGCCTTCGCGCCCAGGCGCGCTTCCTTGAGCCGGATACAAGAC
>Ga0316204_10007970_pt1 | contig 15070 bp, 13 predicted proteins | sample 6monrhotite_MG_2_FD_205661 | JGI IMG/M metagenome (GOLD analysis project Ga0316204, IMG submission 205661) | Microbial mat bacterial communities from mineral coupon in-situ incubated in ocean water Damariscotta River, Maine, United States -... | ecosystem: Environmental > Aquatic > Marine >...
AATACCGCTTTAATCGTCGATTTGATTTGTCGGCGTTTATCCCTCGATTTATGTACGTGGCATTACGCACGCCACCTATGCCTGAAAGACTGCTTAGGATAGCTTACGTTGGGTGGTAATTAGGAATGCTTTTGTAGTAGGACTGGATTTGGATAAGACTTTTGTGATGACGACTAGTCACGGGAATATCTAAGCCAATGCTCAGCCACTCTCTTGTGCTTTGGTACTTTATTTAAATGCAGAACAATTGAGAATCGGTACGGGTTTGCCAAACTTTTTTATGTTTTCTTGCAACGGGTAGCTGGCAGACTGGCGCGGTGGCGAAGTTTTCTGTTAAATAGTTTGTTGCAGTTTGAAGTGCAGTGGCAGACACTTTTCCCGCGGCAAAATGGTAGTAATTTTTTGTGCAACCAATGGGGGTGTGGATGGCGTCGCGGTGCTGGGATTCAAAATTTACCCAGGCGACAATTGGGGAATCATTGTTTGAGTTATCAACGCATACCCATGAGTCTTTATCGATGATGATGTCTACATGGGTTAGGTTGTTTAGTGGTATGCGTATAGGCTGTGAGGAATTTATCACTGCTCGGCGAATTAGATTAAATTGCTCAGCCGTTATGGCTGTGGGAGTGGCTGAGTATACGGGCAGATCAATTAAACGGTACATCATTGCGGCATCCCCTTTTCAAACTTCGTAGTTTTTTAATACCTGTTCTTTTCCTTTAGAACCTATTAAATTAAACGACAAGTGAGAGGGAAAACTTAAATTTAATGTTATTTATTTTGGTCTATCTTTTCTTGCTTATCGTCTTTTTATTTTTGTGCTCTAGTATATTTTTTGAGTTGAAAGTCTCTATTGTATTTTTTCTATAGCGTCGAATTATTCGGTTGATGCCGTTGTTTGGTGGGCTCGGTAAACTTGCTTGTGTGTTGTCTATTATTTGAAGCGCTGCGTCGCATCTAAGGTGAGCCCAATGCCCACACTACCGAAACGATCTCCTTCTACGAATCTGCATTCGGGAAAAATAGCGCGTATAGAGCGACGTATTGAGGGTAATCCAGTCGAGCCACCAGTGAGAAATACACTGCTGATTTGCTGTTTGTTTACTTGAGCGCTATTTAGGCTTTCATTGATGGTGCGGCTAATGCCTGCGACTTCGGTTAGAGTAGCTTCGTCGAACTCTGTGCGGTGGCAGCTAAGATTTAAATTCTCTTCAACAAAGCTTAGATCAAGTTGTGTATCGAGTTGTTGAGTGAGTGCTATTTTGCATGCTTCAATTTTTCCAATGAGGCGATGGCCATCTTGGTTTTTGAGTAATTGGATAAGTCGTGCAATGAGTTTGGGTTGTTCGGCCCGCGCTTTTAGCGATTCGATACTGTGGATGTTACTACGTTCATACTGGTTGTGAATGAGGTGCCAGGTGGCGAGGTCATGATAGGGCGCGCTTGATATCTCCAAGCGGGATGAGGAGCCGGTCATATAGCTATTCATACCTAGCGCCGGCATTGCTTTGGCCAGATTGAAACGACGGTCGAAATCGTTGCCACCGATATGGATGCCTGTGGTGGCTAAAATATCATCGTAACGGTTTGTGCACTTTTGCTGTTTAGGCGAGAGTCGGATAATAGTGAAATCGGAGGTGCCGCCACCAATATCGACGATTAGAGCCAACTCCTCACGCTGAAGTTGTTGTTCATAATTGAGTGCAGCGGCAATGGGTTCAAACTGGAATTCGACATCTTTAAAACCTAATTTGCGATAAATGCGCTCTAAGCTACGTTGTGCTTCATTGTCGCCAGCTTGATTGCCATCCACAAAGTGGACGGGCCGACCGGCGACGACGTGTTCTAACGGTGCATCGAGCTGAGCTTCAGCGCGGGATTTTATTTCACCAATGAACTCACTGATGATTTGATTATAGTTTAGTTGGCGTTGTTTAATTTGGGTGCTTTGTTTCATTAATGAGGTACCGAGAATGCTTTTAAGTGAACGCATAAAACGGCTAAATTCACCGTCGATATAGTCATTAATTGCCGCACGGCCAAAGCTGGTTTTGTTTTCTTCGAAATTGAAAAATAGGGTGCTAGGCAAGGTGAACTCTCCTTGCTCTAAAGGTAGGAGTTGGGCTTGATTGTTGTTGAATACGCCGATAGTGGAGTTGGAGGTGCCAAAGTCGATACCGCAAACAGCGTTCATTAATGCTTGTCTCTAATTCGAAAAAATAGGGGTGAGACTATACTGTAAGTTGTAATTTGGGTCATCTGTTTGGCCTAATTTAATACAGTGATTTTATTATTTACTTGTGCAGTATTGACGCTGAAATTAAGTAGCCATTCCCTAATAAAGTTCACTTGCCTGGGGGCGGAGAAAATCCCTATTTTTGTTGTTAAATATTAATGTTACGAATATTATATTTAACCTTTGCCTTACGGAGCGGAGTACTCGGGTAGCTGTTTTATTATTGGGTTGTTACATGTCGTGGCATAGCTCGTGGAGATATAACAGGCAATGCGATCTTAGTGCGATTTGTTTAAAATTTATCTACTGCCAAGGAGGGCGGAATGTTGGGATATTGTCATCGAATATTTTTTTTTGGCGTCATCTTGTTCAGTTTTATGCCGATGTCGGCATATGCCGAAAAGGACGCGCCAGCGCTACCGTTAGCCCACGTCTATCAAGAAGGGGTAGCTCTGGAGGATTATTGGTTGAGTGAAAAGTTAGATGGTGTACGTGCTTACTGGGATGGTAAACAGTTACTTTCTAAACAAGGCAATGTCTATCACGCTCCTGATTGGTTTGTTGCCGATTTCCCAGCCCAGCCCTTGGATGGCGAGTTATGGGTTGGCCATGACCAGTTTGAGTCTTTAATGGGGATCGTGCGAGACCGTGTGCCCGGTGACGGTTGGCGCTACGTTACTTATCAAGTGTTTGATTTGCCTGTCCAGGGTGTAAGCTTTAGCGAGCGCCTAGCGCGTTTAAAACTCTTGTTTAGTCATGTTAGTTCACCTTATCTAAACCTTATTGAGCAATCACGCGTTGAAAATCACCAGGCCTTGATGGATCATTTGGATAAGGTAATTGCAAGTGGTGGTGAGGGGCTAATGTTGCATAAAGGCAGCGCATTTTATCTACCAGGGCGAAGTCAAAATTTGCTCAAAGTAAAACGCTATCAAGATGCCGAAGCTCGTGTGATTGGCTATTTGCCAGGCAAAGGCAAGTATCGAGGCATGTTGGGGGCTTTGTTAGTCGAGTCTAAAGATAATATACGCTTTCGCTTGGGAACAGGGTTTACAGATCAACAACGTCAAGTACCGCCAGCATTGGGCGCGTGGGTGACTTATAAATTTTATGGCCTGACGGCTAGAGGTATACCCAGATTTGCGAGTTTTGTGCGTGTTAGGGAGCATGACGGTGTGGTGTTGAATAAATTGACTGAATGAACTGGGTCTGTTTAATGGCACATTGGGGAATGTGTAGATTTTTTATTTACTGTTTTAATATACAGTATATACTTGGTTCCCATGAAGCTCTATATCGCAGAAAAACCAAGTCTTGCGCGCGCCATTGCCGATGCCTTTCCTAAACCCCAGCACAAGGGAGATGGTTTTATTCGACTCAAAAGTGGTGATTGTATTACTTGGTGTGTCGGACATTTATTGGAACAGGCTGAGCCTGAGGCTTATGACGCCAGTTATAAAAAGTGGCAGTTAGCGCAATTACCCATCGTCCCGCAGCAGTGGCAGTTAAAACCGAAAGTCAAAACACGAAAGCAGTTAAATGTAATAAAAGGCTTGATCAAAGACGCTGACCAAATTGTCCATGCAGGTGATCCTGACCGTGAAGGGCAGTTATTGGTTGATCAAGTCATAAGTTACTTGGGTACGTCCGAGCAAAAAATAGCCAATACTCAACGTTGTCTCATTAATGATATGAACCCTGCGGCGGTGAAGCGGGCTTTGTCGCAATTACAAAGTAATAAGGATTTTGCGCCGCTATCAACGTCTGCCTTGGCGCGTAGTCGGGCGGATTGGTTATATGGTATTAACATGACGCGGGCTTATACACTCCAAGGCCAAAAGGTGGGCTATAACGGGGTCTTGTCCGTTGGCCGTGTGCAAACACCTATTTTAGGTCTGGTCGTGCGACGAGATCGTGATATCTCGAACTTTAAGATTAAGCCTTTTTATAAAGTCAGGGCTCATCTAACATCGGGCCCCGATCAGTGTTTTACCGCACTTTGGCAACCCAGTGAGGCTTGTTTAGCGCAGATGGACGACGAAGGACGAGTGCTGTCTAAAAAGTTGGCTGAAAATGTTATTGCGCGCATCCATGATAAAACGGCGCTGGTGACGAAAATGGATAAAAAGCGCAAAACTCAGTCGCCACCACTGCCTTATAGTTTATCCGCGTTGCAAATCGATGCGAATAAACGCTTTGGTTTATCTGCGCAGCAAGTCCTTGATGTGTGTCAGGAGTTGTACGAAAAGAAAAAGCTAATTACCTATCCTCGTTCTGATAGCCGTCATTTACCCACCGAACACTTTTCTCATGCGCAGAAGCTTATAAAGGCGGTGCAGCAAAGTTGTCCCGCGCTAGCTCAGGCTGCTGGGGAGGCTAATCCCAAGTTAAAAAGTGCTGCTTGGAATGATAAAAAGGTGGAGGCGCATCATGCGATTATTCCGACCGAAAAAAAGGTGGATACCAGTAGTTTAAGTACGCAACAACAGCAGATTTATGAACTGGTTGCTCGCCAGTACCTAGGTCAATTTTTTCCTAAACATGAATACGATGACACACGAGTAGAAATATGCGTCGAGGGTGGGCTATTTGTCGCGTCCTCGCGCCAGACGCGGGTGATTGGCTGGAAGTCTTTATATCCAACAAACAAGAGTTTAAACGCCGACGATGTACAGGCTAATTTGCCTGAGTTTAAGCAAGGGGATGTTTTGCATTGTTTACACGGTGAGTTGTTGCAATGTGAAACAACGCCACCAAAGCATTTTACCGATGCTAGCTTATTGGCTGCGATGACAGGTATCGCACGCTATGTGAGTCAACCCGAAATACGTAAAATCCTAAAAGAGAGTGATGGCTTGGGGACGGAGGCTACGCGGGCAGGGATTATAGAGCTGTTATTTAAGCGTCAATACCTCAAACGTTTAGGCAAAGAGATACGCTCCACGCCAGCAGGCCAAGGTTTGATTGCCTCACTACCGCCTCAAGCAACACTGCCTGATATGACGGCGGAGTGGGAGTCTTCGCTGAATGCAATCAGTCAGAAGAAACACCACTATCAACATTTTATGAACCCATTGATTGCTTCACTGCAGGAGCTAATCGAACAAAGTAAAGCAAGTTTGCCTACGGCATTTTCAGGTATTCGAAACCAACGAAAGAAGCGGTCCTTTAATAAAAAGAAGCGTAAGGTTTCAGCTAAAACGGCTAGGGTGGTATAACGCCTGTGGCCTGTCCTGCTCGACCTTGATTGGTATGCCTGCCCACCAAATTGTTTCAATTAGTGTTGTGTTTCTGAGATTTTTATCTCGCCGTGACCGATATTGGCTTTACTGTCCTATTGGCGGGGGCTTCACCATAAATGACAGGTGTCGGTAGATCGATACTATAGCCTTGGGCAAAGTCGACGCCAATTTGGCGCAGGAGCGTCATGCAGGCCTCATCCTGAACAAATTCGGCAATGGTTTTCATGTCGCCCAAATGAGCAATGCGGGTGACGGCCTCGACGATGGCGCAGTCCATTGGATCATCCACTAGGTTTTTCACGAAACCACCGTCTATCTTGATGAAGTCCAACGGAATTCGTTTTAGATAAGAAAAAGAACTCATGCCGGTACCGAAGTCATCCAAGGCAAAGCGGCAGCCCTCTTTTTTAATACCTGTGATGAATTCGATGGCGTTGCGAAAGTCTGTGATCGCGGCGGTCTCTGTGATTTCGAAACAGATCATTTCAGGTGGAAGACTGTAATGGTGCAATAATTTACGGATGAATTTGTGCAGTCCGTTATCACTGAGCGAGGTGCCAGAGAGGTTAATAAACCCCATCGGCTCATGTTCATTAAGCATTCCGCTGTGAAGCGCGTTACTTAGACAGTGGAATACATTTTCAATGACCCAACGGTCGACACTGGGCATGAGGTTGTATCGTTCTGCAGCGGGGATAAAGGCATTGGGCGGAATGATGTTGTCGGAGTCATCAAGCATACGCACCAGGAATTCATTGTATTTGGTTTTGGGATTGCCGTTGAGAGGCACGATGCTGTGTTGGAATAGGCGCAGGCGGTTGTCCTCGAGGGACTGGGTGATGCGCGTCGCCCATTGCATTTCGCTGTGGCGCCGGTTTAACTCGGTATCATCATTTCGATAAATATGGATACGGTTACGGCCCAGGTCTTTCGCAGCATAACAGGCCATATCAGCAGAGCTGAGTACTTCGTCAACGCTTGTACTAGTTTCGTCGATCTCTACTACGCCAATGCTCGCACCCACGACAAAGTTGTGTTGTTTCCAACTGAAGCGGAAGCCGTGAATAGTCTCTCTGATTGTTTCTGCGATCTCCTGGGCTCGCTCCAAAGGACAGTTTTCCAGCAGAATACCGAACTCATCCCCCCCCAATCGCGCCAGCGTGTCACGACCACGGACATGTTCGGCGAGATCAACGGTCAATGCCCGTAGCAGGGCATCGCCGGCGATATGGCCGCAGGTGTCGTTGATGATTTTGAATTGATCAAGATCAAGATAGAGCATGGCATGCGTGTTTTGCTGCCCCTGCGTGGAGGACATCGCCTGTTTGAGTCGGCGTTCAAATTCAGCACGGTTGACCAAACCAGTCAGAGGGTCGTGGTAGGCCATATAATGGATAGTGGCTTCTGCTTTACGATGAGCACTGCGTAGCTCTGCATCACGCAACTCTCGCTCAACGGCGGGAACTAGGCGGGGGAGTTTGTCTTTCATGATGTAGTCGTTGGCGCCAGCCTTCATTGCCTCTACCGCGATCTCTTCACCAATGCTGCCGGAGACGATGATTACTGGCAGGTCAGGATTATTCTTACGGACTAGAGCCAGAGCCTGGTGGGCATCAAAGTTGGGTAAATTGTGATCGGTAATGACAATATCCCAGCGATTTTCACTTAACGCTTCGCTCATCGCATCGGCGGTATCGACCCGTTGAATATGTGGCCGATAGCCACCACGTCGGAGTTGGCGTTCGACAAGTAACGCGTCGTCCTCAGAGTCTTCTACGAGTAGCAGCCTTAACACGGTTTTGCGGCTGTCTTGTTTGCTATCCATTGGGTGCCTCGTTCAATACCAACCAATATAAGCCGAGCTGTCGCGCAGCTTCAATGAACTGTTCGAAGTCAACAGGTTTACGGACATAGCTATTGGCACCCATGTCATAACTTTTAACAATGTCCTGCTCTTCATTGGAAGAGGTCAAGACCACCACCGGTACCCGCTGGGTTTTGGTATTGTTGCGGATTTGTTGCAGCACCTCAAGTCCATCTACCTTGGGCAACTTTAGATCCAGTAGCACAACTTGGGGCAGCACATCGGTATTGCGGTCGGCGAATTTCCCTCTCGCAAACAGAAAGTCCAGCGCCTCTTCGCCATCGCGGGCGACGATAATTTCATTGGCAATGTTGTGTTTTTTTAGCGCTCGTACTGTCAATGCTTCATCGTCGGGATTATCTTCGACTAGCAGCAGAACTTTGTCGTTGTTCATGGTAAGGCTCCTTACCTAATACCTTATCGGATAAGCCAAGAAATATTAAAGCTTAGTAATGTGCGTGTTTTTCGGCAGACTGAAATAAAAGGTGGCACCTTTGCCGGTCTCGCCCTCGGCCCAGATACGACCCCCATGTTTATTGATGATTCGTTGCGCTGTTGCCAGACCGATACCGGTGCCTTCAAATTGTTCCACACTGTGCAGGCGCTGAAAGCTGCCAAACAATTTGCCGGCATATTTCATGTCAAAACCCGCACCATTGTCACGAATGAAAAACACCTCTTGACCGTCACTCAAGGTGCGTCCGATTTCAATGCTCGGTTGTGGTTGCTCACGTGTGAACTTCCAGGCGTTGCCGATTAGATTGGCGAGCAGGACTTCGAGCAGGGTTGCATCGCCTTGAACCTTAAGCTCAGCTACGATAGTGACGTCAATTTCCCGATCGGGGGCAGCGTCGCGAAGTTCACTCACCACTGTTTGTGCCAGCCGAGTCAGATCCACTGCCTGGAACTTGAGTTCCTTGCGAGTGACGCGCGATAGTTGCAGCAGATCGTCGATAAGCTTCGCCATCTTTTGCGCACCTTTGCGCACGCGCTTGAGATAATTGCGGCCTGTGTCATCAAGTTTGTCTTCGTAATCTTCCAGCAAGGCGAGACTGAAGCCGTCGATGGCACGCAGGGGTGTGCGCAGATCGTGGGAGACGGAATAGCTGAAAGCCTCCAGCTCCTGGTTAATCGTGTGTAGCCGCTCGCTCAGCAGTTTTAGCTCAGCTTGGCCTTGTTTTAGTTCGCTGATATCTATTGAGTAGCCCGCCATTCCGCTTGGTGCGCCGTCATTGTCGTAAAGGAGAGAGAGGGATAGATGAGCTGGAAACTCTGAACCATCAGTGCGTAGCATCTGGACCTCGGTCTCATGCATGCCCTTCTTCTTAAGGGGCTCGATGACCTCATTTTGCAGAAATTCGTGTTGATGTTTGGGATAGAAAAGGGATATATGCTGACCCACTGCATCATCGGCTGGGCTGCCGAATAAGCGTTCGGCACCGCTATTCCAGCTAGTGATGTAGCCTTTAAGGTCGGCGGTGACGATTGAGTCGTGCGTTTGATCGATGATACGTGCCTGTTGTTTGATGGTGGCAGTGCGCTCTTCGACTAACTCTTCTAAATGTAAACGGTGTTGTTCCAGTTCCTGCTCTGCCAGTTTTCGCTCGGTAATGTCCTGCACTGTTCCGACCATGTGAATAGCTTCGTTATCCGCATCTCGAAGCACTTCTGCATGTTCGTGAACAATGCGGATTGAGCCGTCGGACAGTACAATGCGATGATCTACGCTATAGGGCTTGTTCTCTTTACCGATGGCTTGGTTAACGGCATCCACGACTAGCGAGCGGTCATCGGGGTGAACGCTATTCAGAAAAGCGTCATAGGAGGCATCGAACTTCCGATGGGAAAGGCCAAAGATGCGGTAAATTTCATCCGACCAATAAAGTGTATTTGAGCGTATGTCCCAGTTCCAGTTGCCGAGGTGAGCAATGCGTTGGGCTTCGCTCAGGCTGTGTTCACTAGCACGTACTTTTTCCATGGATTGTTCGAGTTCTGTCACCATGGTGCTGAACGCGTTATATAAGTTGGCTACTTCATAATCCCCACTTGTTAGTTTAAAAAGCTTGGGGGAGATTGGTTCGCCGCGACCATAGGCTTGCATCAGTTGTGTCAAATGGCTCAGAGGGCGGCTAACACGACGGCTTAGCAGTCCGCCCGCGAGAGTGGCGATAAGCATAATGCCGACGGCGGTTATAAGAAGTGTGATGCTCAACTCTGTAATCTGTGTCTGCGTAATATTGTCATTTATGCCGATATGCAGTCGTGCATTCATGCCTACGATTAGTGGGCGGCTGAAATGAATGATCAAGCCCTCGGAAGTCTCGTAGCGGCTGATTCTTTCTTGTGTGTGGTTGGGTGATAGTTTTGGTATCAACGCTGTGGGAAAACCGCCGCTGAAGCTGTGGGCAAAGAGCTGCTTGTCAAAATCGGTAATAAACATGTAGTCGATATGATCATTCTCAGAAACAACCTTGCGAAGTGAGTCCAATACCGGCACTACCTCATCGCTTACCACTCGCATGACCAGGGTTTCACTCAGAGATTGGCCGATAAACTCTCCCTCATATTCAAAGCGCTGTAATAGGGCATCGCTCATGAGTTGGGAGGCGATATAAGTGGTCATGCTTCCTATGCCGAGTGCCAAGGCGCAGACTAGCAGCGTTATTTTTTGATAGAGCTTCATTGCGCGGTGGTTTGTTTGAGCGTTTGAAGTATTCCAAACTCAATGGACCAGTAGCGCAATAAGTCATAATCTTCATTTTTCGCTTTCGTGAATCCATTTGGCATTTCAGTTTTGTTCCAATTATAGAGCGTGTCGCTATGTTTCCCTTTCGGTTTGAAGTCAATCAAAGCCTGAGTTACTTGGGCGATGATTTTTTCTGGCACAACCTGATTGGCGGCGATACCGCTGGAAGGAAAATAATCAGAGGAGTGGAGAATGCTAACCAGTCCTTCTTGAGCCAGGGTCTGCCCCATAGTGTCCTGCATGCCACAGATATTAAACCTCCCAGAGATGACGGCATCGGCACACTTGCGGTGCGAGCCAGTGTACTCGTAGGCGCTTAGATCCTTTAATTGGAGGCCATACTCTTTCAGAATAATCCGAGGAATGAGATGCCCTTGTGTTGATGTTTTGCTACCGAAAGCCATTCGCTCACCTTGTAGATCAGCCACACTTTTTATTCCACTATCAGGCCTCATCACTAATACCGATCGATATTCGGCTTTGTTTTGGGTATTTAACCCACGAACCAAAGGCACTACGTCATAGCGTTCGTGAGCTTCGAGGTATGAGCTGGCACCTATAGAGGCAAACTGAACAACGCCGTTACCCAGTTCATCAATAATGTTTTTCTCGGGTGAAGTGAAGTGGAGTTTGAATTGGTAGCCAGTCGTTTGGGAAAGATAATTTAAAAACGGTAGATACTGTCTCGCATCTTCTTGAGGGCTGCCCCGAAAATCAAAGCCAAACCTTAAGACCATGCTTTGGTCTTTGCCCGAACTGATCTGTTGAATGACTTCTTTCTCATCTATTCGCTCTGAAAGATCAATTTTTTGGGGTGTCTCTGGGCGATCACAGCCTGAGAAAGCAAGCAAAGTGGCCAAAAGAAGGTGGCTGAGTTTTATCTTCTGTTGGCAGTACAATATTATTAACATAGTTTAATTGTTGTTTTTCTTGGTTAACAGTATGATGGCGCTAGGCTATTCACAGCTAAGCGATTTTACTAGTCATAGTCAATGACATTACTGTGAATAAATGTAAATTATAGGTAGGGGCGGTTGGCGTTTTGAATTAGGGAACCTTTGAACAACCCCTACACTTTTCATAAAACACCTAAAAATGGCGGTTTCGAGTTGACCAGAACAAATTTCGTGACGAGGGCCTAAGGTCCTAGGGCCTGTTGAGGTTTCACATCGGTAGCCACCACATTGCACAAGCCAATGCCACAGAGCTTCTATAATTACGTTTTAATTTGTCGTATCGGGTCGCAATAGATCGATAATGCTTCAAACGTGCAAACGCATTCTCAACCAAGTGACGGTATTTATATAAACACCAGTCCATGTCTTCATTACCGACCTTTGAGCTGGAGCGTCGAGGAATAATGGACGTACTGCCTTTTTCTTTGATTTTGTCGCGCAATGCCTCGTTATCATATCCTTTGTCCGCAACCACCATCTGCGCAGTTGGAAGCCGTTCAATCAACTCCGGAGCGACTTTAATATCGTTGACTTGACCACCCGTAATTTCAAAATCAAGCGGCAGACCGAATGCATCTACTGCCAGATGTATTTTTGTACTATTACCACCACGGCTTTTGCCTATGGCCAGGGCAATTGCACTATAACTATTATCTAACTAGTTGATAATATTGGGTCTTCATTTTTCAAAATCAGTTAGTATTTACGTGGCTCGATTAACTACTTTGGTATCGTCAGCGGCTATCAGCGCTGTGTTAATCCAGATCATTGGATACGACGCAGAGTGAGAATGGCTTACTGGCCACGGCCACGCACCAAGGTAAGTAGCATGATGAGATTGGGTGTTCATTTGCGCGCCGCGATTGCCTGAGGCATTACCCGTAAAGGCCCAGAGCGTAGTGCGAAAACCCCAGGGGTACAGCAGGCAATCTCTAATAATTAGCTGAAATCCCAGGGGCTTATATGATACGAGATGGATGGTCTGCACTTCACCATGCTAAATGAAATGCTCTGTGCGGAGCCGCATGCAGGGTGTAGAGGGGCTGAGGCTTAGAGACCCTCGGTTACCTGATTATGTGCACTATCCACTCGTTGATTAATACTATACCCCATGTTTAAATGTGTATACATTGATAAAATGATACACATCTATGGGTGATTTAAAATGAGAACAAATATCGTTATTGACGACGACCTAATGAATGATGTCATACGACTCACAGGAGTTAAAACCAAGCGTGAAGCGGTAGAAATAGCACTTAAGTCATTGATTAAATTAAAAAATCAAGAAAATGTCAGGAACCTTCGAGGGAAATTAAAATGGGAAGGTGATTTAAATGATATGAGGACCGATAAGTGATTTTTGTTGATTCAAGTGTATGGATTGATTATTTTAACGGAAGTCAAACCCCGGAGGCCGAAAAACTTGATTTGACTCTTGGTTCTTCCCCTATTTGTATTGGAGATATAGTACTCACCGAAGTTCTACAAGGCTTTAGAAATGATAAAGACTTCAATACAGTTAAAGATATTTTAATTTCTCTAAACATAGTCAACGTCCTTGATACATCCATAGCTCTAAAAAGTGCCAATAACTTTCGAACTCTGAGAAAAAAAGGACTAACCGTAAGAAAAACTATCGATGTCATTATTGCAACTTATTGCATAGAAAATTCAATACCACTTCTGTATTCAGATAAAGACTTCATTCCATTCCATAAATACCTAGGCCTAACAAATGCACTACTTCATTGATGCACATAACGAGCCTGTAGAAAAACCTCCCAACATCTCCGATCTCACCACACACTCAGTTTTTTTGTTCAATCGCGCCGTATTCCCCCTGTTTAACGTATTTTTCAAGTAATTCACCTGAGGGGCCTTGAGGTGAGCAGTTTCTCCTCCGCTTTCTTGGCTTTATTGCTCTTTATCGGCCTAAATTTGCGTAGTTTTGTAACTTCTCAAAATCAGTCAGTATTTACGTGGTTGGATTAACTACTTTGGTATCGTTAGCGGCTATCAGCGCTGTGTTAATCCAGATCATTGGATACGACACAGAGTGAGAATGGCTTGCTGGCCACGGCCCCGCACCAAGGTAAGTAGCATGATGAGACTGGGTGTTCATTTGCGCGCCGCTATTGCCTGAGGCATCACCCGTAAAGGCCCAGAGCGTAGTGCGAAAACCCCAGGGGTACAGCAGGCAATCTCTAATAATTAGCTGAAATCCCAGGGGCTAATACGATACGAGATGGATGGCTTGCATCACCATGCTAAATGAAACGCCCTGTGCGGAGCCGCATGCAGGGTGTAGTAGGGGCTGAGGGTTAGACACTCTCGGTTACCTGATAATGTGCGTTTATTTTACATATTTTTCAACAAAGTTATTTAACTCAGAAATTGACCGAACAACATGCAAAGATTTACTAGCCGATATATCTTCCAGCTTTGCTAAAAACCTGTCATTCCAAAACTTTGGACAAAGCTTTAATACCCTATAGCTTTCCAGTGTTCCCTTTAATACCGAACTCCCATCAGGCCAACCTTCTGGCTTTACACGCATCCCTTTTAATAATCTCTTTGTCACTAACCAATAGCTAATCCAATAAGGCAACTCTATATAGATCAATGTATCAGCTGCTTCTAACCGCGAATTAAACGAATCCAATGAATTCATTGGCCCAAAGCCATCAATAATCCAACTTTCAGATAATAGGATATTTTCATGTGCTTCTTCGTACGACTTTCGATCTACCTGATCACCATTTTGTTTATACAAAATTGAATCTAACGCGTGCAATTTGATATTTGTAGCTGATGCTAAGTGTTTACTTAACGTGGATTTCCCACTACCAGGCTTGCCAAAAACGGCTACTTTTTTCATGCGACCTCCTATAACTGAGATTTTTCTCTGGAGGCGGAAATAGAAAACCCGCCTCTAGGGCGGGTTTGATAATTCATATACACATCGGCAATCCCACCATTCCTATGGAATGATGATAATTCGAACTCTCTGTTGCGTAAGGTTTGTATTCATTCGCTCATCTTGCTAGACGGATAATTCAATGTCAACTGACAATTTGATTAGAATTAAATTGCTCGAGCATAACGAGGCTGTAGAAAAACCCCAAAAATCCTGCTCGATCTCTCCTAGCCCTATGATTATTGAGTCACCCATCTTCCCTCACGGCCAGCGATATTTCAACGATAAATATCGACTAGCGTATTGGTGAGTGACAAGGGGGCTATATTGAGTCAATTCTGCCTTGCTTTAGCGTTTCATCTTCCTAAGTTTCCATAGTTGGCCAGCTTTTCAATGTTATGCACCAAGCAGTACAACTGCCATTGACCTTGTACTTCATCTTTGCCGCTGCCGATACGGGGCTCGTTGGCTAAGAATGGCTGAATTTTATCGTGCTTTTGGTTGAGGGTATCGATGGTTTGTTGTAAGCGTTTTTCTTTGGCACTGTCATTAACTTCACGACCATCGCAACGGGCGTGTTCTTCCTTATGGTGTTTGATCAAGCGTTTGAGTTTGTCACGCTTTTCACCGAGTTCTTTAAAGGTGCCGGACCACGTTTTGGCCGCATCGCTGGCCATTTTGCAACCATCAATCGCAAACAGTGTAGTGGTCAACTAATACCGGACAATAAATTAAGTTTTACTTCCGCAGCGACTGGCGATAACCCAGAATTATATTGGTGTGGGCGCTCGCAATTGTAATGCCTCATTAAATAATCGCTGATATCTCGCTGGGCCTGCTCAAACGAAACATAGCCTAAGCTAGGTATCTACTCCGTTTTCAAACTTCGGAAGACGCGCTCCATCGGCGCATTATACCCAAAGCACTTCGTGGGGCAGGCTCTCCCAACAATTTCCACGCCGGCTCATGCTTTGGGTGATGCGATAACGCCACAAGCACTGTTTAAATTTAAGGCTCGCATATTGGCTACCTTGGTCTGAATGAAACAATACACCTTTAGGTCGCCCCCATTGCTCATAGGCTCTATCTAGCGCCTGACAGCA
>Ga0316204_10007971_pt1 | contig 15070 bp, 23 predicted proteins | sample 6monrhotite_MG_2_FD_205661 | JGI IMG/M metagenome (GOLD analysis project Ga0316204, IMG submission 205661) | Microbial mat bacterial communities from mineral coupon in-situ incubated in ocean water Damariscotta River, Maine, United States -... | ecosystem: Environmental > Aquatic > Marine >...
TCGTAGGCCTCGGTATTAGCCATCCCTCGGGCAAATGACAGGGTGGCGTCGACCATCTCCTGCATCTCTTCGATGGAGGTGATCAGGCTGTCGCGGGCCTCGTCCTCGTCGACCATCTCCGCACGCACCCGCAAGGCCGTCAGGGGGGACCGCAAATCATGCCCCAGAGCCGCAAGAAGCTGTGTCCGGTTCGCGACAAAGCGGGTCAACCTCTCTTGCATCCTGTTGAATGTCTGGATCAGTTCGCGGACTTCTGCCGGCCCGCTAACGGGCAATTCACCACTGGTTTCACCGCGCCCGAAGCTATCAGCGGCACGCGAGACTTCCAGAATTGGACCTGTCAGACGTGCCAGTAAAAACCAGCAAACGGAGATAAGGATAATCGCGGCCGTGATCGCAAAGCTGAGGATTGATGCCCAGGGCCACTGCAAGGGTGTAGGTTGAAACCTGGTTCCGACGTTTAGCCATGTGTCGTTGGTCAACGCGATGGACAGTTTCATCTCGATTGCCGACACTTTGCCTTGCATCATTGCCATATGCATTTCGGCCATACCGGGTGCCATATGCGACATGGGGATTATGCCGTGTTCGACCTCGTGTAATTCCACCCAGATTTCACGCTCTTCGGCGTTACCCAGCAAGTTGCGCACGCGAGTCTCTATTGCGCCGCCGTCGCTATGTTCCCCATGTGTAACAGACGCAGAATCCGATATTTCGAACCGAACAAGTGGCGAATCTGCCGCTTTGAGAATTGCCGGCTGCAGCGTTTCGGGCGCTTCTTCAATGAGTTGAACAACCGTAGCGGCACGGTCTGCGGCTTCGAGCCCCAAGGCAGCCCGGACCGCAAGGCTGCGCTCATCCACGAACAACCACAAACTCACAGCTTGTGCGACGACGAGCGCGGCAATTATCAGCAGGACCAACTGGCCCCTCAGGCTATCAAACATGCGATACATCAGCTGAGGACTTTTACGTCACCGGCAAAACAATAACCGCCGCCACGTATGGTGGTTATCAAGGTCGGCTTTGACGGATCCGGTTCGATCTTGCGTCGCAACCGGCTGATTTGATTGTCGATGGTTCGATCGAACAAAGACGCCGCCCGGCCCGCCGTGAGATCAAGAAGCTGATCGCGACTGAGCACAGTTCGGGGGCGTTCGAGCAGAACAGTGAGCAGCTTGAACTCCGCCGTTGTCAGCTCGATTTCTTTACCGTCCTCATTCGCCAACAACAGGCTATCAGTATCCAGAACCCAGCCGGCAAAAGTGATACGGCACCCGGACAGAGACCCAGCGAGCTGCTCAGGCCGCGACACGCGCCGCAGGATGGCCTTGATCCGGGCGACCAATTCACGCGGATTGAACGGCTTTGCCAAATAGTCGTCTGCGCCAATTTCCAGGCCAACGATGCGGTCAGTATCTTCGTCTAGCGCGGTCAGCATCAGGATTGGTATGGAACCCTTGGCGGACAGTCGACGACAGACTGACAATCCATCTTCGCCCGGCATCATGACATCCAGAACGATCAGATCAAACTGGCCTTTGGAAAGCTTGGCGTCCATATCAATCGCATCCTGCGCAGAGGTGGCGCGCATTCCGTTCTTCTCCAGATACCGCGTTACCGCGTCGCGGATTTCGCGGTGATCGTCCACCACGAGGATATGAGGCTGCTCTGTCATAGTATTTCTACTACCTTATTCAGGGGCGCGTTTCCCAAGAGAATTGTCGCGGCTTGTAACAGGCCGTTGGCTTGCGACACGGTGATACAATGTGCTGCTTCACCGGTGTTTCACAGCGGTATATCAATGCCATATCTAATCTATTGCAACCGAAACCTGAGGATATCTCAATGACACACAAAACACTTATCGCCGTAGCAGTTCTGGCAGCAACCGCAATCGGTGGGGCCGCTTTTGCCGCCTCCGATCACAGTCACGGTGCCAAGTCAGGGCAATCGAATGCCCAAGGGATGGCGCACGGCGGCGGCGCAGGCATGGCTGGCGGCATGGGCATGATGGGTGGCACGTCCGGCATGGGCGGCATGGGCATGATGGGCGATATGTCTGGCATGATGCAGCGCATGCACGAGAACATGTCGCAAATGATGGATGCCGATGGTGATGGCACCGTGACGCCAGAAGAAATGCGCGGCATGATGAAGTCCCGAATGGCGGAGCACGATGCAAATGGGGATGGAAGCCTTTCCATTGATGAATTCGAAGCCCTTCACAATACGATGATGCGCGGCATGATGGTGGATCGTTTTCAGCATCTGGATGCCGATGGCGATGGCGCGGTAACATCCGAAGAAATGATGGCCCCGGCGGCCAAGATGGAGCGCATGCAGAAAATGCGCGATGGCATGATGAAGAAACAGGCCCAGCCAAAAGATGACAGCAGCTCAAACGACTGACACTGGGTCGAAAGGCATCTGAGCGTTCGGGCGTCTGCTGATTGGCACGACGCCCGGACCGCCACATATATACGGGGGAAAGGTCATGATGGGCTACGGTATGGGCGGCATCTGGATGTTGCTCGTTATCATTTTTGTCGTACTGGGCATTCTGGCACTGCTCAAATATCTGTTTAAGTAGTTCTCAAGGGGGCTTAATTGGTTCATAACGGTGGTCGGGTACCGAACGGTGTTACAGGCGCGCAAGCCTACGCAACCGATAACCTCGCTTGAGGTAATTCCGATGATCGCCAGAATTTCAGCACGGCAAGTGGTTAAGGCAACAATCGCGATTGTGCTGATCGCCTTCACGGTTGCCTGGTTCTTGGGACCGATTTCCGATCTGTTGAGCAACTTTGACGGGGATACCATTTCCGGCTGGACCAAGGCCGCTGGCTTGTGGGGGCCATTTCTCATCATCACCCTGATGACAGTCGCCGTTGTTGCCACCCCGATTCCGAGTGCACCTATAGCGTTGGCGGCGGGCGCCGCTTACGGCCATATCCTTGGAACGGTCTATATCGTTCTGGGTGCTGAACTGGGTGCTATTATCGCCTTCACGCTGGCTCGGTTTCTTGGGCGAGACGTGCTGGTCAGATGGCTGGGCGAAAAAATAGATCGCGGATGGTTGGGATCGCAGAACGCGCTCACGGCGGCTGCTTTTGTGAGCCGCCTGATGCCCTTTATTTCATTCGATATTGTCAGCTACGCTGCGGGATTGAGCACCTTGCATTTCTGGCGCTTCGCCCTCGCAACCCTTGCAGGGGTCATGCCCGTCAGCTTCGTGTTGGCGCATTTCGGAAATGAGGCGGCAAGCGGGCCGCCAACGCTGGCGACCTGGATCGCAATAGGCTTGGGAGCGTTAACTCTCACCCCGTTGCTCATTGTGGCTATCGCCGAGCAGCGCAAGAATAGGCCCGGTTGACACTTCCCGGCATCGCTTGCCGCACCTCCTATACCCCTTTCGGAAACACCTGAATCGGCTAACGCTGCCTGTACCTCGCGATTTCAGGCAGCGTTAAGTATTGACCGATGTATCAGGTCGTTCGAGAGGCGCCAAAATCTACAGCGGAACCGCTCTCAACCCTGTGTCTTTGCGCCGCTGTGTGCCGCAGGTCGCGCATCAAACCTGGATCAGTCCTCCACTTCCGGGCCGACTGAAACAAGATATGCCCAGACGTCCCGCGCAGCCCCTTTTTTCTTCAGCTTGAAACCCATTTTGGATTTGGCGCCCGTATCCTCCAGATAGGCCGCGAGAAATTTCTTTGGGTCTGCAACAAAGCCCACAAAATCTTTCTCGTTCCACACCAGACCCTCTTCACCGGCCTCCTTTAGCGAACCACTGTACTTTGAGCTAAAGTCCGCATTGCCCCCGGCAGCCCGCCCGTACAGGCCATAGAGATTTGGTCCAACCTTGCCGCCCTTTCGGACAACCTCACCTTCAGGGTCGACTATTGCATGGCAGGCTTTGCACTTCTTAAAAATTGCTTCGCCAGCCCCGGCATCACCGGCCGCATGCCCATCGGAAAATGCAGGGGTAACCAGAAATGACAGCGCCAGAGCTGTTGCGATAGTGGATTTCATTCGTATTTCTCCTTCTGTTGGTTTTCAAAGTTCCGTCTATTGGATTCCGTTTTCCCGTTGCAGCGCCCGTATATACGTCACAATATTTTTGACATCGGCTTTGGTAACACCGTCAACGGGTGGCATATTGCCAAATTTCCAGTGGTGCGAACGAACGCCATTCTGGGCCGCCAGAATAAATGCCATATCACCGTGGTGACTTGGTTCATAAATTTTGTGAACAAGCGGCGGCGCGCTCCCTTCTATTCCTTGCGCGTTTGCCCCGTGGCACTTTGCACAAAATGCCTCAAAGCCCCGTTTTCCAGTCTGTTCCTGATCTGAAAAGGTTGCCGGGACTTTGACGGTGACGATGGCACCGTCATCCGGTTTTGAGGTTCCTTCCACATTGACCGGGGCATTCCCGCCAACTGGTTGCAAAAGGTACCAAGCGCCTGCCGCAAGTGCGACGATTGCAATGAAAATTGCGCCCCATTTCATTGTTTATTCTCCTTCTTTGTTCGGCAAATTTCTTGATATGAGAATTCGATCCGTGCCAGCGCATCGAACTCAGGGCCCTCGGAATTATTCATGCCGGAACTGCGGTGAGGGTGACATCAGGGGTCGCAGCGACTTTCTTCTTTGGTTTTGCCTTTGAAAAGAACAAGACAATCTCCTGGTACCTGATCCGGGTATCTTCCAGAGTTTGATAGTAGCGGAACAGCTCCTTTAGCGGCGCCGAGAAGTCCTTGTGCGCAGCCAGGACGGCGACAAGCGCGCCGAGGCTGATCCGCCCCTCAATGACGAAGTATCCCCCAAGGGAATAGAACAGGAAAGGCGTGAGCGCCGTCAGAAAGTTATTCAACGCCTTGATAAAGAATTTCAGGAGGAAAATCCTCCTTCTAACATGTTCCAGATCCTTGAAACTCGCACCTGTGGGGATCAGCAATGCCAGCCCGTCGGGGTCATGCAACTGATCGCTGAGATGCCGCCCCAAGACGCGCACCTCCTTAATTCTCTTCCGTGAAAGCGCGTTGACGCGCCGTTGCAGCCTTGGAAGCAATACCAGTTGGATAGGCAAAACGGTCAATGCAGCAGCGCCCAGCACCGGATCTTGTATGAACATGAACAGCAGAATTGTCGCGAGCGTACCGCCTTGCAGGATCGGCAAGGTGAGTACTTCCGCTGCAAAGCTGCCGATGGGTTCGACCTCTTGGGCAAGGATCGGAACGATTTCACTTTGATCCTTTGAGTTTGGATCGTTGCGCCATTGCCGATAAACTAGAAGCCTGAAACGCCGCAAGAAGCGTTCAGCGACAAAGCCCTTGAACACATTAAGTGAATATTTGTTCAACCCGATAAGGATGATCGCCAAAAGGTAGAGGCCGGACAAGAGCATCAGGAAGGTAACCTGATCGAACTCAAACCCAAAGTAGCTGATCGGGAAACGATCTGTGTCCAGGGCATTGTTCACGATCTGCTTGGGCAATTCCAATGTCAGATACAAGATCGGCAAAGCGGTCAGACTTAGCACGATCATTATGACCTGTTGTCTCTTGGTATAGCGCAAGACGGAACCGAACAGACCTGCATGAAGTCCCCGAATTCGTTCCGGCCGAGGCTCAATTGCCTTTTCGCGCCGCAGGAATTTTCGGACTCTATGGAAAATCAGGTAGGCACTGACACCCGTCAGTAATGCCGGTGCAACAACCAGGATCAGGTGTATAAAAGGATGAACCCAGTCCGGTGTTGCATCGTGGTAATCATACCCGACGGCTGCAGACACCCAGTGTACAAAGGCGTGATACTTGTCCGAAAGAGGCATGGTCTAGATCCTCAATCTTTGGATTCTGGTGCGAGGTGATGGTGGACCATGATTACGCCCCACATCCCGGCCTCACGATGACCGGGTATCAAACACACGAACTCCATATTGGTCACATCGGAAAACTCCCAGACAAGCTCCTCTGTGTCACCACTTCTGATGGTGACTGAATTTTCTTCTTGATGCTCCATATCTGGAAACTTCCGCATCCATTGTTGGTGTTTTTCGATTTCAGCAAAAGAGCCCAGCATGAATTCGTGATCGAGGGCACCAGAGTTATTGATGACAAACCGTACGACTGAGCCGCTTTCTATTCGGATGGCATCAGGTTCAAACAGCATGTAGCCGCTCGGTGTTTCTTCGATATTCACAGCGATTGTTCTGTCGACCGTGCCCCCGCTGATTGGGTTTCCGATCGGATCATGTCCCGGTGTCTCGTAGGCCCGGTCGTGTGGTTTAATGCCCTGCACCGTATCTGCCTGGGCGGCCATCGCAACTCCGGCGGCAACGAGCCAAATTGCACAGGTTGATATGAGGGATTTCATAATCTGCTCCAACGGATCACATCATTGTGGATATACACATCTGTCTTGAATTTCGTTATCCAAGCCAGGTGGAAGAGAGGCGACGCGAATGAGCCGCCTCTCAATCAGTCTTACTTCAGTTTGACAATCGAATTTTTGCCTTTCACGCGGTCCTCCACGAACCCGATGTCCTGTCCAGAAGCCATCTTGGCAAACATGTCATTATTTGCACAGAATACCATTGGCATCCTTAGCATATCAAAGTTGCAGAGGCGGCCATACTTCACAGCCACCCTGCCACCCTTGACATGGATCTTCTGGACGGTACCCGAAGAATATCTGACATCTTCAAGCGTCATCTAGCCGCCAACAGCAACTTCGCGGAACATGCCGGATTCGTAGTGGCCCGGGATCAGACAGGCCGCCTCAAATGTGCCGGCATTCATAAAGCTCCAGACCACTTCACCAGAGGCCCCGGCTTCAAGTGTGATCCGATTTGGATCGACATGTCCCATATCCATGCCCGCCATTTCGGACATTTCCATCTTGTGTTTTTCATTGTTCTCGACGGTATCAAGCACAAATTCATGCTCCAGCTCGCCTACGTTCTTGACTTTGAACAGAATGGTCTCGCCTTTCTTTATATTCAACTCCTCGCTCTGGATAAGCATTTCGCCGTCATCGTTTTCGAGCAGAAGGACGTCGATCGTGCGATCAACCTTTGCGGAATCGCCGGGCATGCCAATCATCATCATTTCGGCATGATCATCACCGTGGCCGTCTTCGGCCTTCATTTCGCCGTGGCCACCATGATCGTCGGTTTTCACTTCGTCGTGGCCCACACCTGCAAAGGCAGGAGCGCTAAACGACAAGATGATCGCAGTTGTCAGAAGCAGTTTTTTCATTTTTTGGTCCTATTGTTGGAGTTGGTAGTGTGAAGCCAAAGGGCCGGTTGGCCCTTCGATGTTGATTTAGGTGTCAGAAGTTTTTTGAGCCGTTGTTCATAGCGAACTCGGGCAACTCGCAAATCCATTCGCAAGCCATCTTGCCGGAAGGATTTTCGTACCAACCGGGATCAGGGCAATCCACCGCATCAACGCCATTCCGCACCTGCACGGCCGGGAAAATGCCTTCCTTTTCGAACGGCACATAGGCATCCCAGTCCGCCATCATCGGAATGGTGTTGTCTGGAAAGGGCATGGAACTTTTCGCCGTGCGCCCCATCGCGGTCTTCGTGTGGTGTGACTGGTGATAGTGGATAGCCCGTTCACCCAGATTATCTGCCGCGAACCCGCAAGCGCGCGCGCGCCCGACCGGGATGTCTTTGCTGATTTCGGGCCGATGCGCCGCTTCAGGCACCCACCCGCCATCGGTAAAAGTGACTTTGAAGTCGTAGCCACGCATTTGGATTGGATGGTCTGTCATCGCCAGGTTCCCTCCGTCTGCTCTTCGCTCACGGGTCTCCGGCCGCGCGGATCGATTGGGCTTCGGTGAGCAAAGCCCGCAAGCAAACCCTGATGTCCGATTGGGGATGGAATCGCCGTATTGGCAACCACTTGTTGCGCGGCCACAATCGGCAACGGCGTTGGCTCAAATGGCAAAGACATGGCCTCGTAAGCATACGCGCCGGGCGTATAGACCAAAGCCCCCGCAAGTAGATGAATTTTCATGGATAGTACCTGATCAATGATTGCCGGCAGACGCAAAAATGCGCGCAGAATTCAGGCCCGGCGACGGGCCCTAAATCAGATCAAGAACTGGGGAGGCCGCAAAAAACCCGATGATTCAATCGAGTTTGTCTGTGCGTGGAGCATCAAATATCTCTTGCTCGCAGCCCGGTCGACAGCAAAGGCGTCAGCGTCCGAAAAGGCAGCAGAGAAGCAAAAGCCACTGCAACACTCGCTTGATGACTGCTCTTCATCGGCCGTTTTGGACGCAGTCACAGCAATTTCATGCTCTGTCACTTCTGCCCTTACACCGTCCGAATGTTCGACAGCTTCATATTCGGCGTTGCCATTTAGAGCATGTGGACCAGATTCAGCATGCGACACTGAAGGAGCAGAGAGCACCAGCGCAACAGCAAACGTAAGACACGCAAGTGCCCTGACCAATGCTGTTATCGTGTTCTTCACTTTCATATAACATACATGTGTCACCGGTGTTCTTCTGTCAATCCGTACTGCGCTGGAAGGTTATCAACATTTTTGTGAGGCTGGCGTAGAACCGCCGACTTTATTGGCAGCCAAGTGATCCGGCCCTTTTAGGACAGGTTTGCGGCTTGGCCCGGATGAGGCTCCCACTTGGCTGCGATCTCTTGCACCGCGATGCCGCCACAGAGCGTTTGAGGCGCAACCGTGGCCTTGGACCTATCGGAACATACCTTCTCTTCGTCGTGCTCGTTCAAGCCGGATACACCGTGACACGGTGTCCAAATCTGCCGGTCCACTTTGCGGCAAGAGGATGATCAATGCCTTCACCGTCCGGGTCTCAACCCTTTGACCCGTTCACTCGGGAACAAGTGCCCCGATCTTTTCGAGAAGGACATCTCGGGCGATCACACCGGGGATTATTTCATCACCAAGCACGAATGTAGGCGTTCCAGTTATGCCCAGAGCATCAGCCATTTGCAGGGAAGCGGCGATGTGATCCCTTACAAGATCTGACTGCATATCTGCTTTCAGAATTTCGAGATCCAGCCCAACATCCGCTGCAACCTTCATAACGCTCGCTTCAACAGCTTGTCCGTTCAATGCCATCATTGCATCGTGAAATTCCAGGTATTTGCCCTGGTTTTTTGCGGCCAATGACGCGCGCGCCGCAACCTCGGAACCGGGCCCGAGGATCGGAAACTCGCGATAGATGATGCGGACATCCTTGCTTGTTTCCAGCACTGCTTTGACTTCTGGCGCAGCGCGGCGGCAATATCCGCAGTTATAGTCAAAAAATTCGACAAGGGTGACGCCCCCATCCAGGTTCCCGTAGATCGGAGCATTCAGTTCGAGATCCTCGCGCAATGCAGACAAAGCGGCAGACCGCGCCTCGGCGGCAGCTACGGTTTCACGTTCTTGAAGGATTGAGAGCGCTTCAATCAGAATTTCCGGCTTTTCCAGAATCGCTTCAAGCGCAAGACGTTTGATCTCGGCCTCGTTCAGATCTTGTGCGGCTACCGTGGTAAAAGAGAATGCTGCGAATACTGTTGCAAGAACAAGTTTTGACAGGCCGCGTCGCACAAATAACATCTTGAGTCCTTCCTGGGATGTTGAGGGGGTCCGGGGGTGGGTGAGTTAACGCCCCGGAGGCGTCTTTTGTTAACACCATTCAAGATCACACGATCTCGGCAAGCGAGTGTTTTAGGTTACGGGATACAGGATCACGCGGGTGTCCAGCGGGACCATTTCATAAAATTCGACAATCTGATCGTTCACCAATCTGGCACACCCGTTTGAAACCGCACGACCGATGGTATTGGGATCATTTGTGCCATGCACCCGCAAAAAGGTATCGCCGCGACCGGGTTGAAAAAGATAGAGGGCCCGTGCCCCCAGAGGGTTGTTCAGACCGCCGGGCATTCCATTCCGAAACGGGCCATATTTCTTTGGCTCGCGACGCAACATGCCGGGGGTCGGGGTCCAGCTTGGCCATTCCTTTTTTGCTCCGACATAGAATTCGCCCGCCTCATACAAACCCGGTCGACCGATACCGACAGTATACCGAATTGCAGTATTATCTGGCTGGGTCCAGAACAGGGCAAACTGGTTTGGAACAACATGAATTTCGTAGGGAGCCGCCGTCACTGGCGATGTCACGACCTGGGGCAAAAACTCCGGCGGCAGGTTATACTTCGGAAGCACGACATGAGCGGTAGCCGGTTGACTGGCCAAAGCACCGACAGCCCCAGCGGCAAGGAGGAATTCTCTTCGTTTCATGGGGCTGTGGCCTTCGGATGATGAACGCTGATGCACATGGGCGGACCCGGAAAAACCTTGAAAAGTAATGGTTTTAGAACAACTTCACCTGTGTTCCTATCTCTGCCAAGGCGAACAGTTCTTTGATATGCTCGTTGTACAGGCCAATGCATCCGTTCGACGACTGGCGGCCAATTTTCCGCGTGTCCCCTGTGCCGTGAACGCGGTAATATTGCCAGGAAAGATAAAGAGCATGCGTGCCCAAAGGATTGTCCGGACCGGGTGGAAAATAGTCCGGCCAATCGGGGTTTCGGATTTTCATTGAAGGGGTGGGCCGCCAGCTTGGCCCCTCCACTTTCCTGATAACTCTGGTATATCCGCGTTTTGTAAGTTCTTCGGATTCTGGGACGCTGGACGGATAAAGTTTATAGACACTCTCATCCTCCGACCAATATTGCACCGCTCGGGAGTCAATGTCGCACAGGATTGCTCCGTGTTTTAGATCGTCAAAGTGATCTTGCCAATTTGCGGTGCTGAAAGACGAAATGTTTCGGCGCACAGGCGGCGTGGGCAATGGCGCCGTTGTTTGCGCAGTTGCAATGCCAGTTCCCAGAAGCAGCCCGCTCGCTGCCGCTCCGAGTAGCGTACCACGACGCGAGATGGACATGTCTTTAGGCGGCTTCATGATGAATCCTTCCTTGTTGCCTGTTTTTGTCCGTCTACAACCTTCACCCGCTGTAGCTTCAAGCAATTTTTAATCACAAAGACGTGAGGAAAATGGGTGCCGCCCCCCCTCACGATGCCAGACTCGTTGCAAACGCGCTGTGCGCAATCCTTGGACGGTATTGTTCGAAATAGTTGACGATGCATCGGGTCTTGGAAACCCACCGCAGTGGACATCAGAAACAAGCGACGACAGGATTGGCGATCGGGCGGGTCGTCATGCTTTTCCTCGACGTCTGGTTAGGCTGAAGCCCGGCGGCCCGCGTTGCAGGAGTTTGTACACCAGCCAACCGATAGCTCGGGCAGGTGCAGCCCTTCGCGGCCCAATGGGATCTATCCGATGGTCGAAAGGAAGGGAAAGGTGCCAAGCAGCCAGTAGGCAAACCGTGAAAGTTGCCCGGTGATCACCGCAATGCCCATTATGACCATGGCAAGGCCGGCGCCCTTGTAGAGCCAGCGCCCAGCGCTGCTGATGCCCCGGATGCGCGCCGCGATAGCATCGGTAAACAGCGCGGCAAGCAGGAACGGAACACCAAGTCCCGCCGAGTAAATTGCGAGCAACCATATGCCGTCAGACATTCCGCCCGAGGTCGAACTCAGCGTCAGGATCGCACCAAGAATTGGGCCAATGCAGGGGGTCCAGCCAAAGGCGAATGCAAGACCGAGCACATAAGCCCCGATAGGACGCCCGCCCGGAATGTTCAGGTTCAGCCTTGTATCGCGCGACAATGCCGGAATGCGGAACACTCCCAACATTATCAATCCAAACAGGATGATAACCCCGCCGCCAAAATAATTGAGCTCTGTCCGCCAGGTCAGTAAAAGGGAGCCGAGCGCGCTGGCGCCGGCCCCGAGAGCAATAAAAACCGTCGAGAAACCCAGAACGAAACAGGCACTTAGCCCCATCGCGCCGGTCCGCGCGCGCCACCCGACCTTGCGGGTAGTGCGCAGATCGGGCTGACCGGCGATGAAAGAGACATAGCCCGGCACCAACGGAAGAACGCAGGGCGACAGAAATGAGATGGCACCAGCCAAAAAGGCCGCAAGGATGCTAATACCCGAAATATCCATTGCTATACTCAATCTTCTCTAAAAGGTCGTGAGGCCCACCAGAAGGCGGCAATCGGGATAACGATCCATTGCAACACCGGAGACAGTCCCGCATCAAGTACAGGAATGACCGGCATGAGATCCGAATAGGCCCAGGCCTCGCGGATGACAATATTCAGCCATTCACTGAACAGCGTGTAACCAAGGCCGAATGCAACAGTGAGAACAATCACCCGTCGGCGTGTCTGTTGTGCGAAGGGCCAGCCTTGACCGGCCAGTATTAATGCCAGCATGAGTGCACTCATAGCGATCAGAATATCCCCCCCTGTACAATGAATCGCCGCAAAAACGATCTCGCCCGTGCTGCCCTCATTCCAGAGGGTATAGAGCGGCATATGCGCAAATTCCCAAATCAAATTTGCGGGAATGATTATCACAAAATAGCGATGCAGGGCGCGCAAGGAAATCTGCGGCCCTTGCCCGCCATCTGACCCGGTGGACGCAAGGTTCATTTAAGGATTTCCGCCAACCGGTTCCAGCACTTCACGCCGGAGCCGCCCGTTGCGCAAAGCGCCGGTCCGCGCAAATCGCAACCCGGTGCAATAGATACAAGGATCGAGGCAAGCCCTGCGGCGACCAGCGATCCCCAATTCATGGCCATTCCGTTTCCGATCACAACGGCGACACCAGCAAGCGCCAAGGAGTTGAGCGCAATTCGTTTCGGCCAATCGCCAATGACGGACATGACCGCCATGCCAGCACCGTTCTGTCCAACTTGCATGGCTCTCATTCAATGAAGCCCTTCAGGAACGCGATCATCTCGGGGTCATCCCATTCTGCCGGTCCGACCAGTCGCCCAAGTTCCTGACCTTGCCGATCAATCAGGATCGTCGTCGGCAACCCGACCGTGCGTAAGGCGGTGGCTGACAACATGGTCTTGTCGACATAGGTTTTCAGGTTCTTCACACCGTATTCATCATAGAACCTCCGCACAACTTGCGTACCGGCCCGGTCGATTGAGAGGGCTACAACCTCGAAATCTTCGCCGCCCAGCGTCGCCTGCAATGCGTCCAACGTCGGCATTTCTTCGCGGCATGGAACGCACCAGGTTGCCCAGACGTTCACCAAAAGCACCTTGCCCCGCAGCGATTCCATATCTTTGCGTGTGCCGTCTTCAAGCACGAAACGCACGTTGACCACAGGTTGCGGTTCATCATGAAGCGCAAAGCCTTGCGGCGCCGCGATTGCGCTGCTGAGCGAAACGAAGAAAAGAACAATTGCCAGTTTCAAAGAGGTCATTGAGTTTCTTTCTCAGCGGTTGAAGATTTCAGACCGCGCACGATCGGCATGATTGTGCCTTGCAGAATGGCGCGTGTGATAGGCCCGACATGGCGATAGGCGATGGTTCCATTCGCGGCGATAACATATGTTTCCGGCACGCCATAGACACCCCATTCGATGCCAACGCGGCCATCTCGATCAGCGCCAATGCGGGTATACGGATCGCCCAATTCATCCAGCCATGCACGCGCCTGTTCGGGCGGATCCTTATAGTTGATACCATAAAGCGGCACCTCGCCACTTTCGCCCAATTCCATGAACAACGGATGTTCCGCACGGCACGGCACGCACCAGGATGCGAACACATTCACCAGTGAAACATGCCCTATCAGGTCTTGTGTCGACAGTCCCTCCTCCCTGCCGAGGACGGGTGGCAGCGTGAAATCCGGCACGGACTTGTCAAGCATCGCCGAGGGCAACGCTTCTTCGCGGTTAAGCAGCCCCCAGGCGAAAAACGCCATCAGCACAAAGGCGACAACAGGCACCACCACAAGACCTGAGACGCGATACCATGGGCGTTTTTCCTGCATTGGTTCATCCGGTCCGCTCATTGCTGTGCCTCGATGTCGGCACGGGTTATGTCTTCCTGTACAGCCTTTGCGCGATCGGGCCATGTGCTTTTGATGAAATTGAGGATCGCCTCGATGTCTTCGCTCGAAAGTGTGTCCTCATATCCCGGCATGTCGCTTTCGTACCCGTTCCCGACAATTGCCGCCGTTCCCCGTTTGATGATGTCTGTCAACACGCGGTCAGAATGATGCCACGTATGCCCCGAAGCATCGTGAGGCGGTGCGGGCAGCCGCCCGTTTGGCAATTGCGAACGCCAGTCGGGCTGGCCTTCCAGATTTGCGCCGTGACAACTGGCACAGTTTTCCTGATAGAGCGCCTCGCCCTTCAAAAGCTCAGAATCCTGCGCCGCGGCCGCGCTGGTCACTGCCAATGAGAAAACCCAAAAACCAAAGTACTTTATCACTTTTTCACCCACCTTCTTCGGAGCCACATGCAAAGGAGCGCAAGCCCGACAAGTCCGATCAATACCAGCAGGACACTAAATGCCCAGACCAACCCCATCGACAGCAAACTGTCACCACTGGCGGCGCCACTATTACGCATCGTGCGGCCCTGTTATTTTTCGTCGTCAGAGCGGATATATTTGACCAATGCGATTGCTCCGAGCACGAGCACCACCACAATCAGCAACCACACAAAGCTCGCTGCAAACATCATGCCGCCGCCCATCGTCCCACCATCCATCCACATACACTTGATCCTTTGATATTTTCGAGGTTGTGCCCGGCGCCCTGTTGCGCCGGACAATCTGTCTGCCTAGTCGACTGCATAGACCGTCGGGTCAGCGCCTTCTTCAAGGGCGTAAACCTTGAACGGCTTTTGCTTTTGACCACCCATACCAGGCGATCCCATCGGCATCCCCGGCAGCGCAATGCCAAGAATGTCGGGCTTTTCAGCCAAGACCTTGTTGACCACGTCAAGGGGCACATGACCACTAATCGCATATTCCCCGATGAAAGACGTATGACATCCCTGGAAATCTTCCGGAATGCCCGCATCAATACCGATCTGGGCCAGATCGTAGGTTGGCTTGACCTCTACCTCAAAGCCATTCTCACGCAGGTATTCGGCATAACCTTCGCAACAACCGCACTGTGGGTTCTTGTAGAGCGTCACCGTTT